>Ga0105045_10003046_pt1 | contig 14278 bp, 13 predicted proteins | sample MAT02_FD_78089 | JGI IMG/M metagenome (GOLD analysis project Ga0105045, IMG submission 78089) | Freshwater microbial communities from Lake Fryxell liftoff mats and glacier meltwater in Antarctica - MAT-02 (megahit assembly) | ecosystem: Environmental > Aquatic > Freshwater > Ice > Liftoff...
CCGGCGGGGCCTGTGGCGCGACGTCGACCAGGTCGAGCTGGCCACCCTGAACTGGGTGCACTGGTTCAACAACGAGCGCCTCCACAGCGCACTCGGCGACATCCCACCCGCCGAGTTCGAGCAGGCTCACTACGCTCAACCAGCAGCAGTGAGCTGACCAGAAGAACAAACCACCGAGTCTCCATCGAACCCAGTGCGATTCAGGCGCTCACATCCACTTCGGTGATTCCAGAGCGGCCCGCTAGGCGGGCGGTCATCTGGGTACTGCCGGGACCGACACCCACGGCGTACCGGGAGTATGAACTCGAGAACACGGACGCCACCGAGGGATCCGAGGTCTCCCATTCGGCCCAGTTCGTGACCACCCGCTGGTAGGTTCCGGACGGCCCGCTGAACGTACCGGTCGCCACCGCTTCCGTCGGCAGATCGATAAATGCGACGAGGGGGTTCGGCGTCACTGCGATCGACTCCAGTGTCCCGGCGACGGTCACCTCGACGGACGCCGACGCCGACTCGAACGCCACACGGACCGTCGCCCGACCGGCGGTGACCCCGAAGGCATTGCCGCCGCTACCGATGGAGTTGTCCACCCCGACGACGTTGGTGTCGGAACTCGACCAGTCGGCCAGGCTCTCGATGGAAAAGGTCGAGTTGTCGCTCCGCACCCCGTCGGCACGGTAGCTGGCCGACTCCCCCGCTCCGAGGGAGATGATCGGGCTGATCGTCACGCCCACCAGGACGGCAGGAACCACGCTCACCCTGGTGCTCCCGGTCACGCCACGGAAGCTGGCCGTCAGCGTGGTGGAGCCCTCGGCCCGGCCGGTCAGTTCGCCGGGCCCCGCCGAGGAACCACCGAGCTCGGCCACCGACGTGTCGTCGATCGACCAGGAGGCGGCGGCGGTGACGTCCGCCGTGCCGCCGTCACTGTAGGTGGCAGTGGCCCGGGCTCCGCCGTTCAGGCCGACGGGCACCGTGATCGCAGAGGAGACCGCCACCGATGCCACCTGCCGGACCTTGTTGGGCGACGGCGTGCAGGCCCCCGACACGGCGCCAACCGCCATCCCTGCGATCAGGAGGAGGGCGATGCGAAACGATCGAGTCATGGTGGTTCCTTGGGATGCCCCGGCCCGGGTGCGGCCGGTGTGATGCCTTCACGAGTCGATCGGCGCATCCGAGCGCAGACCTGAACGATCTTCGTGACACGGCCGACAAGGAGCCGAACGGGCCCGGCAACACCGCCCGGCCGCCTGACCGTGAGAATGGTGAGTGGGGCCAGCGCACCGCCGGTCTGACTCACCGCCTGACTGACTTCGTGTCCTGAACGGGATTCGTGCCCATCGAGTTCGTCCGAGCCGCCAGATCACAACCACCGACGTAGCGTTCGCCAGCTTCCTCGACGACCAGCGCTACAGCGGCGACCAGATCACGTTCGTGAACCTGCTCATCGACGAACTCACCGCCGCCGGAGTCGTCGCGGCCCGCCGCTTCTTCGAAGCACCGTTCGTGGACCTGGCACCCGAAGGCCCCGAAGTGCTCTTCGGGGCTGAGGACCTCGACCGAATCTTCGACACCGTCGAAGGGATCGAACGTCGCGCCTCGGCGGAGTGATCGACCCACGCGGCGCTTCGACGCTGCCGCCTACGTCGCCAGGTACTGACCTCGTTGTGGGCGAGACACACGATTGCCTTTCATCAGGTGTTCGAGCGTTGAGGTCACCGAATTCAACTCGTCACTGCGGCCGGCCGCCTTCAGCGCAGCGGTCACCTCGGTGGGCGACATCGGGCCCGCGCCCGGCTGAGCACCCCTCTTTGCTGACATTCTCGATTCGCCGCAGCAGGCCTGTACGTCTGGGATGCGGGGAGGAACGGTCCGTGTGGGAAGATCACCCTCCCAAGTTCCGCGGAGCGTTTCGCGGAACCGCCGGGCCTCTAGCTCAAGTGGTAGAGCATCGGACTTTTAATCCGCTGGTTGTGGGTTCGAGTCCCACGGGGCCCACCACTGTCAGTTCAACGATCTAGTCGACGACGGCGCTGATCGAACGCCGGAACAACTCGGCGGTGTCCACGCCGGTGGCGGCGGCCATGGTGCAGATGACGCTCTGGCGGGCGAAGGAGCAGTAGAGCCCGGCCTCGAGGAACCACGGTCGTCCGCCGGGATCGATGCGGACGTCGAACAGGCTGTAGTGCCGGCACCCGAGTGCTGAGTGACAACGTCGTGCCATGGCCCAGACGGATTCGGTGATCGGGTCCTCGACGTCCACGATCCAGGCCTTGGTGGGTTCCTTGGCCACCAGATGCAGATCGCCGTCGTCGCCGGCCGCCAACTTGTCGCCGTAGCCCCGGATCGGAGCGGAGCGGGGGTCGAGTCCGTACTCCTCGAGCGGGAGACAGACGAGCTCCCCGCCCTCGACGACGATGCCGCAGCGGACCTCGCGCCCCAGCTCCACGAACTCCTCGACGAGCACCCGATCGGAGTGCTCGAACGCCCGGTCGAGCGCGTCGGGGTAGCCGGACGGCGCAGCGACGTACCCGACGCCGACGGAGTTGTCGGAATCGACAGGCTTGACCACGGCGGGCGTCGCGATCGTCGGCCGATCCCCCGGACCCAGCAACTCCCCGTGCGGGACGTCCACCCCGGCCGCAGCCACCACCGCGCGCGCCCGGGCCTTGTCCATCGTCAGAGCCATGACCTCGGGTGCGTTGCCGACATAGCGGATCCCGAGCAGGTCGAGCAGCGCCCGGTACGTCGTCATCCCCGGACCGCAGAACATCTGTGGCACCGCCACGTCGATGTCCAGGTCGACCAGATGTCCGACCGCGGCGGCGACGTCCATCGATGGAGCGGCCGCGATCGATTCGTCGCTCAGATCGTCGGGGAACCGCCAACGCCGGTCGGGCGTCACGAACCCCACGTGGACCTCGTACCGCAGCGGGTCGGCCGTCGCCGCCATGCAGTCGGTCGCGTACAGCCGCGACAGGGCGCAGTGGAAGTCATCCACGGGGGAGCCGACCAGGTGCAGCAACCGCAACGTCACAGCTCGCTGTCCATGCTCAGTCGCCGCCCGGCTCGACCAGCTTGCCGATGTTGAAGTCGATCCGCTCCCACGGCCGTCCCCGCAGGAGGTTCATCGACAGCAACCACGGGATCTGGGCGTGGTGGACCATCAGGAACGGCAGCGGGTCCCGCCGGTCGAAGATCGCGTCGGTACCGGTGGCGACGGTGCGCCACCGGTCGCGCCAGGAGCCCGGGTCGCTCAGGAGCCGCCACGCCTCGTGGTAGGCCCAGAACGTCGGCCTGCTCGCCGGGAGCGGCTCGATCATCTGGTGCTGCGACTCCAGGTAGGCCGCAGCAACGCCGGGGTGGTCATGGAACATCGTGATGGCCGAGTGCGTCCTCGGGTTGCACTCGATGGCGTACGGGGTCCCGTCATCGGCCTCGATGAAGTCGAACGACACCTGCCCGGTCAGCCCGAACGCACCGACGAAGGTCCGGACCCACTCCTCGATCCGCGGCTTGTCGACCATCGCGTAATTGATCTGGAACGCCGAGGACTCGCAGCACCCGTGCAGCTGCACCACACCGTCACGCACGGTCGAGTGGGTGCAGTACTCCTGGCCCCGCACGAACTCCTGCATGATCCACGGCTTGTCGTCCGAGATCGGCAATCCCCGCACGAACTCGGCGGTGTCACGCTCGGTCGGGCGCGGCAACTCGGTCAGGTCGAGTCGGTGCACCGGGTCGTACGGGATGCTCTTGAGGACGTAGCTGCGCGCCGGCGAGTCGGCGCTCCGTCGTGCGGCGAAGTCGAACTCCATGACCTGTTCGGGCCGGGTGATGCGATGAGCGTCGGGGACCGGAAGACCGAGCGACTCGGCGAGCAGGGTGAACTCGAACTTGTCGTCGAGGCGCCGAACCATCTCGGCGTCGCAACTCATCACCTCGCAGTGACCCGACAGCACCTCGGCGGCCTTCGCGTCGTACCAGCTGGCCACGGGGCTGCAGACCGGCACGTACACGTCGACACCCTCCTGTTCGACGATGCTCAGCAGAGCCTCTGCGTACTCGGGCGCGTCGGGTTTCGGCACGGTGTGGAAGCGGTCGACGGCGCGGGAGAACCGGTGCCCGGTCAGCCAGTACTTCGACTGCTCGACGAGCACGACCCGGTGCCCTGCGCCGTGGAACGATCGAGCCAGCGCGAGCGCCTTGGTCATCTTGCCGCCGCTGATCAGGACCGTGAGCGGCTCCGCGGCGACGGCCCGGTCCGGGGCCACGAACCGTGAGCGGACCAGCGCGGCCAGGGTCAGGCCCACGTTGAGCGGGAGGACAGCGAGGAGCGCGGCCTGTGCGCCGAGCGTCTTCGTCGTCGATGTCACCAGGTCGAGCCATGGGCGCTGCGGTGCGCGATCGGTCATGTGCGGATGATCAGTGTCAGTCCGTCGCGCAACGGGACCATCACCTGTTCCACACGTGGGTCCGCAGCCACCGCGCGGTTGAACTCGGCGATCGCCGCGCCGTTGGCGCTCGGTTCTCGGTCGAGGTACGGCTCCGCCTGCAACAGCGTGTTGTCGACGCAGATCAGACCGTCCGGTGCGAGCAGGCCCCCGTCGAGCAGCGCATGGAGGTACCCGAGGTAGCCGCCCTTGTCGGCGTCGATGAACACGAGGTCGAAGCGCTCGTCCTCGGCCTCGAGGCGGGCGAGCGTTGCATCCGCGGGCCCGACCTCGACCCGGATGCGCCGCCCGGCGGGCGACCCGTCGAAGTGCCGTCGGGCGAACTCCGCCACCTCGGGGTCCAGCTCGCAGGCGACCACCTCGCCGTCGGCGGGCAGGGCCTCGGCCATGGCGAGCGCCGAGTAGCCGGTGAACATGCCGACCTCCAGGACCCGGCGGGCCCCGGTGGCGCGTACCAGCACCTTGAGCAGCTGGCCCTCGACGTGACCCGAGAGCATCTCCTGTTCAAGGTGGATCCGCGGTCCCCCCGGCTCACGACGCCAGTCGGTCGAGGCCGTGTCCTGCGCCAGCGCCCGCAGCGCGTCGGATTCGGGTGTGGTGCACTCGTCGAGGTAGGGATCCAGGCCGGCGGCGAGGGCACGGGCGTCGCGCATCTGGGTCATCAGCGCGGGGTCCAGGCCGTCGACCCGTTCGAGCGCTCCGACGAGCCGATCGAGCTGGGCAGCCAGGATGGTCACTGGCGTGACGGGGCGCGGCCCCGCCGGAGGCGTGGTGCCCGACACGACCCCGATCCCGCCGTTCCGACTCAGACCGGCTGCTCGACGCGTGCCGGCGTCGAGAACATGTCGACCCCGTCGCCGCCCCGGGGCAGCTCGGAACAGATCGACCGATGGGCCTCGAGTGCGGCACACAGCTCGGCCTGGTCCAGGTCGTTGATGAACGCACACGTACCGATCGGACGAGGCACCGCGGCGCGCAGGAGGCCGCCACGGGTCTGAATGATCGAGGTGGTCGCCTTCTCGAGGAGCTCCGGGGTCATGTACGGGCTGTCCACCGCGAGGCCGAGCCCGCTCATGAGGCCGTGGATGCGGTCGCGTTCGTCGGTGGTGATGTAGCCACGCTGCTCGGCGAGGGTCACCGACAGTGCCATGTCGATGCTGATCGCATGCCCGTGGAACATGGGGACCTCGGGTGCGAGCTCGAGGGTCGGGCTCCACGTGTGGCCGAAGGCGATGACACGGTCCAGGTCGAGCTCGTGCAGGTTCGGGACCTCCAGGTCCAACATCGTGCGGATCGCGTCGTGGGTGACGCCGCGGCCCACCTCGAGCACCTCGTCGGTGCCGTCGAGGTGTCCGAAGCGGGTTCGCTGGAGCTCGACGCCGTGGGACTCCAGGCGTTCGAAGATCCCAAGGTCCGCGACGGTGGCGATCTTGATCAGCTCGGCCATCCCGTTGCGGACCTGATCGATCGGCAGCGTCTCGAGGAACGAGAAGTCCAACAGCACCTTCTCTGATGCGTGGAAGGCGCCGAGCCGGTTCTTGAGGTTGCCGTGGTTCACGGCCACCTTGATCGCGACGCTCGCATCGATCAGGCCGATCAGCGTGGTCGGCACCCGGATGTAGTTCGTCCGGCGGCGATAGGTGGCACACGCGAGCCCGGCGACGTCGGTGGTCAGGCCGCCACCGACGACGAGAACCGGCTCGTCGCGGATCAGGCCGAACTCGGCGAACGCGTCGATGATCCGCTCCAGGGTCCCGAGGGTCTTGTCGGTCTCGCTGATCGACACGGGGAACACCGTGAGCTCGATCCCGTGGTGCTTGAAGTAGGCATCGATGTCGCTCTCGTGGAGACGGTGGACCTTGGCGTCGATCACCATGAGGCATCGACCGACATCCTGATAGCTGTCCGCGATCTGACGGTTGTCCGGCGCGAACACCCCCTCGACGTAGATGAGGCGGTACTCGATCTTCTCGTAGCCCTCGACGCGGAACTCCTCGTCGGTGGTGGTGAACGTGGCATCGATGCTCGCCATGGGACCTCTTCTGGTGCGGGAGTGGGTGTGGAGGAACGGATCGCCGGTCGTCGGGGACCGTCAGCTTCCTGTGATGACCTCGTGGGCCACGTCGAAATCGACCTGCTCGAGGCACTGGTCGGCGTCGGTGAAGTCGTGGGTCGCGGTGTTCTCGTTCGGGAAGGCGAGGCACCGCAGCCCTGCGGCCATGGCGGCCTGGACGCCGCCCACGTTGTCCTCGATCGCGACGCAGTCCTCGGTGCGCTCGCCGAGGCGCTCGAGGGCGAAGGCGTACGCGGCCGGGTCCGGTTTCGGGTCGCTCACGCTCGACGAGTCGACCACCAGGTCGAAGTCGTCCTCGGTCAGCTCGGGTGCCAGAGCGCCCAGCATCGCTGCGACGTTCTCCGCCGAGGTCGTCGTGACGAGCGCAACCTTGACGCCGCGCTCCTTGGCCTGCCGGACGGTGTCGACCACACCGGGTCGCGCCGACAGGTGCGACTCTGAGAGCTTGCGCTGGAAGATCTCGGACTTCGTGCGGTGGATCGCGGATGCGTCGACGTCCTGCCCGAGCGAGTCGGCCCGGGAGTCGATCCGGTCCTCGCCGCCGTTCGACCCGAGCATCCCGACGTACTCGTCGCGGTCCCAGCGCCAATCGAGCCCGTGGGACTCGAAGGCCTCGTTGAACGAACGGCGCTGAAGTTCCGAGGTGTCGGCGATCGTGCTGATCGAACCGAAGAGGATGGCTGACATCGTGACGTCCTGTCGTTGCGTGGACCCGAGCTGGTCCGTGACGTTGACCTACCCCGTGAGCACCGAGCTGACTCCGGCAGAGTAGTCACCCGTCTCGTCGTGCCGGTCGTCACCCCGATCTGGTGGCGGACGACCCGACGTGTGTCCGTCGCCGAGCCGTCCTCGATCGCCGATCAGGACGGCTGCCGCACCTGGTTGAGCCGGAAGTTCAGGCGGTGCAGCTCGAGGCCGTCGACCTGGATCGCGACGCCGTAGAGCCCTGGGTGGGGGAACATGATCCCGTCGAGTTGGAGCGCGAGGGGGATGACCTGCTCGTCGCCCGGCTGGAGCTCCGGCGGTCGGCCGACCTTGAACGCCGCCGCGATGCGTATCAGGTGATTCCCCGACGCATCGAGCATTGCCGGATCGGTCCCCGGCGCAGCAGCGCTCAGCGCCAGCGCGTGGCCGTCCTCGTCCAGGAGCTGCACGCCGACCTGGTGGTCCTGGTTGGTCGAGGTGTACGGCACGTGGATCAAGAGGCCGACACCGATGCGCCCGTGCCGCACGGGAAAGGACTGCCCGCCGATCTGGCTCCAGCCGATGCCGATCGCGTGCAGCTTCCCGCCGCTCTCCTGCACCGCATCACAGAGGAACGCATCCACACGGATCCCGGTCGACGCCATGTCACTCGGATCGCCCGCGCCGCTCATCGTGTGGTCCCCTCGCTCGTCCTGGCACGACGGTACCGCTCCGTGCGGTTCCGCCCGACGTCGACCCGGGCGGCACTCCTACGCTCGGCCGATGCACCCGAACGATCCGACCGGCCCCGCACCGACCAGCGGCTCACCCACCACGGGTTCAGCGAACAGCGACTCACCGACCACGAGCGACGGCGCCGGGTTCGTGGCGCCGGGAACGGCCGAGGCGATGGCGCGACTCGACATGCCGATGGCCGAAGCGATGCGCACCCAACGCGCCGTGCGCCGCCTGCACCTGGAGCCGGTGTCGATGGAGGTGCTGATGCCACTCCTCGAGCTGTCGCTGAAGGCACCGACGAGTTCGAACACCCAGGACTGGTCCTACATGGTGGTGACCGACCCGGAACAGAAGGCGCGCCTCGCGAAGGTGTACCGGCGGCTCTTCAACGCCTTCGATCCGATCGTCGAGCGGATGGCCCGTGGTGATGACCAGGAGTTGCGCAACATGCGCCCCGGTCAGTGGCAGGCGGAACACTTCGAACAGCTGCCGGTGTTCGTCATCCCCTGCTACCGCCGCAACCTGAAGCACCATCCGGTCGGGTGGCCCCAGATCTCGGTCGCGTCGTTCTACGGCTCGGTCTTCCCCGCGGTGCAGAACCTGCTGCTCGAGTGCCGCGCCGTCGGCCTCGGCGCGTCGATCCAGACGCTGCCGTTGTGGAACGTGCGAGCTGCACGGCGCATCCTGGGCCTGCCCCGCACGATGAACCCGGTGTGCATCATCCCGATCGGGTGGGCGAAAGGTCGCTACGGACCGACGACGCGTCGACCCATCGGCGAGGTCGTCCACGTCGACCACTACGGCAACCAACCCTTCCTCGACACCGCGCCCGGCGCCGCCACCGACACCCACTGACTGAACCGACCTCGAGCACCGGGTGATGGACGGTGCCCATCTCGGCACCTACCGTGGATCGCTGGCGGACGTCCTGGGGGGACTCGATGCATTCACGTTTCTGGAAGATCGTCGCGCTGTCCGCGGTCGTGCTCGTCGCCGGCGTCGCCTGCGCGCCGCCGCCGACGCTCAACGAGCCGCTGGTGGTGACCACCAACGCCGACACCTTCGACGGCGTGTGCGACCTGACCGACTGCTCGCTGCGCGACGCCGTCGCAGCGTCGAACGCACTCGCACCCGCAGCCGGCATCCCGAACCGCATCACCGTTCCGGCCGGGGCCTACACCCTGAGCCCGAGCACCCCCATCGAGATCCTCAAGCCACTCATCATCACTGGCGCCGGCGCGGAGCTGACCACGCTGGACGTGACCGGCTCAACCATTGCGGCGCCCAGCGGTGTGTTCGACGCGAAGGTCGCCTTCGTGCTGAACGGCATCGGCGTCATCAGCACCGATTCGCCCGCGGCCGACGTGCTCGTCACCTGCGAGGGCCACGAACCCCGCCCGGTCAGCCTGTTCAACGTCTCGACCATCGGACTCCTGGCCACCAGCGCCTCGTGCAACGCCACGCTGGTGAGCACCGCTGTCAGCGGACCGGCGACCGTGCTCACCCCGTTCGCGTTCTCGGCGAGCAGCAGCACGTTGCCGTTCCCCTCGACCACCATCACCCCGGTGCGCTTCAGCCTGGTGTCGAGCACCATCACCGGTCCGTCGGCCACCGACGGCTCCACCCAGAACGCGACGATCGACATCCAGGCCCCGGACGGTGCGGTCAACATCCCGGTCGACATCGCCGGCAGCCGCCTCGTCGGCGTCGGCCTGCAACTCGGCGGCACCAACCCCGGCAAGGTGACCACCAACGCTCTGTCCTCCAGCTTCGGCATGACCGGCCCCGACGGCCCGCTGTCGTTCACCGTCGGCACCGGCTCGATCGCCAAGCTCGTCAACTCGACCGTCTACGCCGGCGGCCCGGCGGGCGCGCTGCGCATCGACGGTTCCCTGATCGCCGAGTCACTCACCGCCACCACCAGCGGGCCTGCGATCGCCACCTCGGCGGGCGGCACCACCACCGTCCGCCGTTCGGTGCTCAGCTCGGCATCGGGTGCGACGTGCACCGCGCCGATCACCAGCCTCGGGTACAACATCGTCGTCGGTAGCTCCTGCGGAACCGCCGCAGCGACCGACGTCCCGGTCGCGAACGAAGCTGCGCTGGCACTCGGCACCCTCGACCGGTGGGGCAACCCCGCTCCGTCGCTGCACCGCCTGCCGCTCGTCGGCAGCCCACTGCTCGACGTGATCCCCCCGGGCCTCTCAACCGATCCGGACTGCCCGACCGATGCCAGCGGCGGTCGCAGCATCGACGCCCGCGGCATCCTGCGCCCCCAGGGCACCGGCTGTGACATCGGCGCCCTCGAGGTCGAGGTCGCACCGCCCCCCGCAGGCTGACCCGAGCCGGCCCCGACCGCCGCTCAGCGCGCTCCGCCGTTCAGCGCGCTCGGGCGTTCAGCCCACCCCGCCGCTCAGCCGGACACCGGCAGCTCGAGGGTGATCCGGCAGCGGCCGTCGCCCTCGTTCCACATCGGGAAGTTCGTGCCCCACAGATTCGCGAGCAGGCACAGGTGCCAGCCGGCGGACAGGTCGATCGGCTGGTCGTCCCACTCCAGCAGTCGCGGTTCACCGGGTGCCACCAGGCCCACGTCGATCAGGTCGATGGTCGGCCCGTCGCTGTGGATGAGCCGGTCCGCCACGTGCAGGGTGCGGCCACCGCCGGCGACGACGTCGAACGGGGACACCTGTTCGTCCAGCTTGGTCATCGTCCATCCTGCGGGGTCCACCCCGAGCGGCGCGACGCGCCACCACATGGCGGTCGGCCACCGCGCGGCGCGCAGCGCGAACCAGCACAACTCGGCCCGCAGGCGGCCAGGCTCGCCACGGTCCCAACGCAGTGTGGTGCGCCACAGCTCCGGCGTGGAGATCGGATCTGACGCTGCAGCGTCGATGCGCTGGTCGATGACCACCGACGCGCCCGCCTCGTCGTCGCCCGACCACGCTCCGACCAGCGTCGGTGACCACCACTGCGATCGTGCCGCGGTGTGTTCCAGGCCGGGTTTGGTGTTGTCCCATCTGGCCCACCACTCGTCGGGTGGCGTGGTCGACGAGTTGTAGGTCCGGTACCAGCGCTCGTAGTCCTGCGCATCGAACGTGCGCTGGCCGACCTGCAACAACGGCGCCGCGTCACTTGCCCACCGGCGACCGTCGGCGCCGACGAACCCGACCACCGCGCCCGAGTCGTCGAGCTGCAACTGCCACGGTCCCAGCGGGATCGTCTCGTCGTGAGAGCGGGCGGTCAGGTGGTCGGTCGGAGTGTGAACCGCTGCGGTGGCCGCCAGCGCGTCGGCCGCCTCCGCGGCGAGGCCCGGGTGTCCCGACCGGGCGAGTTCGTCGACGAACTCGTGCAGCCGGTCGCGCTGCTCGCGCCAACTCGACTCGAACCGTTGCGTCGCCGGCTCCGCCCGGACCGATGCGAGCTCCTCGACGCTCCAGTGCTCGACGTCGGGCCAGTGCGTCTTCTGGTCCATTCCCCAGGTGTGCTCCGCCACCAGCAGCAGCCGGGTCGAGGCCCTGCGCAGTCCGGGATCATCCACGTCGATGCGGTGGTCGTCGAACCAGCTGCGACGGGTTCGCGAGAGCGCCCGGAACCCGGCGGTCATCTGCGGGTCGGACCCGGTGCCGTGGATCCAGGAGTCGCCGATCTCCTCGGTCAGCACCGGCAGGTGCGCGGCCGCTGCGGCCATGACCTCGGCGACGTCGTCGAAGGTCGCGGCTCGCACCTCGGCACGCGGGAACCGCTGCGCGAGCGCCTCGAAGGTGGCCACGACCTCGTCCGCGCCGCGCGGGCCCAGGTTGTCGCCGGTCAGGTCGACCGACACCGCGACGTCGGTGCCCGCCACGATCTGCACGTCGCCGTAACCACCCGGCTGATACATCACCGACACCTCTGGGGCGGCCCCCGGCGTGCCCCGCGCGGTTGCCGCGCTCGACGCGCCCGACGCAGTCGACGTGCCCGACGGCGCCGCGGCCGTGTCACGCCAGCGGAACTGCAGCGGCACCCTCGGGGCGGCAGCGACCGGGTTCACCCCGATGTGCAACAGGTCCACGCCGGCGTCGGCCAGGAGCGACACGAGGCCACGGGTGTGACCCGGGACGTCGGTCATCTTGGCGGCCCGTGTGCGGTGCCCGTAGCGCCGGTCCAGATCCGCCGACAGCGACAGACCGTGCTGCAGCAGTGAGCGGTCGGCGTACTCGGTGTGGGTCGTGAAGGGCAGCGCGTGCCAGCACAGATCGCCCTGCTCGATCGCCGTGTCGAGGCGCCGGCGCTGGCGCGGGTCCGCGGCGTCGAGCGCCTCGGTCAGGATCCACGACCCTGTCGTCCAGCGCAGACGTGCGGGTCCTCCGCACGCTCGCAACTGCTCCGCCACCTCGAGCGCCCGGGGGAAGAAGTCGTCCAGGTAGCGGCGCCGAACCGCTGCCGCCAGGTCGGTGAACCCGACGTCCAGGTGGGTCTTCGCGACGTGGAGCACGACACGCACCTCGGTGTCGTCGTGCTCGCCGAACCCATCGGACTCGTCGTGCTCGCCGAACTCGGCAGTCACCGGGTGTCCACGACGATGATCGCTGCGGCCACGGCCAGCACCCCGGCCACCACGGCGATCGCGGTTGCTCTGCCCAGCCCGTCGAGGCCGTCCGCGAGCGCCACCGGACCGGCCAGCGCGGCGGCACCGCACACCACCGCGGAGCCGGCGTTGAGTGCTGCATGGGCCAGGTTCGGGGTTCCCGAGCGGGCGCCGAAGCACCCGCACGACGACAGCCCCCGCGCACGGGCCACGAGCACCACGACGGTGAACAGCGCGAACGCAGCAGCCGTCACCCAGCCCAGCAGCGAGCCACCGATCACCAGCGCGTTGAATCCGACGCCGATCTCGACCAGACCGATGACGACCGCCGTCCAGCGGCCCGTCGGGTCGAGCGCACCACTGCGCTGCGGGAGCACACCGAAGGCGCCGAGCGCACGGGCGAACGCGTCGGGTTCGGCCACCTTGGTCGCGCCCGAGGCCACCAGCACAAGGCAGACCGCCCAGTAGGCGGCGTCCAGCATCGTCACGGCGTCAGCGTACCGATCACCACCTCGGGGCTAGGGTTCCTGCCCGTTGCCATGGGGGCTCAGGCGTCGGACACTTCCACAGGGGCGTGTCAACGCATCGGCGCCCTCGACCGTTGAGAGTGGGTGTGGTGCCGAGCAGCCAGGGCGATGATGAATTCCGTGAGTTCTACGAGCGACTGCAACCGCGGGCGACCAGTGTCGCCCGCCGCCTCATCGGCTCCGGCGCCGTCGCCGAGGACCTCGCAGCTGAAGGTTTCGCCCGGGCGTATGCCCGCTGGTCGACGGTCCGCAGCCACCCCAACCCCGATGCGTGGCTGCTGCGGGTGGTCGGCAACCTGGCGATCGACCATGTCCGCCACGAGGCCCGGCGCCCCGTGCTGCGCGACGACGGCGGACGCCCCGACGGCGCCGGCGACGCGGCGACTCTGCGCGTCGACCTGGCCAGAGCGCTCAGGCGACTGTCGGGACGCCAGCGAGAGGTCGTCGTGATGCGCTACCTGATCGACCTGACCGAGGAGGATGTGGCCGTGTCACTCGGCATGAGTACCGGGTCGGTCAAGACCCACCTGCACCGGGCCACGACGAAGCTGCGCTCCGACCTGGGGGTCGAGGACCTTCCGATCGGCGCACCGGGTGGAGGCTCCGATGTCTGACCGTTCCCCACGCTCCTACCCTCCCGTCGGTGACCCCGACCGCCTGGACGCCATCGTGGGTCGTGGCCGGTCGCTGCGACGTCGCCGCCAGCTCAGCACAGCCGGAGCGGGCGCCGGTGGTGCCCTGGCGGTCGTGATGGTCGCCGTGCTCGTGTTCAGCAACGGCTCCGGCTCGAACGAGGGCATCGTGGCCGACGACCCGGACGCGACGACCACGACCACCACCACCACGACCACGACCGTGGCCCCGTCGACCCGGGGAATGGACGTGGAGTTGTTGGTCGGTCAGCCCGGCCGGATCCGTGTGACCGACCCCGCACAACCAGCAGGCGAGGGCACCCAGCAGTGCGTGACCGTCGCGGTCCACGACAATGGCACTGGCACCGACGGCGAGAGCGCCGGCGACGGGAGCATCGGCGGCCAGGGCGCCGGCGACCGGAATGTCGTCGAGAAGGGGTCATCCATGGCGGTGGCCGAAGGAACGGCGTGCGCCCCGGGACTCTCCGAGGGCGGCACCGCCGATGTCGGGGTGCGACCCACCACCGACACCGGTGACAGTTCGGACGTCGGTGCCGAGGTCGGGGCGGACCTCGGCACCGGGTCCCCGGTCGAGATCGGCTGCG
>Ga0105045_10003047_pt1 | contig 14275 bp, 13 predicted proteins | sample MAT02_FD_78089 | JGI IMG/M metagenome (GOLD analysis project Ga0105045, IMG submission 78089) | Freshwater microbial communities from Lake Fryxell liftoff mats and glacier meltwater in Antarctica - MAT-02 (megahit assembly) | ecosystem: Environmental > Aquatic > Freshwater > Ice > Liftoff...
GCCGCGCAGGCGATCAAGGCCGGTGACCGCTCGGTGCTCGTCGCCGGTGGTCAGGAGAGCATGTCGAATGCGCCACACTACGTGTATGGCATTCGCGGCGGCGTGAAGCTGGGCGACCAGACGCTGGTGGACGGCATGATCCGCGACGGACTCCACTGCGCTTCGTGCCACGTGCACATGGGCGGGCATGCGGAGCACACGGCGCAGAAGGGGCAGGTGAATCGCGCGGATCAGGATGCGTTTGCGGCCGAGAGCCACCGGAAGGCGATCGCCGCACAGCAGGCCGGCAAGTTCACTGCCGAGATCGCGCCCGTCAGCATCCCTGGCCGCAAGGGTCCAACCGTCGTCAGCGCGGACGAAGGGCCCCGTGCCGACACGACGGCCGAGTCGCTCGCTGGACTTCGTCCCGCCTTCGGCACGGATGCGCCGACGGACATGGCCGCTGGCGATCTGTCGGTGACCGCCGGAAATGCCTCGTCGCTGAACGACGGCGGCGCCGCGCTCGTGATCACGAGCGAAGCGGTGGCCAGGGCGCACGGCCTGCAGATCATGGCCCGCATCACCGGCTACGCCACCGGCGCCGTGGAGCCGAAGGACCTGTTCTTCGCGCCGATCACCGCCGTGCAGACGCTGATGCGCCAGCAGGGCACGAACATCGCCGACTATGGCCTGATCGAGGCGAATGAGGCGTTTGCCTCGCAGGCGCTCGCGAACGGTCGTGGCCTGCACTGGGACTGGGACCGCGTGAACGTGCATGGTGGCGCAATTGCGCTCGGACATCCCATCGGCGCCAGCGGCGCACGCGTGCTCGTGACGCTGCTGCACGCCATGCGCGATCGCGACGTCGAGACCGGCCTTGCAACGCTGTGTCTTGGCGGTGGCGACGCAGTTGCGCTGTCTGTCTCGCGGGTCTGACGCCGCGGATCGAGTCGCGGGAACATCGTGAACGACTCGCTGCTGGACCGTATCGCGTACGTCCGCCCCGGCCGCCTGCGCACCGGGTGGCGAATCCTGCTTTTCCTGTTGGCGGGCTTTGCGGCGTCGAACGTGGCGGTGCCGCTGGTGGCGATGGGATTGCCGGCGTCCTCGATGCCGTGGATCCGGTCATCGCTGGAATGCGCGGCCGTGCTGTTTGCGACGCGGTACGCGTCGCACACGGTCGATGGGGACGGGTGGAGTGCCGTGGGCCTGGGCCCGGAGGCGTGGCGCCCGACGTTGTTGTTGCTGGCCGCAGTGACGGGTGCGCTGGCCATTGCCCTGCCCACATCGATGCTGGTGGCGGCCGGCAGTCTGTCGTTCGTGCCGGCGCCGGCGGGCGAGGAGCTTCGCACGCTGCTGCTCACCGTCGCAGTGCTCGCACCGGCGGCGTTGACCGAGGAGCTGCTGTTGCGTGGCTATCCGTTCACCGTGCTGCGCGGCAGCTGGGGCTGGCCGGTGGCCACGGCGATCACGTCGATCGTCTTCGGACTGCTGCATCTGGGCAATCCGGGGGTGACGCCTGCCGCGATTGCGAACGTGATGGCAGCCGGTGTTTTTCTGGCCGGCGTGCGGGTCGTGACGGGGAGCCTGGCGGCGGCGTGGATCGCGCACTTCGCCTGGAACTGGACGATGTCGGCCGGTTTCCACTCGGCCGTCAGCGGCCTGCCGTTCGGCACGCCCGGATACAAGCTCATCGATTCGGGACCCGACTGGCTGTCGGGTGGAGCGTGGGGCCCCGAAGGGGGTGTTGGTGCAGCAGCAGGAATGATCGGCTCGTTCGCCGGATTGTGCTGGGCGGCGGGTCACATGCGGCGCAGGGGCATGCTGCCCGCTGCGCCGATCACGGTGTCCATGAACGCAGACGGTTCCACAGGCCGTCAGGAGCATCAGGCATGAGCGACCGCATCGCGGTCATTGGCGCAGGACAGATGGGCAACGGCATCGCCCATGTCTTTGCGCAGTCGGAATTCCCGGTCACGATCATCGACGTCTCCGCCGCCGCACTGGAGCGCGGTGTCGCGACGATCCGGAAGAATCTTGATCGACAGGTGAAGAAGGGTACCATCGACGTCGCCGCGCAGGAGGCGACGCTGGCGCGCATCGCCACCTCCACGGCGATGGACGCGGCCGCCGACGCCACGGTCATCATCGAGGCCGCGACGGAGAACGTGGCGCTCAAGTTCGACATCTTCACGCGACTCGATGCGATCGCACCCGAGGGCACCATCCTCGCCAGCAACACGAGCTCGATCTCCATCACCCGGATCGCCGCGTGCACGAAGCGCCCCGCCGATGTCATCGGCATGCATTTCATGAATCCGGTGCCGGTGATGCAGCTGGTCGAGGTGATCCGCGGCATCGCCACCAGCGACGAAACGAGCGCGCGCACCGTGGCCCTCGCGACGGCCGTCGGCAAGACGCCCTGTGAAGCCAACGATTTCCCGGGCTTCATCGCGAACCGCATTCTGATGCCGATGATCAACGAGGCGTTCTACTGCCTCATGGAGAACGTCGGCACCGCAGACTCGATCGACACCGTGATGAAGCTCGGCATGAACCATCCGATGGGACCACTGACCCTCGCGGATTTCATCGGCCTCGATACCTGCGTCGCGATCCTCGACGTGCTGCACGACGGCATCGGTGACCCGAAGTACCGCGCCTGCCCATTGCTGCGGAAGTACGTCGATGCGGGCTGGCTTGGCCGCAAGACGGGCCGCGGCGTCTACACCTACGCGAGCACCTGACATGCTGCCTTCAACTGCCATCTTTCCGCTCACCGAGGAGCAGGCCGAGATCCAGCGGACCGCGCGCGAGTTTGCGACCGCCGAGATCACGCCGTTCACCGCGCAGTGGGATCGCGACAGCCATTTCGAGCCGACGCTCGTCGAGAAACTGGGCGCGATGGGCTTCCTCGGCATGCTGATCCCCGAGCAATACGATGGCCTCGGCCTGGATGCGCTGACCTACCTGATCGCGCTCGAGGAGATCTCGACGCACGATGCCTCGGTCGGCGTGATGATGAGCGTGCACAACTCGCTGCCGACGCAGATGATCCTGAACTACGGCAGCGAGGCACAGAAGCAGCGCTGGCTGCCGCCCATGGCGCGTGGCGAGATCCTTGGCGCGTTCGCACTGTCGGAGCCGGCCAGCGGCAGCGATGCGAGTTCACTCACGACGCAGGCCGTGCGTGATGGTGACGACTGGATCATCACCGGCTCGAAGGCGTGGGTCACGCATGGCACGCATGCCGGCGCGATCCTCGTCATGGCACGCACCGACACGCCCGATGCACGCAAGGGCAGCAAAGGCATCTCGACCTTCATCATCACGCCGGACCTGCCGGGCTTCAGCGTCGGCAAGAAGGAAGACAAGATGGGCATGCGCGCCAGCCCCACGGTGACGCTCAACTTCGACGAGATGCGCGTACCCGGCGATCGCATGGTCGGCGCCGAGGGCATGGGCTTCATCTACGCGATGCAGTCGCTGGATCACGGTCGCCTCGGTATTGCGGCGCAGGCGCTCGGCATCGCGACGGCTGCCGCAGAAGCGGCGCGGCAGTACGCCGACGATCGCCGGCAGTTCGGCAAGCCGATCCGCGACTTTCAGGCGATTCAGTTCAAGCTCGCCGACATGGCGAGCCGCATCGCCGCCACGCGTGCGCTGCTCCATGCGACCGCACGCGCGAAGGACGCGGGCGAGAACATCACGCAGTTCGGGTCCATGTGCAAGCTGCTCGCCAGCGAGACGGCGATGTGGACCACCACGCACGCCATCCAGATCTTCGGCGGGTATGGCTACGTGACCGAGTACCCGGTGGAGCGCCTGTTCCGCGATGCGAAAGTGACGGAGATCTACGAAGGCACGTCTGAAGTGCAGCGGATCGTCATTGCCCGCGAACTCTATTCCCGTACCTGAACGACACGGTGTGCCACATCTGACACGCCGCGTCCCTGCCAAACACGATGAAGCTCTTCGACACGATGGCCGCAATGGGGCACGAGCAGTTGGTGCTCAACTACGACCGGTCCAGCGGATACCGCGGCGTGATCGCGATCCACGACACCACGCTTGGTCCCGCACTCGGCGGCACACGCTTCTGGCATTACGGTTCGGATGAGGAAGCGATCACGGACGCGCTGCGCCTTGCGCGTGGTATGACATACAAGAACGCGGTCGCCGGCCTGAACCTCGGCGGCGGCAAGGCCGTCATCATCGGCGACAACCGCACGCCGAACCGGGAGATGCTGTTCCGCGCGCATGGGCGGTTCGTGGATTCGCTCGGCGGGCGGTACGTCACGGCCGAGGATGTCGGGACGAGCACGACCGACATGGATTTCGTCCATATGGAGACGAATTACGTCTCCGGGCTGCAGGGCGCCTCGGGTGACCCCTCGCCGGTGACGGCACACGGCGTGTTCCGCGCGATGCAGGCCACGGCAAGGTACCGCTGGGGTTCGGACGATCTGAGCGGGCGGACCGTCGCCATCCAGGGCTGCGGCAATGTGGGCTACCACCTGGCCAGGGAGCTGCACGCCGTCGGCGCCAGCCTGATCGTGGCAGACCTCGACGCAGAGCGTGTGAAGCGCGTCATGCACGAGACCGGCGCCCGCGGTGTGGCGGTGGCCGACGTGCTGGATCAGGCCGCAGACATTCTCGCCCCCTGTGCGCTGGGTGGTGGCCTGAATGACGAGACGATCCCGCAGCTGCGGGTGGAGCTGGTGGTCGGGGCGGCCAACAATCAGCTGCTCGAGGATCGCCATGGCGACATGCTGGAAGCGCGCGGGGTGACGTACGCGCCGGACTACGTCGCGAACGCCGGCGGCGTGATCAACGTCTACAGCGAGCTGGCTGCCTGGGACCGGACACGGTCGCTGCGCAAGGCAGACGAGATCTACCAGACTATCCTTGGGGTGTTCGACATCGCACGGGCCGATGGCGTGACGTCGCATGTCGCGGCGGACCGACTTGCCGAGCGCCGCATCGAGGCCGTTCGTGGCATGATGCGCACCTGGCCGCCGTTTCCCAACAAGTCGCAGGGTTGATCATGGCAGAGCACATCCCCATCGGGTCCGATCACGCAGGCTTCGAGATGAAGGGCCATCTGGCATCGGCGCTGGCGAGGATGGGCTACGAGGTCGCCGACCTCGGGACCCACTCGGCCGACTCCACGGACTATGCCGATTACGCCCATCCTGTTGCCCGGGAGGTGTCGACTGGCGAGGCGAAACGCGGTATTCTCCTGTGCGGGACCGGGCTGGGGATGAGCTATGCCGCCAACCGCTGGCCGCACGTGCGGGCTGCGGTGGCATGGACGCCCGAGGTGGCAAAGCTCTCGCGCGAACACAACGACGCGAACATCTTGGTGATCCCGGCGCGTTGTGTCAGTGACGAGGAAGGGGTGCAGATTCTGGAGGCGTGGCTCAACACGCCGTTCGCGGGCGGCCGGCACGAACGCCGGATTGCCAAGATCGAGCGGATCGACGGGGAAGGGGAGCTCTGATGCAGCAGCCGTGGAATGACTGGGACCGTTGCCCGCCGGGCGCCGCACTGCGCGCTGCGGATCCGGAGATCGCATCGCTGATCGAAGATGAGATCGAGCGCCAGAACGATGGCATCGAGCTGATTGCGAGCGAGAACTTCGTGTCGCCCGCCGTGATGGAGGCGATGGGCTCACCGCTCACCAACAAGTACGCCGAGGGCCTGCCCGGCAAGCGCTACTACGGTGGCTGTGAAGTCGTGGACAAGGTGGAGCAGCTGGCCATCGACCGCGTCAAGGAGCTGTTCGGGGCCGAGCACGCGAACGTGCAGCCGCACTCCGGCGCGACCGCCAATGCCGCCGTCTTTCTGGCGTTCCTCAAGCCCGGCGACACCATCGTGGGCCTGGACCTCGCACAGGGTGGGCACCTCACGCACGGGTCGCCGGTGAATTTCTCCGGCCTCACCTACAACGCCTGTCACTACGGTGTGACGGACGAAGGCCTGATCGACTATGACGGCATGCGCGCGCTGGTCCGCGAAAAGAGGCCGAAGCTCCTGATCGCCGGCTACAGCGCGTATTCGCGCGTGCTGGACTACCAGGCCTTCCGCGATGCCGCCGATGAAGTGGGCGCGATCTTCATGGTGGACATGGCCCACTTCGCCGGACTCGCAGCCACCGGGGTGTATCCGAATCCGGTGCCGGTCGCAGACGTCGTGACGACCACCACCCACAAGACGCTGCGCGGTCCGCGTGGCGGCCTGATTTTGTGCAAGGCGACGCACGCGAAGGCGATCGACAAGGCGATGTTCCCCGGCACGCAGGGCGGACCGCTGGAGCATGTCATCGCCGCCAAGGCCGTGGCGTTCCGCGAGGCACTGCTGCCGGCCTTCACCGACTACACCCGGCAGGTGGTCAGCAATGCGCAGGCGCTGGCTGCGGAACTGATCTCGCTCGGTGGATCGATCGTCTCGGGTGGCACGGACAATCACCTGATGCTGATGGATCTTCGCTCGCGCGGCATGGAATCGCTGACCGGCAAGCTGGCCGAGCATGCGTTGAACCGTGCCGGCATCACGGTGAACAAGAACACGGTGCCGAAGGAGACGCGCTCACCATTCGTGACGAGCGGTATCCGCATCGGGACGCCGGCGGTCACCACGCGCGGCATGAAGGAGCCGGAGATGCAGCGCATCGCCATCCTCATCGATCGCGTGCTGCTGGCCCCGGACGATGAGGCCAACCTGCGCGCGGTGCATGCCGACGTGAAGGACCTGACGGCCGGCTTTCCGCTGTACCCTGCGCCGGTCGGCGCAGAAGTCTGATGGCTGGACTGATTTCCCGAGTGAGGTAGGACGTGGCCGAGCTGGCGTTCAAGGACGGCATCATGGAGCAGATTCGCCTGCGCGAACCCCGCTTTCATGAGCATGCATTTCTCTTCGTGCTGGCGGCACTGGAACAGTGCCAGCAGCACCTGGGGGAGCGTCGGCACATCTCCGGCCGGGAGCTGGCGGAGACCTGTCGCGACCTGGCGATCGAGCGCTACGGGGTGATGTCGCGCCTGGTGCTGGATCACTGGGGCATTCGCGAGTCGGTGCACTTCGGAGACATCGTGTTTGCGCTGGTGGATCTTGGTATGCTGATCAAGCAGCCGAACGATCAGCGCGAGGATTTCGCCGATGCCTTCGATTTTCGTCATGCCTTCGAGTTGGCGTACCCGTGGCGGAACGTGCCGCAGGGCTGATCCGCCGAACGGCACGTCGGCCGGTGCCGCGTGTGTGGCGCAGCGTCTGCGCAGTCGCTTGTGTGGCGCGGCGCGGCGCGTGCGACGTTGCTGGTGTCCGCGCGCCGCGGCCTGAGCGAGTCGGGGTCGTCGCGTGGTGCACTGTTGCCGGGATCACGTTCATGACCCTGTGAGACCACGCATGACATCCCGCGGTGTGAATGTCCCTCTGCTGACGGCCGATGCGGCGCGGCGGCTGGACGCGCGCACCATGGCGCTGTTGCCGGAGTCGTTCGCGCTGATGCACCGCGCCGGCACGGCGGCTGCGGACTGGCTGCATGCGCACGCATGGCGAAGTGCGGCCGTGTACGTGGGCGCCGGCAACAATGGTGGCGACGGGTGGGTGATCGCCGGCCTGCTGCGCCAGCGTGGCTGGCGCGTGACCGTGCACCAGGCGCGCTCGTCGCGCACGCCGGACGCGCAGCGCGCGCAGGCCGATGCCGAGCGCGCCGGCGACTTCGCGACACCTGTGGGCGATGAGTCGATCGTGCTCGACGCGCTGCTCGGCACCGGTGCCGCCGGTGTACTGCGCGATACGATGGCTGATGCCATCGCGGCGGTACGCTCGCGGCATGCGGCAGCCGATGCGGTGATCGCCATCGACATGCCGTCCGGGCTGGATGCGACGACCGGCGCGGATGGCGGTGCGGTTGCCGCCACGCACACGCTGACGTTCGGCAGTGCGAAGCCGGGACAGCTCGTACGCCGCGACCTCACCGGCGCGCTGCATGTGCTGGACATCGGCCTGCTGGACGCCGCCGATGATGCACCACGCATGGTGGACGCCGGCGCCGTGCGCTCGTGGCTGCCATCGCTCGCACCCGATGCACACAAGGGCACGCGCACGCGACTCGCGATCGTGGGCGGCGGTGCCGGCATGGCTGGTGCCGCCATCCTCGCGGCGCGCGGAGCGCATGCGTCAGGCATCGGCATGGTGCGCGCCGACGTCGCACCGGAGTCCGCGCTGGCGTTGCAGGTCGCGGTGCCATTCGCCACGGTCCACGCCGTGCGCGTCCGCGACTGGCACACCATCGACACGGCATGGCCCGACGCGATGGTGATCGGCCCGGGGCTGGATGGCACGGTGCACGATCTGCGCGCGCAGGTGTTGCGATTGCTGCAGGCGTATCGCGGTCCCGTGGTGCTGGATGCGGGCGCGCTCACGGCCTTCCGCGCACGGCCGTTTGTCGACGACGAGCATATCGACGATGTGGGCGATGGCGCGGCGGGTGACCTCGCGCGGCTCCGAAATGCACTGCACGGACGTGCAGCGCTGCTCACGCCGCACATCGGCGAGTTCGCGGCATTGTGGGCGTTGCTGCCGGACGCGACCCCCGCAGCGCGCGGCGCGTCCGCGACGTTGCAGCGATTCGATGATCCGCTGCGGCTCGCGCAGGCCCTCGATGCCACCATCCTGCTGAAGGGCGTGCCGACCGTCATCGCGTCGCCCGACGGGTCGCGCCTGATCTCGGCCGCCGGCAATCCTGCGCTCGCGATGGGCGGCAGCGGTGACCTGCTGGCCGGCATCGCGGGGACGCTGCTGGCGCAGGGGCATTCGCCGCTGCACGCCGGCGCGATGGCCGCCTGGGTGCATGGCCACGCGGCAGAGCAGGCGGCGGCGCAGCATGGCGGCTGGCGCGGCGTCACGATGGACCTGCTCTTGCACGAGGTGAGTAACGTGTGGCCCCGACTCTTCGCGCCATCACACACGTCGACCCAGCCGCACACCTTGCTCGAGCTCCCCGCAGTGCCGTCCCGATGACCAGCCCCGGTCCGACGATGCCCGTCGCACTCGGTCCGGGACGCGAGTTCGCCTCCATTGCCCGCTGGGTGCGCCAGTGGGGCGCACGCGCGCACGGCATTGGTGACGATGCGGCCATCCTCGATGTGCCCAGCGGCACGCGACTCGTCGTCAGCACCGACACGACAACCGAGGATGTGCACTTCCGGCGCGCCTGGCTCGCGCCGATCGAGATCGGATGGCGTGCGGCGATGGCGGCACTGTCCGATCTGGCCGCGATGGGTGCGGAGCCGCTCGGTGTGCTGATCGCCCTTGGTGCACCCGCGTCGTGGGATGGCGCGCTGGATGACGTGCTGCATGGCATCGGGGACGCGTGCGAGGCCGCCAAGGTGCCGATCATCGGTGGCGACACGACGCGGTCGCCGGTGCTCACACTTGGCATCACGGTGCTCGGGACCGCGACGGCACCGATGCGGCGCGACGGCGCACGCCCGGGCGACGTGGTTTACGTCACGGGCAGCCTGGGCGGCCCCCGTGCGGCGCTCGAGGCATGGCAGGCAGGCAAGGTGCCCCGCGCGACACATCGGGCCCGCTTCGCCCGTCCTGTGGCCCGGCTGAGCATGGGTGCCTGGTGCGCCGCCAATGGCGCGACGGCCGCGATCGACCTCTCCGACGGACTGGTCGCAGATGCCGGCCACATCGCCGCCGCCTCGGGAGTGCAGCTGACCATCGAGCTGGCCTCGGTTCCGGTGCTCGGTGGCGTGCTCGCGCGCGAGGCGCTGGCCAGTGGCGAGGAGTATGAACTGCTCGTCACCGGACCCGCCGGAATGGATGTGGCCGCGAAGCTTGCCCGGATCGGCACGCTGACACCCATCGGGCGCGTGATCGCTCCCACACCTGCGGATGGGGCCGTCGTCGTGGTGCGTGATGGTCCGCGACGCGTTGACCCTCCCCCCGGATACGACCACCTTTCGCCGCAATGATGACTCTCGTTGCGGCGCTGGTGGCGGTCCTGGCCACGATCCCCGTGGTCGCAATCGTCGTCACCGCCTCGCTCCTCCGTGTGCCGATCAGGCATGGGAGCGTTTACGAGACGGTGCAAGGTTTCTGGGCTCGCACCTTGGTGCGCGGCGGCGGCGTGCGCGTCCAGCTGCATGGCGCGGAAAACATTCAGCAGTCCGCGGCCTGCGTCTACGTGGCCAACCATGTGAGCTGGTTCGACGTGTTCTGCCTCGCGAGTGCGTTGCCGCGCTGGAGCTTCGTGGCCAAGGCGGAGCTCCGAAGGATTCCGATCTTCGGCCGCGGCGCGGAGGCGGTCGGCACGGTCTTCGTGGAGCGCACCAATCGTCACGCCGCCCTGCAGATGTACGAGGCCGCATCGGTGCGCATTCGCGAGGGCGCGTCGGTGGTCGTGTTTGCCGAAGGCACGCGTGGCGACGAGTATGCGCTTCGCCCCTTCAAGAAGGGATCGTTCGTGCTCGCCATCTCGGCGGGCGTGCCGATCATCCCGGTCGTGATCATGGGCACGCGGGAAGTCATGCGTCGCGGGCAGTGGCGTGTGTCGCCCGGCGTGGTGCACCTGCACTTTCTGGATCCGATTCCGACGGCGGATCTGGTGTACATCGATCGTGATCGTGTCGTGGGCCAGGTCTGGACACGCATGGCCGCCTGCCTGTTCAGCGAGTACGGCATCGCGAGCGACCGGCGCAATGCGCTGGGCGCCGACGAGCCGTCCGAATCGGCGACGCCGGTGAACGTGGGCATCGTCGCGCAGTAGCTGGTGCAGGTGCAACACCGCGCAGTCTCCCCACGCCGCTCGTGTAGCGATGTACGCTGTACCGCCGTTCGCTGTACCGCCGGACCGCACGCCATTCCCCGCGCGACGCACGTCATCAACCGTCCCTTCCCGAACTCCCGATACATGTCGACCATCGTAGACATCACCGCGCGCGAAATCCTCGACAGTCGCGGCAACCCGACCATCGAAGCCGACGTCACGCTGGACAGCGGCATCGTTGGCCGCGCCTCCGTGCCGAGCGGCGCCTCGACCGGCGAGCGTGAGGCCGTCGAGCTGCGCGACGGCGACAAGTCGCGCTATCTCGGCAAGGGAGTGCTGAAGGCGGTGCAGGCGGTGGAAGAGCAGATCGCGCCCGCACTCGCTGGCATGTCGGCGCAGGACCAGATGGGCGTCGACAACGCGATGCTGGAACTGGATGGCACGCCGAACAAGGCGAAGCTCGGTGCGAATGCAATCCTCGCCGTGTCGCTGGCGACCGCGCGCGCTGCCGCCGACGACGTGGACATGCCGCTCTGGCGTTACCTCGGCGGCCCGATGGCACGCACGATGCCGGTGCCGATGATGAACATCCTCAACGGCGGCGCGCATGCGACCAACACGGTCGACTTCCAGGAGTACATGATCGTCCCGATCGGTGCCGAAACATTCCGAGACGCGTTGCGCATGGGCGCCGAAGTGTTTCATGCGCTGAAGAAGGTGCTGGTGAAGCGGGGCCTGGCGACGGGTGTGGGCGACGAAGGCGGCTTTGCACCCGACCTGAAGACGGACGAGGATGCGCTGAAGCTCGTGATCGAGGCCATCGAGTCGGCGGGCTACGCACCGGGGCAGGAGGTGGCGATCGCGCTGGATTGCGCCGCGAGCGAGTTGTTCACGAACGGCACGTACGACTTCAAGAAGAGCAAGGCCGGCACGATGAACGCGCAGGGCATGATCGACATGTATGCGCGCTGGATGGAGCTGTATCCGATCGTGAGCATCGAGGACGGTCTGGCCGAGAACGACTGGGCGGGCTGGGAGGCGCTGACGTCGCAGCTTGGCCAGAAGGTGCAACTGGTGGGCGATGACCTGTTCTGCACAAACTCGGAGATTCTGGCGAAGGGCATCGAGAACGACGTGGCGAACGCGATCCTGATCAAGGTGAACCAGATCGGCACGCTGACGGAGACGCTGATGGCGATGGAACTGGCGAAGAGCGCTGGCTACGCCAGCATCGTGTCGCACCGCAGTGGCGAGACGGAAGACACGTTCATCGCCGACCTCGCCGTTGGCACCGGCGCCGGCCAGATCAAGACCGGCAGCGCGAGCCGCACGGATCGCGTGGCGAAGTACAATCAGCTGCTGCGCATCGAGGAAGCACTGGGTGACGCCGCGGAGTATCCCGGCGGTGGCGTGTACGGACTCTGACGCATGGCACGTGCGCAGGCCACCGAGGCAGATCCGCCGCGCAAGCGTCGGCCGCTGCTCATCATTGCACGACTCGCGTTCTGGGCCGTGGTTGCGCTATTCGCAGTCGAGGCAGGCGAGTACGGCACCAGCGACCTGCTGCGGGTCCGTCGTCGGATCGGCCAGACGAATGCGGCGATCGACTCGCTCAAGCGTGTGGTCGATTCGCTGAGCCTGCAGAAGCGTGACGTGATGACGAACCCTGCGGTGCAGGAGCGGATCGCGCGGGAGGAGTTCGGGATGGTGAAGGGCGACAAGGAGCTGATCTATCGTGTGTTGCGTCCGGATTCGACGGCCGTGTCGCCGGACAGTGCGGCGCGCGTTCCGTCGCCGTAGTCTGGTGAGGGTGGAGGGTTCGGAACTCTTTTTACGCGAAAGGCGCAAAGCCGCGAAGCATTCCGTGTCTTGTGCCGCCGTCACAGGTTTCGTCGGTTGACCTCGACAGCTCCGCATCCTGCTGGTCGTCGGCAGGTGCTGAGGTAGGTTCAGACTGAATTATTGAAGTGGGGCGATTCACGCGCATTCGCGGATCGCCCCCTTCTCGTTTCCGTGTAACTGGCTTGAAACAGAAGCGCCCCGACCGTGAGGTCGGGGCGCTTCTGACACCGCCCTGCCAGCGAATCAGGCTTGGCGGCGGCGGCGGGTGATGCCTGCCAGGCCAATCATGCCCGTTGCCATCAGGGCGTAGGTCGACGGCTCCGGCACGATATTCGGCTGCGGCTCGTCATTCGGCGTCGGCACCGGGTTGACGCTGCCACGATACAACGTGGCGTGCGACAGTGCCTGAACGCTCCCGTTCTTGCCGACGCTCACACCGGCGGTGCTGAAGTTGACAAAGCTCGAGAGGGTTCCTGGATTCACTGGGAGGACGCTGTAATAGAACAAACTGAATGCAGTGTTCGTCTTGAGCGCGAGGACGACAGGCCCAGTGATCAGGCTACTGAAAAAGATCGTGCCGGTGGTCAAACCATTCGCGTTGTCGTTGGGAAACGGGGAGATCGGGGCTTCGTCGTTCGAGCTCACGGATCCGGGGTTGGTGATGAAACCATCGAACTTGAAGAGCTCAGCGGCCGTCAATGCCACGTTCACGGCGCCACCCTTGTTGTTTCCTTCCCAGGCACCCGAGCAGCTGGTGTAGCCCATCAACGTTTTTGAACTGTTCGTGCACGACAAACCCGTCGGGACCAAAGCCAACGGGGGTGCGCTCGGCGGCTTGGGACCCTTTGCCGAAGCACTGCCCGCAGCGGGTGATGCGGGTGCTTCCGGCGCGGGCGCAATCGAGCCTGTCTTCGGCGCGAGAGCTGCCGAGGCTGTCGTCGGTGCGAGCAGTGCGATGGTAGTGATGGCGGTGACGAAAAAAGTTCGGCGCATTTGTATGGACTCTGTTGGATGAGGCAGCCAGCGACAGCGAATGATCATGCAGACGACTGCAATCATTGCAATGTTGGTGCCAAGCTCAACCATTTACTTTCCTTAGCCTTGTATTTGCCAAGCTGTTGTTAAACAGAGAGTTACGGCATCAATGCTCGTGCTCGTCTGTTTGTTCGACGTTTGTGAGTGATGGAAGGTGTCGCGCGTATCCGTCAGTCAGCGGATTGTGTCGTGTGAAGACCACAGGCCTGCAGAAGTAACAAAGTCGAGTGGGTTGACTCCGAGCCTTGCTCGACTATCCTTACAGTCTGCCGCGGGGTGGAGCAGCCTGGTAGCTCGTCGGGCTCATAACCCGAAGGTCGCGGGTTCAAATCCCGCCCCCGCCATACACGAACGGTCCGTCATTTCGGTGACGGGCCGTTCGTGCGTGCATCCTGTGTTTCTGCGCCGGGGTCGCGTGTGCCGGGGTCACGAACGATGTCTGCGGCCTGGCGCAATGCCTCTGCGATGCACAGACGGGCAGCGAACCGGAGTTCGCTGCCCGTCCGTACCCGATTCCTTCGCCGTAGTAACTCCCGCTTGATCAGGGACGGCTGGCGGCATCGACGACCTCGACATCGAACACCAGGACGCTATTGGGCGGAATGATGACGTTGCCGAGCCCGTCACGCCTCGAATCGA
>Ga0105045_10003048_pt1 | contig 14274 bp, 18 predicted proteins | sample MAT02_FD_78089 | JGI IMG/M metagenome (GOLD analysis project Ga0105045, IMG submission 78089) | Freshwater microbial communities from Lake Fryxell liftoff mats and glacier meltwater in Antarctica - MAT-02 (megahit assembly) | ecosystem: Environmental > Aquatic > Freshwater > Ice > Liftoff...
AATTTCAGATTCGAGAGAAAAATATTCTGTTGATAGGATGAACCAAGCTAATCATAATGAAAACTGGTTTGCAACGACTAAAGAAGTCAAAGAGATATGGATAAAAATAGAGCCTCTTCTAAAAATACTATTAAATCCTCAAGCTGTTCCACATGTTTTACTCGCCACTTAGATACCCAGGAGGTAAAAATAAATTAGCAAAGTTCGTTGCTCAAATTTGTGTTGATAACAATATAAATGGGCATTATGTAGAGCCATATGCTGGTGGTGCTTCAGTTGCATTGCATTTATTGATTGAAAAAAAGGTAAAAAAAATTACTATTAATGATTTTGATAGGTCTATTTATGCTTTTTGGTATTCGGTACTTTATCACACAAAACAATTATGCAAACTAATCGAAGAAACTGAAATTAATATTGAAAACTGGCAGGTGCAAAGACTCGCGCTCAACATTAACAATTCATCTAGTCTATTAGAGTTAGGTTTTTCTACACTCTTTATGAACAGAACAAATATTTCTGGAATAATAAATGCAGGAGTTATAGGTGGCTTAAAACAAGAGGGAAAGTATAAAATAGATTGTAGATTTAATAAAAAAAAGATTATAGAAAAAATTGGATTGATTGCAAGTTTTAAACAAAAAATATCATTAGAAAATCTTGATGCTATAAAGCTTATTCAGAAAATTCAAAAGAGTGCAAAGACTGAAAATACTATATTCTATTTTGATCCACCGTATTATGAAAAAGGTTCTTCACTCTACATGAATTTTTATAATCATAATCAACACACTGAAGTATCAGAAGCTATTAAAAGCATTAAAAACATGTCTTGGATAGTTTCTTATGACAACATAAAAGAAATACACGATATTTATTCATGGGCAAAAAATAGAATTATAAAATATTCATTCAACCATTCAGCTCATAAATCTAGAGTTGGTAAAGAAGTAATAATTACAAGTCAATCCCTTAAACAAATTCCAGAGGTTATAATTCGCACTTACAAAAGCTAGCATAAAATAGATATATTAAGACTAATAATTATTGTGAAATTATAATACATAGATCATCAATTATTCCTTATGATTTTACTTTTACAACACACATTTAGTTTTGTAAAATACATTTAGTATGACCTATAAACTAAAAATTTCTAGTCAAAACCAAATTAGTGTGAGGACTCAGGAGGGGAAAAGTAAGGTGAAGGTTTAGGATTTGAAGGAGTTGTAGAAATAGTAAGATTTGATGATTTAATAAATTCATAAATCAAATTTTGAGATAGTTAATTGTTTCGATAAAATCAAAATGCCCACAAAATTAAATCGCAAGCCAAATCGATTACCTATACCTGGAATTTATAAATCCAACAATTCATTTTTTGTAACGGTGTGTGTGGAGGGGCGTGTTTGTTGTCTTTGTGAAATTCAAAATGGGAAGGTTGATCATGGGAATTTTACTTACGGGAAGGCGAGCCTTACCCCTACTGGTGAAATTGTTCGAGAGTCTTGGGTGTCTATTGCAAATATGATAAACGGTATTTATATTGATGACTTTGTAATTATGCCCAATCATTTTCATGGAATTATAACTTTTTTAGAAACACCTACTTTCAAAAACTCGGGCAAAATTCTTGATTTATCTCAAATAATTGCCATATTTAAATCAAAAAGTACAAATTTAATTCGTAGGGGAATGCCTTTGGCTTCCCAAAACATAACAAATTTTCAATGGCAGAAATCATTTTACGATCATGTAATTCGGGATGAAAAAGATTTACACAGAATTCAAGAATATATTAACAACAATCCTCTAAATTGGGAGTTGGATTCATTAAATCCTGGAAATAATTTATAACTAATTTCTACCATTCCCTGCCCATTAAATTGACTATTTGTAAATCATCGTCAATAATTTATATACAATTGTTTCAAAAAATATGCCAAATATAACCATCAAACGAAGTTTAAATTATCTTTGGATTATCAGAAAGCTAAATGTGCGTATTAATGACATTGAATTTGGTCAGATTGCAAATAACCAAACCAAATCCTATAAAGTAGAAACTGGGGAAAATAATATTTTTTTATCATTAAGAGGTGGTAAAAGTAATATTTTAAAAATTGATGTAATTGAGAATTCCGATATTAAACTAGTAGTTAAACCAAGCAAATTTGATGTGTTAACAAGTGTCTTATTTATAATTTTAATACCTTTCTTATCTATATTTGCAGCTCTAAATTATAGCTTATTCTTAGTCAGCATCATTATATTACTAATAGTTTTTTATGGGGTAAGAAAATTATTAAACGTTACAGCTTTTGTTTTAACAGTGGAAAAAGACCTTTCTTAAAAATATAGATTTGTCATAAAAGTTATCAACTAAAATCAAAATACCTTTACTTTGACAACACACATTTAGTTTTGTAGAATACATTTAGTATGACCTATAAACTAAAAATTTCCAGTCAAAATCAAATTACGCTACCTGTAGATCTTATATCTATACTGGGAATAAAAGCGGGTATGTACATATCTATCAACCCAGACGGTGATGATTTCAAAATTATTAATACTCGTAAAAAAGTCGCCAAATTAGCTGGCAGTCTTAAAAAATATGTCAAAGATAAATCGAGGTTATTAAAAACTAATGCAGAGTTTGAGGAGGCTTTGGATAAATCAAAAACTGAATATTATACAAACCAGAAGATATGAAACAAGCATTTTTAGATACCAATATTTTAGCACGTTTTTTGATAGGCGACGTGCAAAGTCAACAAATTGAAGTAGAAAAAATTTTTGAACGTGGTACAAATCTTGAGTACGAGTATTCAATTTTACCAGAAATAATGTTGGAATTAAATTACGTTATGAGTAGGCACTATGAATTTGAAAAAGAGCAAATCGTTGATGGTTTGAAAAACCTTTTGGATTTACATTTTATAAAATTACATGAAACTTATAGTGTTGATTTTAAAAAAACTTTAGATAAATATGCTCATTTCAATATCAGTTTAGAAGATTGTTTGTACTTACAATTTTGCCAAGAAAACAACTTGGAATTAATCACCTTTGATAAAAAACTGCAAAACGCCTGGAAGAAAATGCGGTGAAAACTGTAATCAGATAATCACAATTATTAAGTATAAAAATAAAATTACATTGACAGTATAGCGACAAAGTTTTAACAGATTTTAATATTTTTACTTTATATTTATATGCAACAAGATCCAAACTACAACCCAAATTTGGGTAATCAAGATCCTCAAAATCCACAGGGAAATCCATCAAATCAAACTTTTGTTAATGCTACACCTGTAAATAACACGTCTCAAAATACCACGGCTAAAACCAATGGCACCGAAAAAATTATTCAGTTGGTTTGGTTTGTAGTTGGTTTTATTAATGTTATTTTGATAATCAGAATTATCTTTTTATTATTTAGTGCTAGATCAAGCGGTTTTACAGGATTTCTTTACAACATTACCTCGCCGTTTGTTTCACCTTTTGTTGACATTTTTCCAGTTCCAGGCCAGGCCAATACTTTCTTTGACACAGCCGCACTGGTAGCTATTATCATCTATTCTTTGGCTACTTGGGGAATTGTTACACTTATTAGAATAATGTCTAATCAAAAAACTGCTTAATTATAATATTTAGCTAAGCAGGTATTTTATGCGGTTTGTCTTAGAGACGACTTTTTTTAATGTTTTGACGTTAATTCTAAATTATGCAACACCAACAGCCCGAAATTTTTCAAAATCAATCTAAAGATCCACTTCATGGCCTAACCTTAAAATTTATAGTAGAGTTTTTACAACAAAAATATGGTTGGGTTGAACTGGGTAAAATGATTAATATCAAGTGTTTTACAGACAATCCTAGTATCAATTCCAGCTTAACATTTTTACGCAAAACCGACTGGGCTAGAACCAAAGTTGAAAGCTTATATTTGTATGCACTTCGATCAAAAAAAAGACAATCTTCAGATATTTAAACCTATTTTATACTCAATAATACCTGTCTAAATTCTGGCCAATATTTTTCTAATTTGTGCTGACCTACGCCGCTAATTTGGCTAAATTCTTCTTTGGTTTTAGGCTTTTTTTCTACCATATCAAGCAAGCTGGCATTTCCAAAAACTACAAAAGCTGGGACTTTATCTTGACTAGCTACGTGTTGTCTGGCTCGCCTTAGGATGTCAAAATATTCTTGATCCTGTGGGGACAAACTAGCAGCCAATTTTCTGCTGGATCTGGGTTTTGCAACATCTTTAATTACCTCAACATACGGGGTTAATTCCACAGCCAATTTACCACCTGCAATGGCCATCGATACTTCATTTAGTGACAGTGTTTTTATAAAACCTTCGTAGTCTACTTGCAAATAACCAAGGCTGATTAATTGGTTGGTGTAAAACATTAATTCTTCTTTAGAATTTTCTTTACAAATTGCAAAAGTTGGCAGTTTGGTGTGGCCATAATTTTCCATTCTATCGTTAGAAATACCAAGTAGCAAATCCACAATGTAACTGATACCAAATTTTTGCTGGGTTCGATAAATAGCCGAGATTATTTTTTGAGAAATTTCTAGTCCATCAAATTTTTTAACAGGGTTTAAACAACCGTCACAGTTTCCACAATCTTTTTCCAATCTTTGGTTAAAATACTGCAACAAAATTCGCCGCCTGCAGTGCCCTGTGCTACAAAAATCAATTAGTCTATCTAACTTATCATGCTGTAGTTTTTGAAAAATTTTAAAGGTCTGAACATCACCTGCTGGTTTTGCAATATCAATAAATCTACGATAGGTTCCGGCGTCGCTTGGCGAATACAAAAGTAAAGCTTCTGAAGGCAATCCATCCCTACCCGCTCTGCCCGTTTCTTGGTAATAGCCTTCTATGGATTTGGGCATATTCCAGTGAGCTACAAACCTAACGTCGGGCTTATCGACCCCCATTCCAAAGGCAATTGTGGCACAGACTACTTGAAGCTGATCCTGCATAAATTGGTTATAGGTTTTATCTTTTTCTTCCAAAGTTAAACCGGCGTGAAACGGCGCCGATTGTATTCCCATTTTTACCAAATTTTCAGAAACTTCTTCGGTAGATTTGCGGCTAAGGCAATAAACTATACCCGATTCACCTGTAAAACCTTTGATAAAATTTGTCAGTTGTTTAGCGGCTTCTTTGTCGTGCAATTTTGGCAAAACTGTATAAGTAATATTTGGCCGATCAAAAGAACTTATAAAAATATTGGGATTATCTAGGTTTAGTTGATTGATAATATCACCTCTGGTTAATTCGTCGGCGGTGGCGGTAAGTGCAATAACTGGAATCTTTGGAAAGGTGTTTTTGATTATTGACAGCTTGGAATATTCGGGACGAAAATCGTGCCCCCACTGCGAAACACAATGAGCTTCATCAATTGCTATTAAAGAGATATTTAATTTACCCATCCAACTAATGAAAGCATTTTCCCTAGCAAATAACCGTTCAGGTGAAACGTACAACAGTTTTAAAGTTCCATCTTGAGCTTGAATCATAACCTCATCTTGATCTGCAAAACTGATTGAGCTATTTAGAATACCTGCTTTTATTCCATTTTTTTTGAGCGATTGAACTTGGTCGTGCATCAGTGCAATTAGGGGTGAAATTACAATTACGATACCTTCTTTATTTACCGCTGGTAATTGATAACACAGCGATTTACCCCCACCTGTAGGCATTATTGCCAAGGTATCTTGTCCGTTTAAGATTGAATTTATAATTGGAATTTGTGCCGGTCGAAGTTTGTCATAACCAAAGTACTGCTTAAGATCTTCTAGTAATTTTGAGGCCATACCAATATTTTAAACTAAAAGAAACAACTTAAGCAAGTAAATTTTTAAAGTTGGGATTTGAAATTGATTAAATATCATGATTGGTTCAATTATCAGCCAGGTTTGTTTGACAACTAAAACTATTCCTACTAAAATTTTGGTATTACTTTTTTATTATGTCCGACTCAACTATATTTCCCACTGTTGTTATCCAAAGAGATAAAAATCAAATCACGATTCCAAGCAGTATTGCCAAGCAAATTAAAGCCAGTAAAGGCACAAAATACAGAATTAGTATAGATAAACACGGTGACATTTTGTTAAAAGTTGTTAAAAACGACATTCGTAAATATGCTGGTATTTTAAAAAGTAATAAATCGGCTGTTGAAATGATTCGTGAGGAAAGAATTAAAGATGAACAAAGGAGTCTTAAAAAATACGAACAAATATGGAAGAATATATAGTTGATGCCTGTATTTTTACAGGATTTCTAGCCAATGAAAGAGTTGCACCTATTTTTGCCCGATACCTAGATTTAGCCTTTAATTCAGAAATTCAATTACTGGCAACGACTGTAAATATAGGCGAATTTTACTACTCTTCTTGTCGTTATGTGGCTGAAAACAAAGTAGCTCAATTTTTGAACGAATTGGAAAAAGAATATAATTTAGAAATAATAAACCCAGATTATAAAGATTGTCTGACAGCTGCTAAAATAAAAACTGGGGGTGGCCTTTCTTACTTTGATTGTTTTAACCTAGTTTTAGCCAAAAAATACCCAAAAGCAACTATTTTAACTTTAGACACAGAATACAAAAAATTCGCCAAAGAGTACAAAATCGAGTTTTTGTAAAAAAAATACCATTGAGATTATATTTCAAAATAAATTTCTATCCGAATATTGTTAATTGTTTCGATATATAACAGACTTTATGATTTTCATTTAAAAATGCTTTTCAATTCTGAAAAATTATGATAAAATATTAACATGATGTTGATGGCTAATGTGTTTTATAATAATGATGGCAACCTTAATCAAAAAGCAAGGAAATTGCTAAAAAAAGATCAGGAGCTAGTTTCAGTGGAAAAAAATGCATATAATTTATTTAATTTTGCGACTATGGAGTTCAAAGAAGCAGGTTCAACTTATGTCTCGTATTTCGTTATTGTTAAATCGGCAGATCCTCTAAAATTCTTTGGTGGTACCGGGTATGACAAAAATAGAGTAGACAGTGTGATTTCATTGCTAAATACTAACTATAATAGATTGGCTAAAATTTATAAAATTCTTAACAAGGATGAGAAAAAATACCAAGTAAATGACTCTAAAACTTTTTTTTGGAACTTGCTAGAAACAAATTATCCTAAAAACTATTCCAATGGTAGTGATAAACGGTGGGTAGCAACTTTACTAGATAAATCAGTCAAGCAAAGTGTGAGTTATTATTTATATCACTTTATTAAAAAGTTAGATTTAAGTTTAAAAATAGAAGTGCACGAAAATTATTCTATGATAAATTTTTTTGAAGTTATTGAGGATCTTGCATCTAGTGAGCCAGATTTATATAACGAAATTATGAACAATAAAAAATATTACGATGAATTTTTTAAAGCAGCTATCGGACGTGTTATGCTTGAACAAAATTTTACTGATGCTAATATTAGAATAAGACTTGAACGAAATTTTACAGAGAATTAAAAACTAAATCACCACCCTATCTCCCCTAGCCCGCTATTTTTTAGATACTCATTGGACAGTTTAAAATGATCACAGCCAAAAAAGCCGTTGTAGGCAGAAAATGGCGACGGGTGAGCTGCTTTTAAAACTAAATGTTTACTGGAGTCAATTAAATTTTCTTTAGATTTAGCAAAGTTTCCCCAGAGTATAAATACCAAATTCTGTTTTTTATCTGACAACTTTTGAATTACATAATCTGTAAATTTATCCCAGCCAAGGTTTTTATGTGAGGCTGGTTTAGAAGCTATTACAGTAAGCACAGAGTTTAACAAAAATACACCTTGTTTAGCCCAATTTTGGAGGTTTCCGTTTGTAAAATCTTTTTTAATTCCCAATTCTGTTTCAATTTCTTTATAAATATTTTGTAGCGACGGTGGTACTTTTACACCTTTTTGCACTGAAAAAGAAAGACCACAAGCTTGATTAAGTCCATGATACGGATCTTGACCCAAAATTACCACTTTAACTTTAGAAAACGGCGTTTCAAAAAAAGCTCTAAAAATATCGTCAGGTTTTGGGTAAACCAACTTGGTTTGGTATTGCTGTGCCACAACTTTTGTTAAATTTACAAATTCGGGCGTGTTAAAATACTGATCTAAAACTGCCTTCCACTCGGGTTCGATATCAACTTGATTTAGCATAACTACTAATGAAAATAAAACTTTGCGGAAGTTATTGTGTCAAATGTTTTAAAATTCCGCTTTACAAGAAACTAGTTTTATCAAAGTGTGTTTTAAGGTAATGCAAACTAAAGTCAAATTCTGCGGTTTTACCAATCTAAACGATGTTTTAGAGGCTCTGAAATTAGGTGTGGACTATATAGGTTTTGCTATTGAAATGCCAACTAACGTCCGCTCTATCAGTATTCATAAACTAAAAGATATTGTAATTGAAGCTAAAAAAGCCTTTCCCACAAATTTTCCAAAAGTGGTAGCCATCACCAGTAATCTGGACACTTTTAAACTGCGGCAACTTGTAGATACTGGTGTAGTTGATATTATTCAATTTCATGGCAACGAAGATAGATACATTTTGTCACAATTTTACTCTCAAATAGAAATTTGGAAAGCCTTTGAAATTCACCCTACCGACATAAATTTAGTATCTAAATTATCCAATCTAAAGAACTTTGTACAAAGGTTTGTAATAGATAAACCAAAAATAAATGAATTTGAATTTGATCTGAAAAAAGACTTTATACAAGCCAAAAAACTTGGGTTTGATTTAGTTTTAGCTGGTGGCCTGGACGCCGATAATGTCAAAAAATTAATTCGTGAATTAGAACCAAATATCGTAGACGTTTCACGTGGAATAGAAGAAAAACCTGGACAAAAATCAATAGAAAAAATGAAATCATTTTTAGAAGCCGTTTATTTTCATTAAAAATCAAATTCATGCCCAAATATTTTTTACCCAAACTTTTCTCTATTTTAATTTTATTTAGCCTTATCTTAGGACTAAGTACCAGTAAACCAATCGTGTTACAGGCTCAGCAAAGTTCTGCCCCAATTTTAATTCCGCTAGAAAAATTTGTATTTACCCCAGCTAGAGATAAATTTACCAAGCCTGGTATCTCGGATTTGGAGGTAAAAGTGGTAGAATACGCCACAATTACTGAAGGTTCTAATTGTAAATTTACTTTTGCCCAGTTACCTGGAAGTGGTTTAGTGAATAGTCAAGAATCTTCAACAGTTAGCCAAGGCAGTTCGCCAGCCGTTCAAACCATCATAACTAGTAAATATCAAAATGCTAGCTGTGGAGCTGTCTTAAAAAAGGCCGATCAAAAATCTGTAAATATTAGAGTTGTTGTTGAAATTACCAGCCCTAAAGGCGAAGTTTTCGGTTCTTATTTAAATTTTTTAACCAATGAATACCAAGATAATTTAAAAATTGTCGATCAAAACAATTTCACCTTACCTTTAGAATTGTACGTGAAACCTGAAATTAATGTGATTTTAGAGAGAAAAAGATTATTCGTAGGCGACAAAGTCCAAGTGCAAATAGAAATAACTAACAATGACAATTTTGTTTTAAAAGAGTTTAGTATCAAAAATACTATTCCAGATAAAATAGGTATGATTGATTGCAATAGTTTTAAAGTAGCTAGCGAGAGACTAAATGGTGACATTATAAAACTGCCTAAAGTAGAAGTTTTCGCTCAAAATAATTCAGATCTAGTGGGTAAATGCGTGGTGGATCAATTTAATTTTGAAGCCAGTTTAAGCTCATTAAAATCCAAACAAACTACCAGGCTAAATTTTGATGTCAGTGTAGAAAAACCTGGTAAACTAAAATTTGAAATTACAACCAATTTGGATCAAGGTAAAATAAGTAAAGTAACCGACGCAATTGAAATTATCGTGCCATCTAAAGACTCTTCTTTACTGCCGAGTTGGGTCTTTCCAACTATAGTTGGGGTTTTGCTGCTAGCGATTGGTGGTGGTTATGGTTATTATAAGTACAGAGTCTTTCAAAAACAAGAAAAATTAAATAAAATCATTAGCTCCAAATAAAAAAGTTGTCACTCCCTTGAATAAGAGACTCCATAAAACTTGCAAATATGGCAAACCTTTTCTTATACTCTTTGTGCTAAAAACAACTAAAAATTCATCACTACTAAAAAGCTGTCACCCTGAATTTCTAATTCTTTAGAATGATCTTATTTTAGAATCTTATCAAAACCACGTTCCCCCCTACTCGCATTTATTTATTTGGCTACCTATCTTTGTTTCAAGTCTAAAAACTTTATCTAATAACCAAGTACTGGTTTGACCTTGGCATTTTTGATTATCGGGGCTTGTATTTGTCCACAAAATATCACTACTGCCATCCATATTAATGTCTGCTACAAAAGGTTTCCAGGTTAAATCTAGATAATCATCTACGTTTACAACCGAGCTCAATTCAGTATTTTTAAGTAGCCATACTTCTATTTTGCCCTGTTGTGAACGGATTTTTGTTTTATCATTTTGGTTAATTATCAAATCTGGAAATCCATCTGAATTAAAATCAGTCACTTCAATTACATTTTTAGTTAAATTACCAACCTCATCAGTAGCCTCTATAAACGGCAACCAGCCAGTACTTTTATCCTCTTTGGCTTTTATTGTACCCGTACCTTCTAGGTAGCTTACTAAATTAGCACCTTTATATCTGGTATCTTTACCAACATAAGAAAGTACAATATCAGGCACCAAATTTTCATCAAAATTACCACTGCCTACAATATTCCAATCCTTTAAATTGGCAACATCTAAAGCCAACCACTGCTGTTTACTAATGCTTCTGCCTTTCATAGTCCATAATAATAGCTTGCTTTCTGTGTCATCATCATAACGCCAAACTAAATCCGAATTATTATCATTATTAAAATCATTTACTAAAACCAATTTCCATTTTTTATCACTAATACTTGGCAAAACTCTAGCTCCAGAAATTTTATTTTCCAGCATAGAAAAAGTAACAACAATATTTTTATCTTTATTAAATAATAATAAATCTTTACCTATCTCACTACCAAAATTTGCTTCACCTAAAATTACCCAGTTGTTGTTTAAAAACTTTGGTAAGGTGTATTCAGTGGCAATTTCTGACAATTTACTAAACTCTGTATCCAAATTTACTTCAGCTATATTTACCTGTGGAAACAACTCCTGCGAGTCTGAAACCTGACCTAAAGCAATTTTACCTAAAGTGGGCAAGTCTAAATTTGAACCAGTTTTGACACTGTTAGTAATATTGTTGCCTATCTCACCTATAGTACCGCTAAAGCGAATAAAAAATGCCGTAAATCCTGCTAAAAAGCCAAAATTAATTAGAATAACAATCCCAATAATAATCCATTTACGAAGTTTTTGGGGATTTAAATGAGGTTTGTTTACAGCTCTTACAACGTAATTAACCTTTTTATTTGATTTGGAATCAACAATAGCCATGTTACAATATTTATTTTTGTTTTTATAGTTTTTTTGACTATAATATTTTTACTCTCTAGTAAACCTTATTAATTCACCATTGTCAAAAATGCAACCTCTCTCATTCACTGCCGGACATAAAAACCAAAAAATCCTGGCTGAAGCCTTTTTACACAGTAAAATTGTGAGTCTTTTGACAGACCTATTTACAACCGAATTTGCCGAGTATAAATTAGACTTGAGCGAATTGTTTATATCCACAAAAAGCTCTAATAATGGACTAAATTTGACATTAAAATCTAGTAACATAAATTTTTTAAGCTGGCTAAAGAGTCAAAACCTAAACCAAATCCTACTTGAAAAACTGCAATCCAGTGGAACTTTGGATGAAACTAGCCAATTACATATTTTTTATAAAATTAGTTAAAAATCCAACATGACAAACGACACCATTATCGTAAAAAGTTTAAATATTAGTTACCTGATATCGGGCGATTTAGAGTCTAAATCCAAGGTTTTAATTTTACATGGCTGGAATCAGACTGGTTCAACTAGCTGGCAAACTTTTTTGGAGCAAAATCAGGATCAGCTAATAATTGCTGTGGATTTGCCTTGTTTTGGAGCTTCCGATTGCCCAAATACTACTTGGAATACTCAGGATTATGTCAATTTTTGTTTGGATTTAGTAGACAATTTGGATCAAAAATATAAGTTGCAAAATTCTAAATGGAATTTAGTTGGCCATTCTTTTGGTGGAGCTATTGCCAGCTTACTTTCCTTGCAAAACCCTAATAAAATCAATAGCCTGTCCTTGGTTGCCCCTGCCTTGATTCGTAGAAAAATGGCTAAGAAACAACAACTTATCCAAAAAATAACCAAGCTTTTTAACCTAGTTGGCAGTCTTCCTATTTTAAATTTATTAAAACCTGTAGCTACAAAAATTTGGTATAAAATAATTGGAAGTCCCGATTACAATTTAACTGGTGGAGTCAAGCGTCAAATTATGCAAACTATTTTAAAAGATGACCTAACAAGCCAACTAAAACCTGTTATAGTACCAATTTTATTAGTCTGGGGGACGGCTGATACTTACACACCTTTTTCCGATTTTAGTACCGTAAAAAATTTATTAAAACCAACTAAAACCATTATCTATAAAGACTATAAACACGGCATCCATATCCAAAATTCCAGTGGATTATACCACGATATTTCGAATTTTATTAAAAATTTGTGAAGTAACCACTAGATGTAGCGACTAAAAGCTAGAAATATGCCTACATTTTGTTATTGACAAGATAAAACGGCTATGACTTAAAATTATAGCCTACTTAAAACAGGTAAATTCTCTAAAAAACATCATTACCACCTTACAAATGAAAGATTATTGGCAATTAGTCCTAACCAACTTAAAAAGTAATCTTAGTAAAAGTAATTATGACGCCTGGTTTAGCCAAGTTCAATTCTCTAAAACATCCAATAATGGACGAAAACTGGTCTTGGAAGTGCCTTCTGTGTTTAACAAGCAATATTTAGAAAAAAAGTTTAACGCCGATTTAAAAAAAGCAGTTTTAAAATATTACCCTCAAGTAATTCACATTGATTACCAAATTAGTGAAAAAGGTGATTCTCAAAAAGAAATTCAAGATGGAATTTTTCCTATCCAAGAAAATTCTGGTAATTTAAAAGAAACTCTAAAGAAAGCTGAAACTAGAAATATAGATTTAAATAGAAATAGTTTTAATAGAACCACCAACATACACAATCTAAATCCAAAATACACTTTTGAAAATTTTGTAGAAAACAACAGTAACCAACTAGCTACAAATGTCGCCAAAGCCATCATAGCTCGCCCTGGAACTCATTATAACCCTGTATTTTTATATTCCAGCGTAGGTCTTGGAAAAACTCACCTACTGCAAGCCATAGGCCATAAAATTATGGAGAACAGCCCTAGCCTGAAAATAAAATACGCTACCTCAGAGATGTTTTTTAATCACTTTATTGCTTCTATCCAAAATAAAAATGGCAACAGTTTTCAAGAATACTACCGCTCGGTAGATGTCCTTTTGATTGATGATATTCAGTTTATTTCTGGCAAAGAAGCTACTCAAGAAGCCTTTTTCCACGCCTTTAACGAACTTCACCAAAACAATAAACAAATTGTAATTACTTCAGATAAACACCCAAAATCCTTAGCTGCCCTTGAAGATCGACTGATTTCACGATTTGAATGGGGAATTGTAATTGATATCTCTAAACCCGAATTTGAAGATAGATTGTCTGTTTTAAAGTTTAAAGCTAAAAAATTAAATTTGAATTTAACAGAATCTCAGTTAGTAAAAATTGCCAGTGGTGTAAACTCTAATTTCAGAGATCTAGAAGGCGTTTTAAACCGAATTGAAGCTAGAATTAAACTTATCCCAGATAGAGCTTTTGAAGATTTTGAACTCAATAAAATTTTAAGTGGCTCCAGCCTTGGCTCTACAGTTTCTATTTCTGTAAATTACACCCCCAAATCAACTGGACAAATTTTGACTTTAGTTGGGCAAGTATCTAATCTAAGTACCGAAGAAATACTAGGGACTTCCAGACAAGCCGATATCGCAGGCGGTCGTCAACTAGCTATGTATTGTTGTAAAGAATTTTTGGGACTAAGTTTGCCTGCAGTTGGAAAAGTCTTTAAGCGGGATCACACCACAATCATGCACGCTGTTAAAAAAGTAAACAAAGCAGTCGAAGCTGGAGATACTAATTTGGCAAACAAAATTGCTTTTATAAAACAAAGTTTGGCCTAGAAGG
>Ga0105045_10003049_pt1 | contig 14269 bp, 30 predicted proteins | sample MAT02_FD_78089 | JGI IMG/M metagenome (GOLD analysis project Ga0105045, IMG submission 78089) | Freshwater microbial communities from Lake Fryxell liftoff mats and glacier meltwater in Antarctica - MAT-02 (megahit assembly) | ecosystem: Environmental > Aquatic > Freshwater > Ice > Liftoff...
CGTTCATTATCTTCTCCAACGAAGGTGACACCGGCTGCTGGCCCACGTCTTACTACAACGAGGAAGACGACGAAGACGTGGACTTTTCCGTTGCCGACGGACTCGCCGCCCACTTGCCTGAAGGTGAAGTCGCGTTCCTGATCGAAGCGGGCTCTGAAAAGCTGCATTACATATCGGGTTGGGCTTGCGCTGTCACAAGCAACGGCGAAGTGGCCCGCGTGCGCTTGGCCGATATTTTTTCGCTCGCCGCCGCTGCACTAGGCATTTCCGGCGACTCTTTCAACCAAGACGGATTCTGACCATGTATATCCCCAGCACTGCACCCGGCAAGACGTGGGAAGTTTGCATCACGAACCTGAGCAACCGCCCTAAAGAGGCGTATGCGGTCGAAGGCGTGCGCAGCGAATACACTTTCGAGACGATCTTCCCCGGCTCACGCATGACACCGCGCTTCCCTATCGGCAAGCCCGCGACCGCCAAGCGCAAGCGTGCCGCCATGATCCAAGTCCTTGACCATCTGATGCACAACGACCTTATCCAAATCCTCTGTTACCTCGACGCAATGAAGAAAATCCACGACACCCTCAAGGAGCAAGACGGTGGACATTGAAAACCTTAAAGTGATCTCACGTGCCGGCAGCATCCGTGGCCCCGCCCGTACCACCGGGTACGTCATCGCGCCGCACCGCATGGTGCAGTTAGCCAGCGACCTCGCCACGCTCGACACGCCCACGCCCACGCCTACGATCACAGACCTGTGGCTCGCGTTCGTGAAGGCGATGGAACTCGGCCCTGCGTTTGATGAAGGCGAACTGGCCGATGTTATCTGCTTCGCACTTGCCGCACTTCGCCCTAACGGCAAGGAAAACGGAGAAACAAGAGAGGCGCTGGAAGGTATTTTTTTGCGTTTGGCTCAAGATTGCAAGGAAAAAGATTACACCGTGTTTTGCCGCGACAACGACAGCCGGCTAAGGCCGTACCTGACTTCGGCAACCAACCCGGCGCGGGCGAGAGAAAAAGTGCTGAACGAACGCCCCGGAACCACCTGTGTCGGCGTCGCACTGGGCGAAATCAACATCATCGAATGGGAACTGCCATGAACCGCGTTGTTATCACAATGGAAGGCGGCTGCATCACGTCCGTCTGCTCTGACCATCCGCTTGAAGTCGCTATCGTAGATTTTGAGTCCGACGGCGGTGACGCCGGCTATCAAATCGCAAACCTCTCTGCCGACCACACCCCGTTACAGGCTACGGAAGACGCTTTTCTAGGGATTCAATCCGCAGAAATCGACCCGGCGTTTGTTGAAGCACGATTCAAGCAAATCAAGGAACTCACATGCGAGCAATTTTGATCGACCCGTCCGACCAAACCATCAAGGAAGTCGAGTACGACGGTGACTTCCGCACCATCCATGACCTGATTGCCGCGCCGAGCCGCATGTTTGAAGTCGTCGGCGGCATCCCCCACCACGATTGCTACGTGGACGAGGAAGGGTTGCTCTACCACGGCGGCAATCCGCACGGCTACTTCAATCTGCCGAACTCGGAGCAGCAAGCCTACGCTGGCAAGGGGCTGGTGCTCAAGTGCGACGACGAGGGCGAAACCATCGGCGCTACTGTGTCGCTGGCTGAAGTACAGGAGCTTGTGCGATGGATATGAACCTACTGTCTCTCGACGAACTAATGAACCTCGCGCCGCTGGTTGCCGTCACCCCGTTAGAACTGAGGCTGGTGCGTGCGTTGAACGAAATGCAAAACGAAAGGGACGATGCTAAAGACGAAGCCGAAGAAGCCGCCGATGCACTAGGCCAATCTGAAGGCGACGTTGAGCGGCTGAAAGAAGCCCACGAAGAAACCAAGCATCAGCTTGCCGAAGCTAAAAGCGAAATCGAACGGCTGACAGCCGGATGAATCCCGACAAGCTGCGCCGCGACGACAACCGACACGAACAACGCGCCGAGGCACGCGCAGGGCTTGTGTTCTGCGTGATCGTTGTCGGTGTGATCTTTCTGTTTTTAGCGAGCATCTAATGCCACCCAAACCGAAACGTCAATTAACCCTCGCACAGAAAATCGCGTTCGTTGCTCCCTATACCGGCGTGACGAAGCCGAGCGAGCAAATCATCCCTTATCACGCACGCATGGGCGTTCGCGCTTTCTCGGAGAAAAAGAAATGACTACTAAGAAACCCGCCACCAAGAAACCCGCCGCGCCGTTCACGCATCCGCCGTTTTTTGCATGGACTCACTACGATACGCAGTCCTTGATCGACCCGTCTAACGACAATAGTGATTCATTCGACGAATGCAAAGTAGTCGTCGAAGACGAAATCGACCCGTCTAACAAAAACGCGTCAGTAACCGTTGATATATGGGAAGTCCGCCACGTAGGCAAGTTTGAAATCACTACGGCGCTTGTGCGGAATTGGGTGCAGAAATGACCAACGTCACTTCGATCGGCAATAACAAGCGAACGCCCGCCGACGTTCTGCACGAGCTACACCTCGTCCCGCTCGACATACTTCGCATTTCGGTTGTCTACACCGTGCGCGAAGCCGACGGAACTGAGCGCATAGAAACAGACTGGTCAACGCAACCGTTTTCCGAGGCGGTCTACGCATCGGTGGTGCTCCAGTCGGACGTCATGCACGAGGCCAAGAAATGACCACGCCACACCGGCACGCCAAATGGCTGCACGCCCTTGCCGACGGCAAGGCATTGGAAGCCTGCCAAGCAGGCTTTAGGGACGAGCCATGAGCGCCAACGTCAACAAGTCGGCATCACTTGCCTTACTACTGCTTTGTGGGTCGTACGGGGGCGGTTCAATACTCCCCCTTGAAGCGCCCTTTCAAAAGCCCCCTCAAGCGCCACTGCCGCCGCGACTTACCCGTGAGCAGCAAGACGCGCGAATACTGGCAGCACAGCATCGCCGTGAACGCAAAGCGTTAAAGCGCGCGCTTACCGCTCACAAGGCCGAGCCATGAGCGCCGAGCCTAAAAGAACGGAAGACGAGCGCGTCCTTTCAATTATCGGAGAACCAAATGAACACCGACAAAGCCGCATCACTGAAAGCTAAGTTAGACGTAGAGCGCGCCCAAGCCAACACCGCATTTGAGGCCAGCCTCAAAACCCACCGCCAAGAAGCCCACCGAACCTTCGATAACGCAACCGCAGCCGCGGAAGATAAATTCCGCGACGGCATGCGCAAGCTGGAAGCCGAAGAAGCCGCGGGTAAAAAAGACGACGCTTTCAAAGCCGCCGCGCTGCCACTTATTAAGTGGCTTTGCGAAAACGAAAATCCGCATCAAGTTGTAATCGTGAGCCCGACAAGCGCCGAGTTGTTGCAAATGACTCGCTGCACGGGGCAGATTCTTGATTACGTGCGCGGCTGACCGGGAGATCAAGTCATGAGCAAGTCATTTTCTATTCACGCCAACAACCTCACAGGCAAAGAGTTAATCGAAGCCTGTCATCTGTTTTATCAGCACGCCGTGCCCGCAGATATTGACCGTTTAGAAGTAGACGAATCACTCAGTGTGGGCGACCTAACCTTGCAGCGCCACGAATAAGGCCAAGAAATGAGCGACCCCACTGAAATCGGCGCGTACCTTCCGCACATCAACGTGCAAACGGACGATGGAAACGTCCACATGATTCCAGAGTCTGCCTTTCGAGGCATTGTGGCAGGGCTGTTCCCCCCTGAAAACCTCGGGTCGCCTGTACTTAGACAGATTATTTCTGAGTGGTTTAACACCCTCAAGGCCAAGCAAATGAACGCCGGTCGGCAGTGGCCGTTCGTAGAGTCTCCCGGCGAGTTTACCGCGCGCCTTGCTGCAGCGATGGAGCACTTCCCGTTGCTCGGTGCAGTGCGGAATGTTCTGATCGAAAACCCGCCCACGCTGGCGACCATCAGTGGCACGGTGGATGCAACTGTTGTAGGGGAATACATCGAATCCCGCAACGCTTATGAAAACGCCACTCGCCCGCTAAACAGCCACGCTTCCGCACGACAGCTAAAGCACCACGACTCAATCAAGGTTCGTTATCGTGACGCCCGATCCGCACTTACCACCGCTCTCAATCAGGAGAGCCCGAAATGACCGATGAACACAAATGCCCGAAATGCAACACCAGTGCGTTTCAGCACTGGGCGCTTGGCTTCATGCACAAGTGCCACATCTGTAATCACATTTGGAGGACAGAGTGAACACAATTCTCACGGAGATCGACGGCACGCCGTACACGTTTGTCCAAATCGGCAAGCGTCTTAAAATAAAACCCGCGTCTGCAAATGCCCGCGTTAAAGCACGGCAACGTGCGACCAACACCCCATTGACGTGGGAAGTGCTTGAAGAAATTGGACATGGGTTCAACTACAGAAAATCTTTGGGGCCAACGTACCCGTGCCGCAACGCAATACGGCGCGAAATGAGCAACCAAGGCTGGACTTACGGGCGACTCGCTATCGCTACAGGCTACGCGCACAACACGATTCTGCGAACAGTCGGCGCAGCGGGAGTCAACAACCGCAGCCCGCTCACCCCCGCGTTCGTATCGGCGGTGGCAAAGGCACTCAAGCTGAGTAAAGAAAAAACCCACGCGCTGCATCAACTCGGCGCCCGCGAAACAGGATGGAAACTATGACCGCTACCACTATTCTGCGCACCGCAGCCGACGTGATCGACCAACGCGCCGCGTTGCGTGACACCCCGAACGGCGAGCGAAGCATGGCCCGCGCAGTAGCCGCATACAACGCACTCACCGGCCAGAATCTCACCGTACTGGACGGCTGGTTTTTCATGTGCGTGCTGAAACTGGCACGCGCTACCGCAGGGCAACCGCACCTAGACGACTACACAGACCTCGCTGGCTACGCCGCACTCGCGGGCGAAGCGATTGAGCCTAAGCAGTGAACGATCTACGCTTCAGCCACACGCAAGAACCCACCCACGACTACGGCCTGCCGTGGGAAGTGGAGCGGAGTCACGGCATCGTGACCACCGACCCGACCACACCCGGCGCTCTGCATCTAGGTGCAGGCTACTGGTACGACGTAGACGCCAGCCGCGCACGCGCCGAACACCAGAAGTGGAAACTCCCACCCGGCATGGAAGGCCGCGACCCCGTGGCGCTCGACGTGCTGTATCTGCGTGGCTGGTGCAGAGAGGAATGGCACTACACGACAGTGACGCTCACGCTACTGAACATCGACGGCGACCCTACGCCTGAGCACGTCACTGAACGCGGCGTCGCTTCCAGTTTGCCGCTAGGGCCGGTGCTGGACGCACTTCGCAGCCAGCTCAACAAGCGCGTCGGCAAGGTGCTGACCATCGCTCGCGGGGCGGTGACGCATCAGATCCGCCCGAAAGTCGAACGCCCGTGGAACCCCGAGGTATACAGCCCGCTGCGTGCCACGCTGATCGAACGCGGAATGAAGACCACGAAGGCTCACAACGTCGCGCTCAAGTACGCCCGCCGCAAGGGCACACCGAAGCAACTGCTCACCACATTCCACCGGGAGTACCCTGTGGGCAGGGTTGACCCATTGACGCGCACCGAGTAGGCTGACCCCATGAAAAACGACAGACAACATTCTGAAGCCGTTGCGCACTTGTTAATCTGCATCGGATTGCTGGTGTTTGTAGGTAGCACGATCTATCTAGGGTTGATTCACGACCCTGAAAAAGCGTGGAGCAAAGCGTGCATCGACAGCGGCGGCACACCACGCCTAACGATGGGCACCCGCAACGAAAAAATCGGTAGGCACATCGTCCTGTGCGACTACCCCACCATCGAAGACCCCAAAGAGTAGACCATGTACTTCAAGGCCATCACGTTCTACCGCTTCTCCACCGTTGTGCCCGCGCTTGACGCCGCGCTGCGCGCATATCCACTCAAGCCTGTAGGCCCACTCAGCATGTCCTCACGCGGCTGGGTTTCACCCTACAACGCTGAAGGCAAGCGGCTGACTCAAGATCAACACAAGAACACGCTGGTCACGCTGGGCGGCGAAGACCGCATCCTACCCCCGGCTGCCGTCAACAAAGTTTTTACCGAGCGCCTTGCGCTAGTCGAACAAGAACGTGGGCGGAAGCTGGGCAGTCGCGCCCGCAACCAACTGAAGGATGACGTGGTGCTGGGAATGCTGCCCCGAGCATTCGTGCAGTCCTACCGACTGAGCGCGCACATCAGCCGCGCTCACGGGTTCATTGCGGTGGACACTAGCAGCGCGAAGCAGGCCGAAGACCTGTGCAGCTCGCTACGGCTCGCGCTGACCACCTTCCCCGCCCTTCCACTGCACGCGAACATCCTGCCGCGTGCTGTGCTCACCGGTTGGCTGGCGGTCGACGGCGGGCTTCCCAAGGGCTTGCGGCTGGGCGACGAGGCCGAGCTGGTCGATCCGGGTGACAGCACGGTTACGGTGAAGGTGCGCAACCTCGACCTACGCTCCGACGAGATCATCAACCACCTGAACACCGGGATGCAGGTGAAGCGTCTCGGGCTGGTGTTCAACGATCGGCTTACGTTCGTGCTCGACGAGAACCTTGTCGTGCGCAAGCTCAAGATTCTGGTCGAACTTGAGTCTGACCCCGACAGCATGGAAGCCGAGCTTGACACCCGCTACGCTGTACTGATCGGTGAAGTGTCCGCTCTTTTCACCATGCTCGAAACCACCTTCAACCTCGACGGAGAACTCGCATGAACCCACCCTATGAACGCAACCTGCAACGCGACGCGAAGCTGCTGGCCGGCGCCCACGCTGGCGGGGAACAAGGCTTTTTCAAGGTCGCATCTTCTATGCGCCTGTGGAGCACGCCGCAGCACGCCGCTGACTATTTCGCAGAGCTGAAGAAGCAAGACCCCGCCTACTGCAAGCAGGTCGGCGCGCTGGTGTCGCAGATGGTCGGGCTGGTCGGATGACCGCTTGCACTTACCTGTTTGCTGTGGCAGGATGGGCCTAATGACCACACTCGCATTCCCCACCTTCGCCCTGATTATAGCCGCGTGCGCTTGCGCGCTGTGGTACGTGAGATGCCTATATGAAACAACCTTTACGCGCTCGTCCATTGTTGATCTGATTTGCGCACTGCCTATGCGTAGCGATTTAATCAGTGATTTCGAGCGTGTCACTATAGAGAGTCATTTTCGCGCCGTGCTTACGCTACGCGATCCGTTGGCCCTCTACTCGAACAACATCCGTAAGCTCGTACACGAGGAAGCTGGGCGTGACTTTTCCTGACACAGCGCAAGCGGCGTTCACCGCTATCATCGCCGCCGGCAAAGTGCCGTGGCGTCCGAATGACCCGGAAGCGCACGAAATGTATTGGGCGCAACTGGTGCAAGAGAATTGGGTACCCGGTGCGTTCGCCAACCTGATTGATCAGTGCGACCGCATCTACCACATCCACTCCCTGCCTGAGCCTGCGTTACGCAGGCTCGCCGCCCGCTACAAATTGGAGTACCCCGAATGTACGCCGTAATTGATCTCGCCCAAGTTCCTGTGATGAAAACGCGCGCCGAAGGCGAGCTGTTCCTGCAAAACTTGCGTCACTACAATCCGCAAGCCAAGTGGCAGCTGCTCGTCGGCATCACCGAAGCGCCGCTGGAAGAACTCGAATGGTTGTACGCACTGGCGGCGATGCTGCTGGAAGCGTCGGGCACCAACCCGCTGAGCATCGCTATGGCGTTGCCGCAAATGGATGGTAGCGAGAAGACCATCACCGCTGTCGGCATCATGCACTCCGCTCGTTCTTGGCTCGACCAAGTTCAAACACCCAACTGAGAGAAACCAATGAATCGTTTGCACATTTATCTGCCCGCCCCTCTGCTTGAGAAGCTGCGCAAGAAAGCCACGAAAGATCAGCTATCGCTGTCGGAGCTGATCCGTCATGCGGTGCAAGACCTGCTGCTCAAGAAGTAAGCCTCATGCCCCGGCCCGTTTACGGCGCGACCCCTGCCGAATGGGAGGCTTTCGCATCGCTGAATCTTGTCGACTTGCTTCCTACGGTCTGCGATCCAACGATCCGACGAGTCCCTACCAGCAACAACACCACGCCCCTAGATAAGATCCCCTCGAACATCGACTACCGCAACTACGGTTACGGTCTACTCGGGTGGCCCACTCTCAGAACCACATCTGTTGTCGACTGGAAAAACGACGACCGGTTGGGCATTTGCATCATCGCCCGCACGCTGTTCGCCATCGACATCGACATCAAGAACATCGAGAACGGTGTCTATGCGGAAGGTCTGATCCGCGACTATCTCGGCATCGCCGGCATGGGCTTGCCGGTGCGTACCCGCAAGGGCACGGGCAGCCGCTTGATGATGTTCCGCCTGAGCGACGGGCCTGACTTCCTTAAAAGAACCGCCGTCGAATGCGGCGACATAGGGAAGATCGAATTTCTGTTTCACAAACAACAGTTTCGTGTAGCCGGCACGCACGCTGACGGACACCGGCTCGACTGGCCCGACGGTATACCGACCTCACTGGTCGATGTGCCTACGCTTACGATGGACGAGCTGACCGGGTTGATCCGGTATCTCGGTAACGAGTACGGAGCACCTGAAAGCGACGCGGTTGTGGGCTCTGCTTACGTCATCGGTGAGCGCGACGCTTCACAAGTGGACACCGACGACCCAATGGTGGCGTTCATCGTCGCCAACGGCCACGTCCGCGCGTGGCGCAACGACGGCAAGATCGACGTGTTCTGCCCGTGGCGCCACACGCACGCCACGCAAACACCGGACAACGTGACCGAGGCGACGTTCTTTCCGATAGGGCTGGGCGAAATCAAGAACCACGCTGGGTTCAAATGCCTGCACGCTACATGCAACCACCAGAACTCACAGACCTACCTGAGCAAGATCGGTTACGAAGACGAAGCGTTCGGCATCGTAGAGGCGCAGCCCAACGCACCGAAAACTCCACGTCCGTTGTTCACCTACAAGGGTAAGTCAAACAAGATCGAACCGAGCCTGACCAACGTGACATCGATGCTGCGCTGGCCTGAAGGTTTCGGTTACGCCATGCGCTACGACAAATTCAAGGATGCCGTTGTGTACCGCGGCCTCGATGTAACCACATGGCGAATGCTGGACGACGACACCTACACCACGTTTCGCTTGAGGCTTGTCGAAGTGGGTGTGGAGCAAGGCGTCACGAAAGAATTGGTGCGCGATGTGGTGAGTCTGGTGGCCCGCGAAGGTACAGTGGACACCGCACAAGAGTGGCTTAAAGAGCAGCATTGGGACGGGGTACAACGGCTAACTGACTTCCACACGACGGTGTTGGGTGTGAGCGACACGCCGTACAACCGAGCGGTGTGCGCGTACCTCTGGACGGCACTCGCGGGGCGCATCATGAACCCCGGTTGCAAGGCCGACATGGTGCCTATTTTCATCGGCAAGCAGGGCATGAGGAAGTCATCGTTGGTCGAAGTCATCGTGCCATCGCACGACGAGTTTGCTGCAGTATCGTTGGCCAATCGTGATGCCGACCTTGCCCGTCAACTGCGCGGCAAGATGATTGCCGAGTGGGACGAACTGCGCGGCCTGAACACACGAGACGCTGAAGGCATCAAAGGCTGGGTTTCGCACCGCACCGACGAGTGGGTGCCGAAGTTCAAGGAGCACGCGATCACTATGCCGCGTCGATTCATCGTCGTCGGCACAGCAAACGAAACGCAGATCTTGAATGACCCCACCGGTGCGCGCCGCTTCCTGCCTGTTCGCATCGTCAGAGCGATCGACACTGAGTATGTGGCGCAGTGGCGCAAACAACTGTGGGCTGAAGCGCTGGTCTGGTGGCAGGACGGTGGAGTGCGTTGGCACGAAGCAGAGAAGCTGGCTCGCCACGCGCATCAAATGAGCACAGTGCGTGATACGTGGGAGCCCGCTGTTCAAGGGTGGCTGCGTTCCCAAGGTGCGAACGAAGGCTGGGACACAGCGCAAGTGTTACACGGCGCGTTGTCTATCCCGGTGGGCCAGAGCAACCATGTCATGTACCAACGGCTCAGGCGGGTGATGACCCGCCTTGAATGGGAAGAAGGCGAAGATCAAAAATGGTATTGCAATCTCGTATGAAGTGTGTAGACTAGACCCACCACCAACCCACCCACCCCGTAGGAGCTACAAAAATGCTTGAACGATCCCTCGAATCCATCGCCCTCTCGCTGGCTATCATCGCCGCTTCGATGTCTGGCGGTACCCAGCCCGCGCCAACGGTCACGACCGATAAGGCTAAGCCTGAGAAGGCCGCACCTGAGAAGGCCGCACCTGAGAAGGTCAAGCCCGAGAAGGCTGCCGCCGTCGCAACTGAAAAAGCCAAAGCCGAAGCGCGTGCTGAAATCAATGCCCGTGCCGAAGCCGCTGCTACACCTGTTGCCGACTACGAGCCGTTGAAGGCCGCAGTGATTGCGCTTGCTAACCACAGCGGCGAAGGCAAGGCTGCAGCCATCAACTTGCTGTCGAATTTCGGCGTCAAGAAGGCCGCTGAAATCCCGAGCGAGAAGTGGGGCAAAGCCCAAACCGCGTTCGAGGCTGAGCTGGCCTTGCTCAACGGCGAAACCGATACCGACTTCGCCTGATTCACCCGCCCCTTGCCGAAAGGTGAGGGGTCTTTGACTCGGTGCTTGTGGAAAAAGCAGGTGGGACTCGCTGGCGAATTGGGTCGCGTCCGAAGCAAGCACCGAGTCAAAGACCCTTCTAAGGAGCAACACCCATGAAACATTCACTGTTCAGCGCCAGCGGCGCCGAAGGCTGGTCGAACTGCCCGGGCAAGCTAGTGTTCACCCGCGGCATGCCGGATAGCAGTAGCGAAGCAAGCCGTGAAGGCACCGCCGGGCATGCGCTGGGCGATCACTGCCTGAAGCGCGACATCGAGCCGGAAGACCACGTAGGCGAAGTGTTTGACGAATACGAGATCACCGAGGATCTGGCCAACGCAACGCAGAAATACGTGGACTACGTGCGTGGCATTAGCGGTATCCGACTCAGCGAGATCCGGGTGTTCTACGGTCGTCTGCTGGGCGTCGACAACGAGGAAGCGTTCGGCACGTCCGACGTGATCATCGTCGCCGGCCGCGTGCTGCACGTGATCGACGCGAAGTTCGGTCGGCGTTTCGTCGACCCGAAGAAGAACAAGCAGATGATCCTGTATGGAGCCGGTGCGCTCGAAGCGCTGCTCGCCGTCGGTGAAGCGGATGACATCGACGAGTTACATTTGCACATCATGCAGCCGCGTGTCAGCGAGAAGCCGACGCCTTACGTGATGTCGCGCGCTGAGCTGGACGCGGAGATTGCATTGCTGCGTGCCGCTGCTGATCGTGTCGTGGAAGCGGATGTTAACTACGTGGCGAACAACGCACGCTGGGCTGAGAAGTACCTGATCCCCGGTGAGTATCAGTGCCAGTGGTGCCGGGGTGCGGCGGCTTGCCCGAGCCTGCGCCTGCGCGCGCAGAGCACGACGCCGATCGACGAGTTTGATTTAGTCAACGCGCTCGAAGCCCTGCCTGCGTCGACGGTGAGCACAAACATGGCGTTGGTGCCGCTGCTGGAAATCTGGATCAAGGCGGTCGAGCACGAAGGCTTCCGTCGCCTGACCCGCGGCGACCACGTACCCGGTTACAAGATGGTGTCGGGCCGTGAAGGCAACCGCAAGTGGGGCAGCGAAGAAGACGTGCTCGCCACATTCGAGACTGATCTTGCTGCATCCGGCATGCAAGCGGATGACATTGACGAGTTGCTGCACGCCGAGCCGAAGCTAAAGACGGCGCCGCAGTTGGAGAAGGCAATGAAGAAGCTGAAGGTCAAGGACGCCGCTGGTACACCGTTGGTGGAAAAGATCACCGGCCTGACCGTGCGCGCGCCAGCACGTCCCACCGTCACTACTGAAGACGACCCGCGTCCGAAGTGGGTAGAGTCAGCCGGTGTCGACGAGTTCGGGGTGGTGTAATGGACCCAAAAGTAGTGATGTCGCAGCGCAGCGTCGAGAATGATTTTGCTCTTGGCGTTCTGGCTCAGCCGAAAGGAGAGTTAACTTTATTTTGCGTTACGCTGGGTGAGCCAATGTGGGTCGAGCTGACTGACAAAAACGCTCGCGCCTTGTATGATGCACTCGACCACTACCTACACTGCCAGACTTGCCGCGCTGCACGCACCGCAGAATTTTGTTTCGAGAAAGCAGTCAAGAATTCGGTCGACGACCGATAAGCGAACCGGCGCTATCCGGTGACACAGAAAGGGAAATATAAAATGACCACTCCTACCCGCGTCATGCTTACCAAAGTCCGCCTCGCCTTCCCGGTGCTCAACGAGCCCGAGCAGTTTCAGGGACAGGGCAAAGCCCGCTACTCCGCCACGCTGATCATGGACACCGGCAGCGTGAACCACAAAGCCTGCGTCGCCGCCATGCGTGCCGCCGCTGTCGCCAAGTGGGGTGAAGCGAAGGCCGATGCCGCCGTCAAGGGATTGACCGCCGGCCTGAAGGTCGCGCTGTACGACGGTGATCTGAAGGAAGCCTACGACGGCTTCGCCGGCAACATGATCGTTGGCGCCCACAGTCAGGCGAACAACCCGCCTCGTCTGCTGGACGGCCAGCGCCGTGAGCTGCCGCGCGACACCGGCATGATCTACGCCGGCTGCTACGTCAATGCGTCCATTGAGTTTTGGCCGCAGGAAAACGAGTACGGCAAGCGCTTGAACGCGCAGATCCGTGGTGTCCAGTTCCACAGCGACGGTGACTCCTTCGGCTCGGGTTCTTCGGCCAGCGCCGACGAGTTCGGTACGGTGGAAGGCGCACCGACGGAAGACGCGGTGGACGAAGACTTCACGTAAGCAACACGCTCACCCGGCGGTTCGCCGCCGGGTGAGTTCTAACTGCAGCGCTTAGAATCTAACGCATGCCCCCGGATACGTGTCACGGCAGTGGTTAATCTGTCCACTGGCTCGTCTGCCGACGAGTCTCGGGGCTCTCCTTAATAGCGAGGACCGGGGGCAGTCGTTAGGTTCTAAGCGCTGCAGTGCAGGGGTGCAGCACCGTGCTTTTCGTATACGAATCGCCTGCACTGCAGCGCTTAGAACCCACCAAGGAGAAATGACATGCGTGAAGGTGAAAATCCAATGGTCGAAAAAGTCAGCGGCTACCGTGTGCTGAGCGACACAGAGCTGTTCTTTGTCAACGGCTTGAAAGCGGACGGTGACAAATTTACCCGGTTGCTGCACGACATCGAAAATGAAATCAAGAGCGGCCCGCCAGCACTGCAGGCCGAGCGCCTGCGCTCGCTGGCGCTGGGCAAGACGAACTTGCAGCAGGCGTATATGTGGTTGATCCGCGCCGTCGCTGCGCCGCAAGGTCTGGTGTAAGCAACACACCGGCTCGCTCACCCCTCGGGCGAGCCGGTTCTTTTTTCGAGGGTGAGATTTGCTACGCGGAGCTGACCGTGGACAAGCTGTACCTCGATCTCGAAACCTACAACGAATACCCGCTGAAGGGCGGCGTTGCACGCTACGTCGAAGACCCCTCGCTTGAGATCACGCTTGCCGCCTTTGCGGTTGACGACGGGCCTGAGCAGGTGTGGGACGTGACCACCGGTGCGCCGATGCCCGCGCAGTTGCAGGACGGGCTTGAAGATACGCGCGTCCCGGTCGTGATCCACAATTCCTACTTCGACCGCACGGTGATGACCGCCGCTGATTTCTTTCGCCTGTGCCCGAGCCGAATCATCGACACGATGGTGCAAGCCTACTGCCACGGTCTACCGGGTGGACTCGACAAGCTCAGCACGCTGTTCAAGCTGACCAGTGACAAGGCCAAGATGAAGGAAGGCCGCGCGCTGATGCTGTTCTTTTGCAAGCCGCACAACGGCGTGCGCTACACGCGCGAGTCGCACCCCGAGAAGTGGGCGAAGTTTGTGCAGTACGCCAGCCGCGACGTAACCGCCATGCGCGTGATCCACAAGCTGATGCCGGCGTGGAACTACCCCGGTCGTAACTTCCCTGCACAGCAAAGCTCTGAACACCGGCTCTGGTGCATCGACCAACGAATCAATGACCGCGGCTTCGCTGTTGACGCGGCTCTGGCCACCGCCGCTGTCGAGGCGTCGGTCTACGAGAAGGACTATCTCGACGCGCGCACGCTCGCCCTGACCGAAGGCGAAGTAGCGGCGGCGACACAGCGCGACAAGCTGCTCGCGCACATCTTAGAATCGTATGGCATCACGCTGCCTGACATGAAGGCCGACACCCTGAAGCGGCGCATCGAAGACGA
>Ga0105045_10003050_pt1 | contig 14263 bp, 10 predicted proteins | sample MAT02_FD_78089 | JGI IMG/M metagenome (GOLD analysis project Ga0105045, IMG submission 78089) | Freshwater microbial communities from Lake Fryxell liftoff mats and glacier meltwater in Antarctica - MAT-02 (megahit assembly) | ecosystem: Environmental > Aquatic > Freshwater > Ice > Liftoff...
CGGCGGCTGGGCTGTTCGATGGATTGGGCCAACGAACGTTTTACCATGGACGATGGCATGAACCGCGCCGTGGCGAAGGTGTTTGTCGATCTTTACAATCAGGGCTTACTTTACCGCGACAAGCGGCTGGTCAACTGGGATCCCGGCCTGAAAACCGCGATTTCCGACCTCGAAGTCGAAACTCGTGAGATTCAGGGCAAGTTCTGGCACTTCCGCTATCCGCTGGCTGATGGGGTCACGTTGGCCGATGGGAGCGGCTATATCGTCGTCGCGACCACGCGCCCCGAAACGATGCTGGCCGATATGGCGGTGGCGGTGAATGCCAGCGATGAACGCTATGCCAGCGTTGTGGGCAAAGACATCATCCTGCCGATCACCGGGCGGCGCATCCCCATCATTACCGACGACCATGCCGACCCCGAACTGGGCAGCGGCGCGGTGAAAATCACGCCGGGACATGATTTCAACGATTTCGAGGTGGGAAAACGTGCTGGGTTCAAGCCCGCCGAGATGCTCAACATGTTCGATGGTGAGGCGAAGGTCGTGCAATGCGGCGGCATTCCCGACGAACTGATCGGCATGGACCGTTTCGACGCGCGCAAAGATGTGATCGCGCGGTTAAAAGCGAGCGGCCTGCTCGTGCCGCATATCGACAAGGACGGCGGCGAGCATGACGCAGAACCGCGCACCATCGCCACCCCTTTTGGTGATCGCAGCGGCGTAGTCATCGAACCCTGGCTGACCGACCAATGGTATGTCGACGCCGCGACGCTCGCGCAGCCCGCGATCAAAGCAGTTCGCGATGGCGACATCAACATCGTTCCCAAAACATGGGAGAAAACCTGGTTCAACTGGCTGGAAAATATCCAGCCATGGTGCGTGTCGCGACAGTTGTGGTGGGGGCACCGGATACCGGTTTGGTATGGGCCGATAATCGATGAGACTGATGGAGTTAGACAACATGTCTACTTCAATGACGTGTTGTTCAGAATGAACAGAAATCGACCTCAAGACGAGTCGTCATTTGTCGGTGTTGACGAGGCCGCGGCAAGGCTTTTAGCAAAAGAATTCTATCGTTCAGACGTCCTTTCCGAACCAGAAATCGTTTTTGTAGCTGATCGCGATGAGGCAATTAATGTCGGCGATGGAACAACCGTCGCGCTTTATCGAGACCCCGACGTCCTCGACACCTGGTTCAGCTCCGCCCTCTGGCCCTTTGCGACGCTGGGGTGGCCAACCGCCGTTTCCTCCCCATCGCAAAGCGATGGGGAGGGGGACCATGCGCAGCATGGTGGAGGGGTAACTTCCACCGTCGGCGCACTTACCCCTCCACCCTCCCCAGCAGAGCTGGGGAGGAAAGGCTCATTGCTTGCCCGCCACTACCCCAACGACGTCCTCATCTCAGGCTTTGACATCCTGTTTTTCTGGGATGCGCGCATGGCGATGCAGGGGTTGCATTTCATGGGGCAAGCACCGTGGAAGACGCTGTATCTCCATGGTCTGGTCCGCGCGCCCGATGGCCAGAAAATGTCCAAATCCAAGGGCAATGTCGTCGATCCGCTGGGGCTGATTGACCAATATGGGGCCGATGCGCTGCGGTTCTTCATGGCCGCGATGGAAAGCCAGGGGCGCGACATCAAGATGGATGACGCGCGGCTCGCGGGGTATCGCAATTTCGCGACCAAGCTGTGGAATGCCGCGCGGTTCTGTGAAGCCAACGGGATTGGTGCCAGCAAGACCCTTGCCGCCCCGCGCGCCACGCTCGCGGTCAACCGCTGGATCATCGGTGAGGTGACCGAAACGGTCGCGGCGGTTGACGCCGCGCTGGCTTCGTTCCGCTTCGACGAGGCAGCGAATGCGGTCTATCATTTCGCATGGGACCGGTTCTGTGACTGGTATCTGGAACTGATCAAGGGCCAGGTCGACGACGAGACCAAGGCCGTTGCCGGCTGGGTGCTCGACCAGATCCTCGTCATGCTCCACCCGTTCATGCCGTTCGTGACCGAGGAATTGTGGAGCCAGCTGGGCGACCGGGTGAATTATCCGCTGATCACAGCGCAGTGGCCGGAGCCGGGGGTTGGCGTGGATGCCAAGGCCAAGGCCGAAGTGGAGTGGCTGATCAAGCTGGTGAGCGAAATTCGCGCCGCGAAGTCCGAACTTGGCCTGGCCCCCGGCGCGCGGTTGACGGCGCATATTCCGGCCAGTCTGGCACCGCGTGCCACGGCGATGGCGGCCGCGCTTGATCGCGTGGCGCGGTTGTCATCGGTCAGCTATGACCCGGCACCGCACGGCGCATCGGCGCAATTGGTTGTCGATGGCGAGACCATCACCATCCCGCTCGAAGGCGTCATCGACATTGCCGCTGAGCAATCCCGCCTGACCAAATCGCTGGCGGCCGCCGTCAAGGAGCGTGACAGCCTGGCCGCCCGGCTGGGCAATCCCGCCTTTGCCGAGCGCGCCAAGCCCGAAGCGGTGGAAAAGGCGCGCGCCGACCATGCCGCCAAGGCGGCAGAAGCAGATCGACTGGAAGCGGCGCTGGCACGGCTGGGATAGAAATATCTGCGCCCCCGCGAACGCAGGGAAGCACCGTGCAAAACAAGGATTCGACCAACCCGCCCACGGTTTCGACCGATAACCATGCGGGGGATAGCGCGCGCGCGCGTTCGCGCTATGCAGGGGTTGTGAACCGGCCCATTTCCCCTGCCCGCTTTATCGCTGACCAGCGGGCCCGCCTGCTCGCCGCCCCCCCGGAGTGGGCAGCCGATGATGCCCGGGTGGACTGGCGCGTGGCGATCGGATCGATCATTGCCATGTGGGCGCTGTATTTTCTGACGACCACGGGCCTTGCTGCGCTGACCGGTGCGGCCGATCAGGTCGGGTTGATGGGTCGCCGCGCGCTCGTGGTATTTTTTGGCGCGGGGTGCACGTTTGTGCTGTATTTGCTGCTGATCCGGGTGCAACCGCGCTCGTTCGGGGCGCGGCTGGGCATGGCGTTCGGGGCGGCGGTGCCGCTGACCATCGTGTATGCCATTATCAACCTGCTCGCCTTTTTCGTGTGGTTCCCGACCGAGGCAAGCGGAAAGATCATCGCCGAGGTTCAGAACAAATTTCCGGCGTCGTGGGAAACGGTCCTGGTGCTGGACAGTTCGGTGCGCTGGTATTTCTTCTTTGCCGTGTGGGCCACGCTGTATGTCGCGCTGGGGTATGCCAATGAAATGCGGGCGGTTGAACGCCGCGCCAACAATTACCGACTGGAGGCCAAGACGGCCCAGCTGCGCGCGCTGCATTATCAGGTCAATCCGCATTTCCTGTTTAACACGCTCAACTCGCTGTCCTCGCTGGTCATGGCGGATCGCAAGGGCGATGCCGAGTCGATGATCATGAACCTGTCCGCATTGCTGCGCACTAACCTGACTGCGGACCCCGAAAGCCTGGTGACGCTGTCCGATGAAATCGCGCTCCAACGGCTTTACCTGACCATCGAACAGGCGCGGTTTCCAGACCGGCTGCGGGTCGATGAAAATATCCCGGCCGAACTGGAAAATGCCCATGTTCCGGTCCTGATCCTGCAACCGATTATCGAAAATGCCGTTAAATATGGCGTGTCGCCGACGTGCCATCCGATCGGGATCAGGCTGGACGTATCCGCCGAATTCGGCCAGCTGGTCGTCACCATCAGCAACGATATTGATGGCAGCGCACCACAGCCCGCCCCGGGCACCGGCACTGGCCTTAACAATGTTCGCGACCGCCTGATGACCCGCTATGGCGCACGCGCAGGATGCGAGTGGGGACCGAATGAGGCTGGCGGGTTCACCGTCACATTGTGGCTGCCGCTGACCGATGAGGGCGGGTGAAATCATGGACCGCGCGCTTCGCACCCTGATCGTCGATGATGAACCGCTGGCGATAGAACGTCTGCAAATCCTTGCCGGTGGGCAGGACGGGGTGATGCTGGTCGGCACCGCCAGCGATGGGGCATCGGCATTGCGGATGGTCGAGGCGCTCGCGCCGGATCTGGTTCTGTGCGACATCGCCATGCCGGGCCTTGACGGATTGGGCGTAGCCGCCGCACTCGACAAGCTGGATGCACCGCCGTCGATCATTTTCGTGACCGCTTTCGACCGCTTTGCCGTCGCCGCATTTGACGTGTCCGCCGTCGATTATTTGCTTAAGCCGGTGTCGCCCGAACGGTTGGGGCGGGCAATCCAGCGCGTCCGCGAACTGCGCCAGGCCGATCCGGCACGGCGGCGGGGTAACTGGATTGGTGAATTCTGGGTCCAGCATCGCGGTGAGATGCTGCGCGTGGATGCCGACACAGTCGACTGGATCGAGGCTGAACGCGATTATATGCGGCTGCATGTCGGGCCGCGCAGCTGGTTAATCCACCAGACGATCAAGGAACTGGAAGTCCGGCTGGATCCCGCCGCATTCCTGCGCATCCACCGTTCAAAAATGGTCCGACGCGACCATATCCGCGCGCTCAGGCACCATGGCGACGGGGCGTGGAGCATCGACCTGGGGGAAGCGGGCATGCACCGGATTGGTCGCACCTACCTGCACGACGTCAAGGCGATCATGCAGCAGGGGTGAACCCTTGAAAAAACCGTCATTGCGAGCCGGCGGCTCAGTAATCCAGGGGCAGTTGCGGCCAGGTTTCCGGATTGCTTCGTTCCGTTCGCAATGACGCGTTTGTGCCGGTCCTTCAATCCGCGCTGCGCCGGGCATAGCGCGCCGCCGCAGTGCGCGTCGCATCCGCCACCATTGGCGCTGTCCGTTTCAGGGCTTGTTTGCGGCAGTGCACGGTGGTGCGCATTTCGTTCAGCGCGCGCGCAGACGCAGTACCGCAGACCGATTCGGCCGCGTTGCGCAGCCGAATTTCAAGCCGCTCGCGGCCGCGCGCACTGGCCAGGTTCAGGTCGTCATAGCGCACGATGCGGCTTTGGGGTTCAAACAGGCTGTCCTGGGCAAAGGCGGGGGCCGCACTGGCGAAGGTTGCGCACATGGCGGCGGCGATCAGCGTGAATTTCATGGTCATGTGGGGGGAGAGCTTTCTGTTTCTGACACCTGGCACTGTGCCCGTTTGCGGGCCTGTGGCACCAGCCATGCGGCGGAATTAGGCTGCGAAGCCGGAAGCACCGCGACCGGGGAGGCATCGGCCCCTCCGACCTCGCAACCGTGATTTACGAACTGTTTTACCTCAGTGCATCACCTCTTCGACTACATCTGTACGCGTATCGATCAGGCGACAAAAAGCCGATATATATCGACAGGCGGCCAAAGCGGGGGAGTGAAGCATTTTTGCACCAAACAGCTTGACTTTGGCCCCTCATCTCCGGCTTGCCAGTGTGCCGTCCGCCGTGGTCAACACAACCTTGCGCCCTACGAACAAATATGGAACAGAGCGATTATGAGTCTTCCCAACATTTTTCGGCAATGGTGCTTTGCATGCTAACCCACATCAAAGTGCGCGGTGCACGCGAACATAATCTCAAGGGCGTTGACGTTGATCTGCCGCGCGATGCGCTGATCGTCATCACCGGCCTGTCGGGCAGCGGAAAATCCAGCCTGGCGTTTGACACCATTTATGCAGAGGGGCAGCGGCGCTATGTCGAAAGCCTGTCGGCCTATGCCCGCCAATTCCTTGAGATGATGCAAAAACCGGACGTCGAACATATCGACGGCCTGTCGCCCGCGATCAGTATTGAACAGAAAACGACCAGCCGCAATCCGCGTTCGACCGTTGCCACAGTTACCGAAATTTATGACTATATGCGCCTGTTATGGGCGCGCGTGGGCGTGCCATATTCGCCGGCGACCGGACTGCCGATTGCGGCCCAGAATGTCAGCCAGATGGTCGACCGGGTCATGGCCCTGCCCGAAGGCACGCGCGCCTATCTGCTCGCCCCGGTCGTGCGCGGGCGCAAGGGCGAATATCGCAAGGAATTGGCGCAGTGGCAAAAGGACGGTTTCGCCCGCGTGCGCATCAACGGCGAATTTTACGACATCGGCGACGCGCCGGTGCTCGACAAGAAATATAAGCATGACATTGAGGTTGTCGTTGACCGCATTGGCGTGCGCGAGGGGCTGGAAGGTCGCCTCGCCGACAGTTTCGAAACGGCACTGAAACTGGCGGATGGGCTGGCGTTTGTTGATTTGGCGGATGGCAACGTCCCCGGCCGCGAGGAAGAAGACGCCGCAGGTGGTGCCATGAAAGGCGCGGGCCTGCCCCCCAACCGCATCGTGTTCAGCGAGAAATTCGCCTGTCCGGTCTCGGGCTTTACCATCGCCGAAATCGAACCCCGGCTTTTCAGCTTTAACGCGCCGCAGGGCGCCTGCCCTGCGTGCGACGGCCTTGGCGAACGGCTGGAATTCGATCCCGAACTGGTCGTCCCCAACCATGCGCTGTCGATTAAACAGGGCGCGGTGGTGCCGTGGGCGAAATCCAATCCACCCAGCCCCTATTATATGCAGGTGCTGGCCAGTCTGGCCAAGGCATACGGGTTCAGCCTTGAGGTGCCGTGGGCAAAGCTTAGCGGGGAACAGCAACTCATCATTCTTTACGGCAGCGGCGGTGCGCCGGTTGAACTGACCTTCATCGACGGACGGCGCAGCTTCACTACAAAAAAAGCGTTTGAGGGCGTAATCGGCAACCTTAATCGTCGCATGCTGCAAACCGAAAGCGCGTGGATGCGCGAGGAGCTGGGCAAGTTTCAGACCGCACAGCCGTGCGAGACCTGTCACGGCGCGCGGTTGCGGCCCGAACCGCTCGCGGTCAAGATTGCGGGCGAGCATATCAGCATGGCGGCCCAGCGCAGCGTTGCCGACGCGCTGGCATGGTTTTCGACCCTTGAAGACAAGCTGACCAATCAGCAGCGCCAGATTGCCAAGGCGATTCTGAAAGAGATCAATGAACGCCTCGGTTTTTTGAACAATGTCGGGCTTGATTATCTTAACCTCAACCGCACCAGCGGGACGTTGTCCGGCGGTGAGAGCCAGCGCATTCGCCTGGCCAGCCAGATTGGCAGCGGGCTGTCGGGTGTGCTCTATGTGCTCGACGAACCCAGCATCGGACTTCACCAGCGTGACAATGACCGGCTGCTTGCCACGCTGCGGCGCCTGCGCGATCTTGGCAACACCGTCATCGTGGTGGAGCATGACGAAGATGCCATCCGCAGTGCCGACTATATTGTCGACATGGGCCCGGGCGCGGGGCTCCATGGTGGCGAAATTGTAGCCCAGGGGACACTCAAAACGGTACTCAAAAGCAAGAAAAGCCTGACCGCCGACTATCTGAACGGCACCCGGCGGATCCAGGTGCCGACCAAACGCCGCAAGGGTAACGGGCTGAACCTGATGCTGAAGGGGGCGCGCGCCAACAATCTGCTAAATGTTGACGCCCGCATTCCGCTGGGCACCTTTACCTGCGTTACCGGCCTGTCGGGCAGCGGCAAATCGTCGCTGGTGATCGACACCCTTTATGCTGCTGCGGCGCGCACGCTCAACGGTGCGCGCGTGGTCGCGGGCGCGCATGACAGCCTGACCGGTCTTGAATATTGCGATAAAATTATCGACATTGATCAGTCACCGATCGGCCGCACCCCGCGTTCCAACCCCGCCACCTATACCGGCGCTTTTACGACCATTCGTGATTGGTTTGCAGGCCTGCCCGAATCGCTGGCACGCGGATATAAACCGGGTCGGTTCAGTTTTAACGTCAAGGGCGGGCGTTGCGAAACCTGTTCCGGCGACGGGCTGATCAAGATCGAAATGCACTTCCTGCCCGACGTTTATGTGACCTGTGAGACGTGTCACGGCAAACGCTATAACCGCGAAACGCTGGAGGTGAAGTTCAAGGGGTTCAGCATCGCCGATGTGCTAGACATGACGGTGGAGGATGCGGCCGAATTCTTTAAGGCCGTCCCCTCGATCCGCGACAAAATGGCGATGCTGTGCGAGGTTGGGCTTGGCTATATCAAGGTTGGTCAACAAGCCACCACCCTGTCAGGCGGGGAGGCACAGCGGGTTAAATTGGCCAAGGAATTGTCGCGACGTTCGACTGGCAAGACATTGTATATCCTGGACGAACCTACCACTGGACTGCATTTTGAGGATGTTCGCAAGTTGCTTGAGGTGCTCCACGCGCTGGTCGAACAGGGCAACAGCGTTGTCGTGATCGAACATAATCTGGACGTCATCAAGACCGCCGACTGGATCATCGACATGGGCCCCGAAGGCGGCGTCAAGGGCGGCCGCATCGTCGCCGAAGGAACACCAGAGACTGTTGCAAAAAGCGCCGAAAGCTTCACCGGACATTATTTGGCACCGATGCTGGCGGCATAAGGAAGCGGCGCGTTTAGAGGGGGGATGACTCTGGCTTATACCTAACTGCGATATTGCACCCCATAAAACACCGCCAGCCGATCGAGCGCGAGGGTTAGCACAATGCGCCCGGCGCGCGCCGGCCAGCCCAGGCTGCGTTCGGCGTCGGGCATCGCTTCGCCGGCGCAGATGACCCGCCAGCAGATGTCGGCCAAACCCGGGCCAGCGGCGGCCAGCGCGCGATGAAAGCGGTCGTGGGCATCAATCTGCCCCGCCGCAGCATCGGCCGCGTGCACACCGCCGCGCCGCCCGCTTGCCGACGGCGCATCCCACCGCATCGTGACCCGCGCGCTTAATCCTGCACGCTCATAATCCCCGCGCAGACGTTCGCCCGCCAGCAGCTGTGCATCGCTCAATTTGCCCCGCGCATGCAGCCAGGCGAGTGGGCTTTCGGCCAGATTGACCGTGACATGGCGGACAGTCCCACGCGCCCGCTTTTCATCGTCAAAACGGTCGTCGGGGTGAATGCGGCTGGCGAGCTGAATTGCCTGGGGCATGCGAATCTCCTGAAACGGCGATATGTCAGCCCTTGACATTGGTGAGTAATGTAGGAAACAGAAAACCGATTTGGTTATTAAAGGATCAGCTATGATCAACAGCATTCGTTCTGTTCGCCGGGCCAAGGGCATGACCCTGGATGATGTTGCGTCGCGGTGTAGCCCGCCAACCACTGCGCAAACCATCGGGCGGCTGGAAACGGGCACGCGCACGCTTTCGCTGGGCTGGATGAACCGGATTGCCGCCGCACTTGGCGTCGATGCCAGCGAGCTGGTCCAGCTGCCCACCGATACCCAGCTGAACATCACGGCGCTGCTCGACGCGGACGGTGCGCAGGCCCCGACCCGGGTGGAGGCCGCGACCACGGCGCGGGCGGCGGCCGATATGCTGGCGGTGCGTGTTACCGGATCAATCGGCGATTACCGTGCGGGCGACGAAATCTGGTGCCGCCCGCTGAATGGCGACTGGGCCAACGCACTGAACCGCGATGTGCTGGTCCCGCGCCCGGCTGGGCGGTTCATCTTTGCCCGCCTGCTGAATGTCGATCATGATAAACTGCACCTCCTCCCTCTGGGTGCAGGACAGCGGCAACAGGTGGTGGCCAATCCCACATGGGCAGCGGTGGCGGTGCGGCTGATCCGGTCTTTGTGAAACCCCTGCGCATCCTTTCGCTTGCCACGCTGTTTCCCGACGCTGCGCGGCCCAATTTCGGGTTGTTCGTGGAGAAAAGCCTGCGGGCACTGGCGGCGCAGTCTGGCGTTGATTTGACCATCGTTGCGCCGGTCGGCCTGCCGCCCTTCCCTCTGTTCCTCCACCCACGCTATCGTGCACTGCGAACCCTGCCGCTGGTCGATGATTGGCGGGGGCTGACCGTCCACCGTCCGCGCTTTGGGCTGATCCCGCGCATCGGCACACCGCGCAATCCAGCGGCGATTGCACGCATCGTGCTGCCGCTGGTGCGCACGTTGCATGCCGACCAGCCATTTGATGTCGTCGATGCGCAATTTTTTTACCCTGACGGACCAGCCGCAATGCATATTGCCAACGCGCTCGCCCTGCCCTTTTCCATCAAGGCGCGCGGGGCCGATATCAGCTATTTTGGTCATCACCCGGCAACGGCACCGCAAGTGCGCGAAGCAGGCGCGCGGGCGGGCGGATTGCTAGCCGTGTCACATGCAATGCGAAACGAAATGGCGGATATTGGCATCGATCCAGCGCAGGTGCGCGTCCATTACACGGGTATCGACACGACACGATTTTGCCCCGGCGACCGCGTTGTTGCACGCGCGGCGCTGGGACTGGGCAGTGAGCCGACCATCGCCACCGTGGGCGCGCTGATCCCGCGCAAGGGGCAGGCCCTGGTCATAGCAGCGCTGCCCGCATTGCCCGGTGTGACCTATCTCCTGGCCGGTGCGGGTGAGAGCGAGAAGACCTATCGCGCGCTCGCGGCCAAGCTGGGCGTGGCCGACCGGGTGCGTTTTCTGGGGCCGGTTGCCAATGCTGATCTGCCCCAGCTTTATCGCGCCGCCGATATAATGGTGATGCCATCTGCGAACGAAGGTCTGGCCAATGCCTGGGTCGAGTCGCTCGCGTGCGGGACGCCCATCATTATCAGTGCGGCGGGCGGCGCGACCGAATTAATCACGTCAGCGACGGCAGGGCAGATCGTCGCGCGTTCGCCAGACGCGATTGTGGCCGCGGTGCTCGCTGTTCTGGGTAACCCGCGCGATCCCAATGCAGTTGCAGCAACATTGGCAGGCCGGTTTGACTGGGACCGCAATGGCCGCGAACTGGCCGAGCATTTGCGAGGGTTAGCAGCTTAGCGGCAGATACCGTTAGATTGTCCGCGCTAAACCACTGCTCCATCGTCGTTCCGTGTAACCCGTTCACCACCCGCTGTTGCTGCACTGGTGCGCGGCACAAAGCTGTCTGGGCCAACATTCAGCCACACCAGGATCGGCGCAGCCATGTAGATGGACGAATACGTCCCGATAAAAATGCCCAGCAGCATTGCGGATGAAAAACCAAAGATCACATCCGGTCCAAAGAACACCAGCACAGACAGGGCCATCATCATGGTGGTCGCGGTCATGATGGTGCGCGACAGGGTTTCATTGGTTGACAGGTTCAGCAGCGCGACAATGTCCATTTTGCGATATTTCTTAAGGTTTTCGCGAATTCGGTCGAACACGACAATGGTATCATTCAACGAATAGCCGATGATGGTCAGGATTGCAGCCACGATATTGAGGTCGAATTGCAACTGGGTCAGCGCAAAAAAACCAAAGGTCAGCGTCACATCGTGAAACAACGCGAACAGCGCTGCAATCCCGAACTGCCATTCAAAACGAATCCAGATATACAGGCTGATCGCAATCATTGCGAGGGTCAGGCTAAGCGCTCCAGTGCGCAGCAACTCTTTCGACACCTTACCCGACACGGTCTCGACCGCCCCGGTCTTCACCTTTGGATAGGCGGCCTTGATCCCCGCGAGCAGTTGGCGCCCGGCGGCTTCGGCCGATGCCTTATCCCCCTCAGGCAGAGCGGTGCGGATGGTGACCGAGTTCGAATTGCCGAACTGTTGAATCGTCGCCTCACCCAGACCGATGGCTTCGACCTTGCCGCGCAATTCGTCGATATTCGGCGTCTGCACAAATTCGACGCGGACCGACTGGCCACCGACAAAATCGATGCCAAAGTTCAGTCCGCGCACCGTCACCAACGCGACCGAGACGAGAATTGAAATGATGCTGATCGCCATCGCAACATTCCGCCAGCGCAGAAAATCGATGTTGGTGTCGTCAGGAATGAGTTTGAGCAGGCGCATGGTTTTCGTGCCTTCGCTTAAATGTTGATCGTAGTAGGACGGTTCCGACGCAGCCAATGGGCGACGAACATCCGGGTCACGGTCACTGCGGTAAAGACCGACGTTGCAATACCGATGGCCAGCACGACCGCAAACCCCTTGATCGGGCCGGACCCCACAAGGAACATCAACGCCGCCGCAATAACGTTGGTGATGTTGGCGTCAAATATGGCGCGGCTCGCCTCACGGTACCCGGTATCGACAGCATCGATGATTTTGCGGCCACGTTTCAGTTCTTCCCGGATGCGCTCGTTGATCAGCACGTTGGCGTCCACCGCCGCACCGATGGTCAGCACGAACCCCGCGATGCCAGGCAAGGTCAATGTCGCGTTGAAAGCGGCCATGATCGCAATGATCAGGAAAATGTTAAAGATCAGCGCGATGTTCGCGTAAATGCCAAAACGGCCATAAACGATGATCATAAACAGCAACACGGCGGTCGTGGCGATGATGCCTGCCAGAGCGCCCTTGCGGATCGAATCGGCGCCAAGTTCGGGAGTGACCGTCCGTTCCTCGACAATCGCCATCTTCACCGGCAACGCGCCTGATCGCAGTGCAATGGCCAGGCCGTTGGCGCTATCGGCCGTGAAGCTGCCGGAAATCTGGGCGCTGCCACCAAGAATAGGCTCGTTGATTGACGGTGCCGACAGCACTTTGCCATCAAGTACCATGGCAAAGCGTTTGCCAACGCTCTGTGTCGTGACCCGGGCAAAGGTGTTGGCCCCGCCCGTATCAAAATCTATCGACACCACCGGCTGGCCGCTTTGCTGTTCATAGGTTTGTTGCGCGTTGATCAGTTGTTCGCCGCTGATCATCACCTGACGCTTGAGCACTTCAAAGCCGCCATCTTGCCCGCTTGACGGTGCATAGGGAACAATCTCGCTGCCCACTGGTGCGCGCCCTGCTGCGGCCTCGGCCGGGTTGGCGTTCTCATCGACCATGCGGAATTCCAGCCGCGCGGTCTGACCCAGCAGGTCTTTCAGTTGCTGGGGGTCATCAAGCCCCGGCACCTGCACAACAATGCGGTCATTGCCTTCGCGGATGATTGTCGGTTCACGGGTGCCAAGCGCGTTGACACGGCGATCAACGATATCACGCGCCGAATCCATGGCGCTGGCAACTGCAGCGGTGCGCCCGGCCTGCGTCGCCGTCAGCACGACGCGCGTGGAGTCAACAAAGCTGACCTCCCAGTCGCGCTGGCCGGTGAGCTGCGTGCCCTGATTAACGCCCTGCGTCAGCCGGCTGACCCGCTCGCGGGCTTCGTCGAGCTGAGCCAGTTCGCGCACCATGAAGGACAAGCGGCCGTTGCCACGCGTCACTTCGCCAATTGCGACATCATCATCGGGGCCAGGATCGCCGCGCATCGCCTGACGCACGCTGCGCTCCATCTTTTCCAGCTGAACCGCATCGAAATCGCTAAGATCTGCTTCCAGCAACAAATGCGAGCCACCCGCCAGATCGAGGCCAAGGTTAACCCGCGATTGCAACAGCCCAGGCAGATTGGCAGTCGTCTTTTCTGGCAGAAAACTGGGGATCGTGAAAATAATGCCGAGCAACAATATCAGGCTGATGCCGATTGTCTTCCAGCGGGGGAAATCCAACATGCGGTATAGTCCGTTCAGGCGCAGGCTTGGGTCAGGGAAAAGCCGAAAAGGCTCAATCGTTGGCGGGCTTGCCGCCGGGCAGGACGATATCGGCCAAGGTCGATTTGACCACTTTCACCTTTACCCCCGTTGCGATTTCAATATCGACATACTCCTCATCGACCTTCGTCACCTTGCCGACGACGCCGCCTGCCGTCACGACCTGATCGCGCACTTTGACCGCGGCAACCTTGGCGCGATGCTGTTTCATCCGCACCTGTTGCGGGCGGATGAGGAAGAGATAGAAGACCAGAAAAATCAGCAGATAAGGCACCAGCATCAGCCAGCCCGAGGCTCCACCGCCAGCGGCCGCAGCCTGGGTTGCAATCAGCATATTCGTCATAGGTATCGGGCTTTCCGTGCAATCAAGGTCGCGCCCGCCTGATCGGCAAGGCACGCTGAAATGGTGCGAGCGCGTATCACGGTGGCGCAAAACGCGCAACCGCCGCGCGCCACCGCCCCCAATGATGAACCAAGCATAAAGTTGGCGCCCGCCACACCGCTTTCAAGGACACGTCAGCGCTTGCATCACCGGACGAGGCAGGCTAGTGGCGCACCATTCCCGAAAGGGCCGGTCGGGACGTAGCGCAGCCTGGTAGCGCATCACACTGGGGGTGTGGGGGTCGGAGGTTCGAATCCTCTCGTCCCGACCAATTATTTCAAAAACTTAGGAAATACTTTTCACGCTCCCCGAGATTTAGTCTGGGGTTTAGTTTGAGGATTTTTTTGGACGTTGTTCGTTGCGATTTGGAAAAGGGGAAAGCCTTTCCCTGACCCGGAACCTCTGCGCTGTCTCCGGCCACTCCTTCTGCGGAACTTCGCCCCGCAACGCCCCATGAATGGGAGCGGGTTGGTGACGCACTCGGTCCCGCGC
>Ga0105045_10003051_pt1 | contig 14263 bp, 8 predicted proteins | sample MAT02_FD_78089 | JGI IMG/M metagenome (GOLD analysis project Ga0105045, IMG submission 78089) | Freshwater microbial communities from Lake Fryxell liftoff mats and glacier meltwater in Antarctica - MAT-02 (megahit assembly) | ecosystem: Environmental > Aquatic > Freshwater > Ice > Liftoff...
CGAGGTCAGCGCCCGGCGCTGGCGGGGCGGCCTGGTCGTGCACGAACGGTTTTATTACAACCCGGCGGCGTGAAACGGCCACGACCCGGAGGCAATTCAGGCCCGGAGGGCCGGGAGGTCAATCCAGGCCCGGAGGGCCGGGAGGTCAATTCAGGCCCGGAGGGCCGGGAGGTCAACAAGCCTTCGGGTCGTGACACGAGAGGACCCCCTGGAGGGCCCGGCAGGTCAGTGTACGTCGTGGGTCGCGCGGTCCTTGCGGCGGCGCTCTTCGAGGTAGGTGTTGACCTCGCGCCAGTCGGCGCCGGCGGTGACGTCGGCGCCGGCGAGGAACTTGCGCAGGGCGACGTTGGGGTGGTCCTCGGGGAGGCTGACCAGGGCCCAGCGCAGGACATCGTCGATCGTGTCGGCCAGCTTGATGTCGAGGGCCTTGAGGACGTGCTTCGGCACATCCGCGAGGTCCTTCTCGTTGTCGCGCGGGCAGATGACGGTCTTCATCTCGCCGCGGAAGGCGGCCAGGACCTTGTCCTTGAGCCCGCCGATCGGCAGCACCTTGCCGCGAAGGTTGATCTCGCCGGTCATGGCGACATCCTTGCGGACCGGGACGTGGAGCAGCGCGCTTACCAGCGAGGTGACGATCGTGACGCCCGCGCTCGGGCCGTCCTTGGGGACCGCGCCCTCCGGGAAGTGCACGTGGAAGTCGACGTGCTCGTGGAAGTCGGGCTCGAGGCCGAACGCCAGGCTGCGCGTGCGCACGTAGGTGACCGCCGCCTGGGCCGACTCCTGCATGACGTCGCCGAGCTTGCCGGTCAGCGTCACCTTGCCCTTGCCGGCCGTCAGCGAGACCTCGGCGGGCAGCAGGTCGCCGCCGTAGAACGTCACTGCGAGGCCGTTGGTCATGCCGATCTGGTCGGTCGCGTCGGCGCTGTTGTAGCGGTACTTCTGGGCGCCGAGCAGGCGCTGGACCATGCGCAGGTCGACCTTGAACGACTTCTTCTTCTTGCCGTCCTTGACGTACTCGCGGGCCAGCTTGCGGATCACCGAGGACACCGCGCGCTCGAGGCTACGCACGCCCGACTCCTTGGTGTAGTGGTGGATCAGCTCGCGCACGGCCTGGTCGGTGAACACGATCTCGGCGTGCTGCATGCCGTTGGCCTCGAGCTGCTTCGGGATCAGATACTGGCGCGCGATCTTCTGCTTCTCTTCGTCGGTGTAACCCGACAGCTCGATGATCTCCATGCGGTCCTGCAGCGGCAGCGGGATCGAGTGCAGAGAGTTGGCCGTGCACAGGAACAGCACGTCGCTGAGGTCGTAGTCGAGGTCGAGGAAGTGATCGACGAAGGTGTTGTTCTGCTCGGGGTCGAGGACCTCGAGCATCGCCGCCGACGGGTCGCCGCGGAAGTCCATCGAGATCTTGTCGATCTCGTCGAGCAGGAACACGGGGTTGTTGCTGGCCGCCTTGCGTAGACCCTGAATGATCTTGCCCGGCATCGCGCCGATGTATGTCCGACGATGGCCGCGGATCTCCGCCTCGTCACGCACACCGCCGAGCGACACACGCACGAACTTGCGGTTGGTCGCCCGCGCCACGCTCTTGGCCAATGACGTCTTGCCGACGCCCGGCGGGCCCACCAGGCACAGGATCGGACCCTTGAGCTTGGGCACCAGCGAACGCACCGCGAGGTACTCGATGATGCGCTCCTTGGGCTTGTCCAGGCCGTAGTGGTCGGCGTCGAGGATGGCCTCGGCCTCGGCGATGTCGAGCTTCTCGACGGTGCGCTCCTCCCACGGCAGCGCGAGCACCGTGTCGATGTAGTTGCGCACGACGGTCGCCTCGGCGCTCATCGGGCTCATCATCTTCAGCTTGCGCAGCTCCTTCTTGAGGCGGTCGCTGGCCTCGGCGCTCATCTTGCGCCGGCGCACCCGCTCCTCGAGCTCGGAGATCTCGTTCTTGAACTCGTCCTGGCTGCCGAGCTCCTTCTGGATCGCCTGCATCTGCTCGTTGAGGTAGTACTCCTTCTGGTTCTTCTCCATCTGCTTCTTGACGCGCGTACGGATCTTCTTCTCCACCTGGAGGATCTCGATCTCGTTCTGCATCAGCTCGTAGAGCTTCTCCAGGCGGGCCCGGATCGACTCGGTCTCGAGCAGCTCCTGCTTGGCGGTCAGCTTGAAGTTGACGTGCGCGGCGATCGTATCGGCCATGCGCGTCGGGCTGTCGATGCTCTGCACGCTGACCGCCAGCTCCGGGGGCACACGCTTGTTGAGCTTGACGTAGTTCTCGAAGGTCTGCTGGACCGAACGCATCAGCGCCGCGATCTCGGGCTCGTCCTCCGCGCTGACGACCGGCGGCTCGAGCACGTCGGCCTCGACCAGAAAATACTTCTCGTGGTCGATGTAGCGGCCGATGCGAGCGCGGCTCTTGCCCTCGACCAGGACCTTCACGGTCCCGTCCGGGAGGCGAAGCAGTTGGATAATCGAGCCGATGGTGCCGAAGTTGTGGATGCCCTCGGGGCGCGGGTCGTTGACCTTCGCCTTCTTCTGCGCGCACAGGAGAATGGCGCGGTCGGTCGCCATGGCCTCTTCCAGGGCGTTGATCGACTTCTCCCGACCCACGAAAAGCGGCACGACCTCGTGCGGGAAGACGATGAGTTCACGAAGCGGAAGTAAGGGGATCTTGCGGGCCATGGCAGGGTTTGCCACGCGAACGACGCGCGACCGGGCCAAGCTAGCACCCGCAAAAAACCGGGTCAAACGCAGTGCACGTGGGCGACTCGCCGCAAGGCCACAGGCGAGCGCGACGGGCGACCATCGCCACGCGCATGCGCAGGGGCACGCGAACGATCGTCGGCAAGTCCGGTGCATCATCGAGATCGGCAGTTATCCACGCCGGGCCTTTGGGTCAGGTCAGTGCAGCCACGTCAGACGTCAGCCTAGGCGCGCGTCAGGGTGCCCGATGAACCAGCGCCACAGTCGCGCCAGCCCAATGACCACCAGCACGCCCCAGGGCAGCCCCGGAGCGCCGATCCACGCGAGTAAAAACACCAAGATCTCCGCGCGTACCGGGGTCTGTAGCCACGCGGGGAGCGCCAGCTCGAGGCGCGCCGCGAAGCCCTCGAGGCTCGGCAACTCGAAGGGCGCCGGATGTTGACCGCGCAGCTCGGCACGGGCCTGCGCCAGTGACAGCAGCGCCGCCGACCCGCCGAGCAGCAAGAGCACGAGATCGGCGACCCCCGTGCGCACCGGCGAGGCGACCAGGCCATAGGTCAGCGCGGCCGCCAGCGAGGCGTGACCGAACGGCCGGATCGCCGGCGCCAGCCAGCCAGCGGCCGAGGCGGTCCCCGGCCGCAGCAAGGCCCGAAGCTCCGGCAGCAACGCGGCCAACTGGACCGCGACCAGCAGCAAGCCCGCCGCCACCACCAGCCCGAGCCGCGAATCCAGCAACGCCGGGATGCCCGCGACAGCCGCCAGCAGCAAGGCCACCAGCTCGACCCGCGCGATCGGCCGGCCCCGGGCGCACAGCCAGCGCAGCACCGGCAGCTCGAGCCAGCCGCGCCACGGCGAGCCGGCCGCCGCGGACATCGTCGCGCCGAAGCGCGGCTCGGCCGCGACCGCTCGCACGATCAACGCCTCGACCTGCGACCGATCTTCAGGGTCGACGAGGCGCGCGAGCTCGGCGGGCAGCGGCGCCGCCGGCGATGCCAGCGCCTCACCGACCGGCAGCACCGCCGGCAGCCGCCCGAGCCGCGCGCTCCACCACCCGACCGGCCGCCCGCGCGCGTCGAACAGACTCCCCTCCCCGGCCGCGTGTACCAGCCGCGTGAGCGCGGCCGGCTCGATCGCCGCGCTCTCCAGCAGCACCAGCGCCGCCGCATCGACGCGATCTCCGGCCGACGCGAGGGTCGCCCCCGGCGGGTGCGTACGGACCCCGGCGGCGACGAAGACGGTCGCAAAGCCCGCCGCCCGGGCGGCGTCGGCGAGCCGCAGCGCCGACGCAACGCCGAGCACCGGCTGACCGGGGTCGACCCGCGCCTCGGCGTCGGGCAGCAAGACCAGCGCCGGCCCGCTCACGCCGCTCCTGTACTTCGCGACAGGTCCCGGAGAGCATGTCGGATCGGACAGATCGAGATCCGGACCCGACGGGATGGGATCGGCCCGCGCACGCTCAGATCTCCGGGCCCATCATCATCGCCGCGAGATCTTCGCGGCGAAGTCCTGCCAGCGAGGCGCGCTGGTGATGCGCAGCGCTTTGGTCCTGATGTCCGGGAGCGCCAGCCGGCTGGTTCCCGGCGGCGACGGCGAGCACGCGCATGCCCGCCGCGATGCCCGCCGCGATGCCCGCCTCGCTGTCCTCGACCACCAGGCAGCTCGCCGGCGCCACGCCCAGCAGCGCGGCGGCCTTCAGGAACCCGTCGGGGCTGGGTTTCCCGCGCGGCACGTCCTCCGCGCACACGCTCGCCGCCAGTTGCTCGGGGCCCACGCCGAGGGCCCGCAGCGCCTGGCCGAGCTCGAGGCGCGCCGAGCCGGTGACGATCGCCGTCGGGATCGCGGCCTCCCGCGCCAGCGCCAGCAGCTCGCGCGCGCCGGGCAGGACCGACAGCTCGAGCCCCTCGCCGAACAAGAGATCCTTGGCGGCGACGGTCCCGGCGATCACGGCGGCGAGGTCGAGCCCGAGGCGCGCGGCGAGGTCGAGCTCGCGGAAGATCTCACGCCAGCCGTGGCCGATGACGTAGAGCCCCTCGGCCTGCGTGAGCACCACCCCGCGGTCCGCACACAGCCGCCTGAGCCCGGCGACGTGCACCATCTCGCTGTCGACCAGGGTGCCATCGAGATCGAGGAGCAGCGCGCGCGGCAGGCTGGACATGGCGCGCACACTAACCGAGGTTGCCGGTCCGGCGCGAATCTCCGGCAGCCCGCGCGCCGCCCCCACAGCCACCGCGCCGCGCCTTGAGTCCGCCGCGTCCGTCGATCGATCGCCGCGGACGACTCGCGCGGTCCTGTTAGACTGCCGGCCCGCCGATGCCCGTGCCCTCCTCCCCTGGCGACGACCGCTGCCTCGCGGGCCTGTGCGCCGCGCTCGAGGCCTCGCGCAGCGAGCCGCCCGAGCGGGTGCTCGCCGGCTTCGCGGACGCGATGCTGGCCGAGCTCGCCGCCTGCCTCCACCTGCGCGACGAGCTCGCCAGCGTGCGCGCCCTGACCCGCGATCGACGGGCCGCGATCGCCGGCGAGCTGCGGCTCCCCGGCGCGTGGCGAACCGCCCTCGCCGAGGGTCGTTCGGTCCGCGGCACCGCGGCCGAACTCGGTCCCAATGAGCGCGCGCTGCTCCGCCTCGCGCCGACCACCGACCTGCTGCTCGCCCCGGTCCCGTCCACCGAGGGCCCGCCCGGCGCGGCGCTGCTGCTCGCCTCGAACCTGGCCCATGGGACATGGTCTACGGGACAGGAGCAGGCGTTACGCGGGCTCGCCGGGGGAATGGCCGGATGGTTCGCCGCGCGCAGCTTCCGGCAGATCCTCGATCACCTGCCGCAGCGGGTCTGCTGGAAGGACGCCGACCTGCGCTACCGCGGGGCCAACCGCGCCTTCACGCGCAGCGCCGGCCTCGAGGTCCCAGACCTGCTCGGCCGCGCCGACGCCGAGCTCGCGCTGCGCATGGAGTCCGGTGCCTCAGCCGAGTCGACCGATCACGCAGCAGCCGCGCTGCGACGCGAACAGCAGGCCCTGACGACCGCCCAGAGCCGCCACCTCGAGGTCACGCGCTTGTCTGCGGGCCGCGAGCAGTGGTTCGAGGTCAGCCGGATCCCGCTCGCGGACCGTGGCTTGCTAGTCGTCCGCGATGAGGTCAGCGCCCGGGTCGGGCTCACCGCGCAGCTCCACGCCGCCCGCCGCCTCGCCGAGCTCGGCCGGCTCGCGACCGGCGTCGGCGACGAACTCGCGCCGATCACCGCGGAGATCACCGCGGCTGTCAACGCCGCCCGCAGCGACCCCGCCGCGCTCGCGCGGATCGAGCCCCAGACGCGCGCGCTCGAGGACCTCGCGCGTCAGCTCGCAGCGTTCGCGCGCCGCCAGATCCACGAGCCCATCGACCTCGTGCCTGGCCTGCTCCTCACGCGCATGGAGCCGACCCTCGCGCGTCTGCTCGGCCCGCCGATCCTGCTCCACCTCGCGCCCCCGGCCCTGCGCTGCGCCGTGCGGGTCGACCCGCGACTGTTCGAGCTGCTGCTGGTCTCGCTGGCCCTGCACACCCGCGGGTGCCTCGGCGGTCGCGGCCGCGTCGGCCTCGAGGTCGCGCCCGAGACCCTCGACCTCGCGCACGCCGAGGGCCTCGCGCTGCCGGCCGGCGAGTATGTACGCCTGCGCCTGCAGGCCGAGGTCGGGGCCGACGCGCGGCCGATCGATCCGGGTCCCACGCTGCGCTTCGCGCTCGCGCGATCGATCGCCGCGCAGGCCGGCGGCGGCGTGCAACAACGGATCGTCGCCGGCCAACTGCGCCTCGATCTGCGGCTGCCGCGGGTGTTTAGCGTCCCGCGGACACCCGAGCCGACGCCGGTCGTCGACCTCCGCGGCGCCGAGCCGATCCTCCTGGTCGAGGACGACCCGATCCTCGCGCAGACCCTGACGGCCGTGCTGCGCCACCTCGGCTACGACGTCCGCGCGACCGAGGATCTCCCCGCCGCGATCGACCTGCTCCGAAGTACATGTCCCCCCGGACAGGTCCCGACGCGCCGGATCTCGCTCGCGCTGCTGCCCTGCGGGCTGCCGGCCGCGGGCGACGCGTTGCGACGGCTCCGCGAAGTTGCGCCCGACCTGCGCGTGTTATGGCTGGCGAGCCACGGCGCCGCTGCCTCCGCGCTCGACCCGCTGCTCGTCCCCTGCACCTTCGAGGCGCTGGCGCTGCGCGTACGCCAAGCCCTCGAGGCCCGCATCACCTGAGCCGAACACGTGGCATGGCAGCCGTCGGCGCCCAAACGCGGCGATCCCTCCGCGCGCACCCGCGCCAGGGCGCCCGGCTGCCGTCCGTGCAGCCCGGTGGAGCCCGCAGAGCCAGCTCCGACTCGTTCGGCCAGTGCCTGGGGCTGCCCGGCCACATGGGGTCCTTAGTTTGCTCTGGACGGCACAGGCGTTCCTGGGCAACCTCTGTTTCCGTGACGACACGAGCACCGCGGGTCCTGGTGGTTGAAGACGACGGCGCGACCGCCCGCGTGGTCAAGGGCGCGCTGACCGAGGCCGGCTTCACCGTCGAGACCCTGGACAAGGGCTTCCTGCTGGTCGCGGTGGTGCTCCGATTCCAGCCGGACCTGCTGCTACTGGACATCAACCTGCCGGACATGCGCGGTGACACGGCGATGAAGATGGTGCGTCGCGCCGCCAACGTAGGGGACGTGCGTCCGCTGCCCGTCGTGATCCTCAGCGGCCTTCCGATCGAGCAGTTGATGGAGATCCAGGGCCACCTGGGCGCCGTCGGATGCATCCAGAAGCCCGCGAGCCTCGACACCATCGTCGACCGCGTGTGCCAGATCCTGTCCGTGCAGCGCAAGGACAAGCCCGCTTCCTGAGAGGCCCGGACCCGGACGCCGACACGGGCCTCCTCATCCAGGGGCTCATGCCCCCAAGGTCAGGACGCGACCGGCGTCGGGGCCGGCTTGTAACGTGTGGAGCAACCACCGGTGCGGCAGCAGGTGCTGCAGCCACGGCGGCAATTCGGGGCCAGGTCGCATCACTGTCATCACTGTCATCACTGTCATCACTGTCATCACGGCACCGGCGTGGTCGCGCCCGCCAGCGGTGTGGTCTCCGGGACCTCGATGTTGAGGCCGACGACCTGGGACAGCAGGTGTTCACCGCTCTTGCCCTTGAGGTTGACGCGCTGCGACAGCCCCCACTGCACGTCATCACCGAGCAGGCCCCTGACCTCGGCCGAGACCAGCAGCGGCACCCCGAGCTCCTTGGTGGCCGTCTCGATGCGGCTGGCGATGTTCACCACGTCGCCGATCGCCGTGAAGTGCATCTTCTGCGGGTGGCCCATCTCGCCGACGATCACGGAGCCCACATGCACGCCGATGCCGATACGAAACTCGGTGTCGAACTGCTTGCTGATGTAGACGTTGAGCTCGCGCAGGCTGTCGAGCATGCCGAGGCCCGCGGCCACGGCGTCGCGGCAGGCCTCGGCCGCGGTGGCGCGCTCGAGGCCGAAGATCGCCATGATGCCGTCGCCCATGTACTTGTCGATGTAACCGCCGTGGCGGATCACCGGCTCGCCCACCTTGCGAAAGTAGCGCCCGAGGATGTGGATCACGTCGTACGGCAGGTGGCTCTCGGCGAAGGGCGTGAAGTTGCGGATGTCACTGAAGAGGATCGCCAGGTGACGGTCCTTGCCGGTCGTCTGCGGCGTGCCATCCTGGGCGATCTGCAGGTCCTCCTCGTCGATGACGAGGCGACGCAGCTTGACCGGGCCCGTGATCGTCGTCTGGCAGGCCAGGCGGATGTTGTCGTCGAAGCCCTTGGCGCGGGCCAGGCGGGCCTCGACGGCGTTGCGCGGATCGAGGTTCTCCAGGTGCTCGAGGATCATCACGCGGCAGGTCGAGCACCGGCCGTTACCGCCGCACGCCGACGCGTGGGGGATGCCGGCCTCCCGGGCGATCTCGAGCAGCGTGAGGTCGAGGTCCTCGACCTCGACGGTCTTCTCGCGGTCAAACTCCACGGTCGGCATGGCGAGGCCAGGGTACACCAACGCCGACGCCAGCCATGAAAAAGGCCCGGCGGGATGCGCCGGGCCCTCGTTCATCGAGAGTTCACGCGCGCACGCGCGCGGCTCACGGCACCGGCTCGAACTTGCTGACGAGCAGGGCGCGGTGATTCTTGAGGCTGCCGCAGTCGCTCAGCTCCTTGGCCTTCGGCCACTTGCACTGCGGGTACTTGCCCTCGGCCTTCCAGCCCTGCTGACGGATGTCGTCGAGGCAGTAGGCGCCGTTGGGGTTCCACTCGGCCTCGACGGGCCAGTCGGTCTCGGGCGCCTCGATCTGCGGGGAGAGGCCGTCGTAGATGTCGATCGGCGTGCCGGGAACAGTCCACGCCTCGCCGGTGCCACAGTAGTCGGCGCGGGCCATGCGGGTGCAGGCCTGGTGATGGTCCTCGAGCGAGACGTCGTAGCAGAACTTCTTGGTCTTCTTCTTGCCGACCTTGTACTCGAAGCACTCCTGCGAGGTGGCCCACGGACGGTAGCCCCACTCGACGCAGTGGGCCAGCACGCCGGTGGTACACGCGAAGGTCACCACGTCCTTGTCGTCGATGCGCTTGCCGGTGGTCTCGTCCCAGTAGTTGCTGATCGGGATCGCCGGCACGCCGTCCTCACACAGCGGCTCCCACACGTTGCTGCCCTTGAGGCTGATGGACAGGTCGTAGTAGTAGATGTCGTCGTAGACCGGGCTGGTGTAGATGTCGTCGGCGCGGATGATGAAGTCGGCGGTGCTGGCGTTGCCCTGCTCGTCCGTCACGTCGGCCTGGATCTCGATCTCCATGCCGATCAGGGCCTCACCGCTGTGACGCTGCCACTTGCCCTTGACCTTGCGCTTGACGACGATCGCCGAGCCCTCGAGCTCGCTGGTGTTCCACTTCAGGCCGTTCCACTTGATGCCGTTCCACTTGAGCCCGTTCCACTTGAGCCCGTTCCACTTCAATCCGTTCCACTTGAGCCCGTTCCACTTCAGCCCGTTCCACTTCAGCGTGTTCCACTTCAGCCCGTTCCACTTCAACGCGTTGGTCTGTTGGCCGCGGATCTCCGTGATCTCGTCGACGAGGTCACCGTCGACCCCCGAATAACAAGCGGCGGACAGAGACAGGACAACCACCGGTACGACGAGCTTGAAGTCCCACATACACGAACCCTCCAGGAACCTCGCGACCTTACCAGAGCTTCCAGAATGGGCACAGCAGCCGGAAAAGATCTGTGACACGATGTCCGACATGTCCCGTCCCGACGCCCGTCGGCGCTGCGCCTACATGGCCTCCTCAGCCCGTCGAGGGCACCGAGACGCACACACGCACACCGGGCTTCACGACCCTCAAGTTGGGGTCGATCGGGGCGCGGTTGATCACGCTGCAGCTCGTGACATTAAAGGCATAACCGCCGCCGCGGACAATCTTGCCCTGGCTGTCATCGATGCTCGACACCCACTCGTTCACGCCGCCGGCCAGGTCATGCACGCCAAACGGGCTCTGCGACGCCGGATACGTGCCTCCAGGGCTCGGCGCCAGCACCACACCGGCCTGCTGCCCGCCGAAGTTGGCCTCGCCGATCGCCAGACTGTCGCCATGCGGATAGGTGCGGTCATCTGCCCCCCGCGCGGCCCTCTCCCATTCACGCTCGCTACAGAAGCGGGCGCCCGGAAGTTTGCCGCTGTGGTCCAGCCAACCCACATAGGCCTCGGCGTCGGCCCAGCTCAGCCCCGCGACCGGGAGCTGCGTCCAGTCGACCAGGCCCTCGCGCGGGAGGCGGACCTTGTCGCCGCGCGACACCACCTGCCGCTCCTCGTCGAGTTGCAGCTCGAACTCCCAGGTGCTGTTGGGCCGCTGCGAGAGGCCGAGGCCGGTGGTCCAGTGGGCGACCTCCGCCGGCCCGAGGCGAGCGGCGCGGGCCTCCGGGGTCAGCGCCTCGAGGAACTCGAGGTACTCGGCGTTCGTCGTCTCGAGGCGGGCGATCAGGAACGCGTCGGACTGCATCACGCGCATCGGCTCCGCCGTGAGGAACGCGCGCAGCGCCGCCGCGTCACCGCTTCCGTAGAGGAAGCGCCCGGGCGGCACGTACACGAAGCCGGCGGGGATGGTGTCCTCGCGTGGCATCGGCACCGTCACGTCGAGTCGCTCGTCGCGCGCGACGCTCAGCGGGTAGTACACGGTCTCGTACCCCGGCTGTTGTAAGATCAACCGATACGAGCCCGGCGCCAGCGACACCGCGGTCGGTTGGCCGGTCACCACGTTGCGCTCGAGCGTCGGGACGCGGCGACCCTTCGGACCGGCGACGTAGCGTTCGACCGTGACGACCGCGCCCGGGGGATCGCTGGCCACGCGCAGCTCGGCCGGCGCGTTCCAGCGGGCCCAGCGCTCCCCGCTGGCGTCGTACAGTTGAAGCCGCGCGAGCAGCTCGGCCAGTCGCCCCGGTTCACGCAGCTCCTCGATCACCAGGCTCCGGCGATACAGCACGTCGGCGAGGCGGGCCCGGACGTCGTCGCGCGACGAGTCGCGCACCAGCGCGGTCTCCAGCTCCTGTGCGGCGCTGCCGAGCGTCGCGTCGAGGCGCTCGAGGTCGCCGCGGTACTGCTCCCACAGGGCCTCGGCGGCGGAGGTGTTGGCGCTGGCGAACAGCTCCAGCGCCTGCGCGTGGGCGCCGTCCGACGAGCGCCGCAGTTGCTCCGCGTCCGCGAGCCCGGTCGCGGCCGCGGCGTGGTGGGCGTCGATCGTGCGGCCGAGGTCGAGCTGTCCCTTGAACCAGATCCCGCCGTAGGTCAGCAACGCGATCGCCGGCAGCAGCACGATCGCCGCCCGGCGCAACCGACGGCCGCGGGCCATCCCGGCCCAACTGGCGTCGAGGAACTCCCGCTCGTGCGGGCGCAACGTCTCGGGCTCGAGCAGCGCCGTCTCCTTGAGCTGCACGGTCGTCCACAGGCCGTCGCGGCTGCGGCCGAGGCGGTCCCAGTCGGTGACCGCGAGCTCGAGGCGGTGGCGCACCGCCCGGCTCTCGCGCTCCTCGTCGAGCCAGCCGCGCAGCGTGCTCCAGCCGGCCAGCAACGCCTCGTGGGCGATCTCGAAGACCACCCGCTCGCCGACCTCGCGGGCGACCACCAGGCGCGCGTTGACGAGGGCGCCGAGCGCCGCCTTCGCGGGCGGCTCGCCTGCGGTCAGCTCGTCCTCCGTGAGGCTCGCGCGCGTGTCCTCGAGGGTCACGAGGCGCATCAGCACGCGGCGACCCGCGCGGCGTTGAGCCGGCAGCAGTTGGGCCAGCGTGCCGTCGGCGTGGCGAGCGAGCGCCCCGGTGACGCCGCCGATCTTGGTGAGGTCGGCCGCGGTGATCAGCGCCGAGGCCTTGTCGCGGATCTCCCACAGCTCGGCCAACGCGAACTGCAGCAGCGGCAGGCTGCCGCGCGAGCCGGCCTTGACGAGGTCGTCGACCAACGCCTCGCTCTCGAAGCTGACCGCCTTGGTGGTCACGGGCCCGACGATCGCCTCGCGCGCGCCCTCCGGCGACAGCGGGCGCAGCAAGTAGATCGCGCGGCCGATCTCGTCGCCCAGCGCCGGGTTCGTCGCTACCCGGGTCAGGAAGTCGCCGCGCACCGTGGTGATCAGGCGCAGGCCCGGGATGCCGGAGGCCAGGCGCGCCAGCACCGTGCCGACCATGCTCACCTGGTTGGGTTCTCCGAGGGTCACCAGCTCCTCGAGCTGGTCAATGAACAGCAGGCGCCCGCGCACGTCCCCGAGCTGCTTGCGCAGCGCCCGGATCAGCGCCTCTGGCTCGCCGGCGATCAGCGCGCTGACTGTCTCTTCGGTCATGTCGAAGAGGCCAGCCAGGGTGGCGACCAGCGTCTGCAGCGGATACCGGCCGGGCGTCATCACGGCGCTGGCCCACGAGCGGCCCGGCTCGAGCCCGCCCTCTTCCACCAAGGGCAACACACCGGCGCGGCACAGCGAGGACTTGCCCGAGCCCGAGTCGCCGGCGACCACGACCAGCGCCTCGCCGCGCAGGCGCTCGACGACCGCCCGGATCTCCGAGCTACGGCCGAAGAACAGCGCCCGGTGCTGGGCCTCGAAGGCCTGTAGACCGCGGTACGGGTTGCCCTCCGGCACCGCCAACTCGCGGCCCATCGGCGTCAACTGTTCCAGCGCGCTGCGCAGGTCGTCGGCCGAGGTGAAGCGGGCGAAGGGGTCGCGCCGCAGGCAGCGATCGATGATCGCCGCCAGCCGCGGGTCGACCCGCGGCGCCCGCTCAAGCAGCGGCCGCGGCTCCTGCTCTTGCACCCGCGTGGCCAGCTCGACCGGCGACGTCGCCTCGGTCGGCGGACGCCCCGCGCAGAGGATGTAGAGCAGCACCCCGAGCGCGTACACGTCGGAGCAGCGCGAGGCCGCCTCGGCCCGCCACAGCTCGGGCGCCATGTAGTGCGGCGTACCGAGCAGCGTACCGGCCTGGGTCAGCGACGAGCGCCGCATCCACGCGCCCGAGCCCTCGGACTGGACCGCGGCGGAGCTGACCGCCCCCGCGGAACTGGCCGCCCCCGCGGCGCTGGCCGCCGCGGCGGCCTCGAGCACCGCGGAGACCTTGACCGTCTCGGCCATGCGGTTGACGCGACCCTGGCGGCCGGAGCGGCCCTCGGAGAGGTGGCGCTCGACCGCCGAGACCGCGGCGCGCTTTGAGGCGTCGACGTCGTGCTCGACCGGCTCGGAGATCAGCTCGGGCCCTGACTCGTCGAGCAGCTTGGCGAGGCTGAAGTCGAGGAGCTTGATCTCGCCGTCCTCGCTGAGCACCGCGTTGGCGAGCTTGATGTCGCGGTGCAGCACACCCATGCGGTGCGCCGTCGCCAGCCCGCGCGCGAGCCCGATGCCGAGCTCCAGCACCTTGCGCCACGGCAGCGGCACCGTCAGGTCGGACAGGCTCTTGCCGCGGATGTACTCGGTGATCAAAAACGGGTGGCCCTCGAGCTCACCGACGCGATAGATGACCATCACGTTCGGGTGCTGGATGCGGGCCACCGCGCGGGCCTCGACCAGGAAGCGCTCGCGGTCCTCGGCGTCCGGGGCGATGTTGCCGATGAACTTGACCGCCACCGGTCGGTCGAGCACATCGTCGTGCGCGAGGTAGACGCTGCCCATACTGCCGCGTCCGAGCAGACGGATCAGGCGGTACTCGTCGAAGCTCTGCGGCGGGACCCAGTCCCCGGGCTCGCCGCCCTCGCTGCCGGAGATCGAGCTGCGCCCGAGCTCACGCCGGCCCGGGGCGCCACGCGCCACGCCGCCGCCGGTCCCGACGCCCGCGTGCGCCTTGGAGTTGCTGCGATTCGTAATGCCAGCGCTCGGCGCCGCCGGATGACGGACCGAGGAGTCGCGGTTCACGGCTGTCTCCGGTGGATACGCATCAGAGCCCAACCCAGCATCACCCGCTCCCCACAGAAGCGCAACCGCCGACAACCTCCGATTGCGAAGTTCCTCGCTGGCTCCGGAGTCGCCGGCCTTGGCGTCGCTGGGTCCGGAGCCGTTGCCGGAGTTGCCGTTATTGCCGTTATTGCCG
>Ga0105045_10003054_pt1 | contig 14255 bp, 11 predicted proteins | sample MAT02_FD_78089 | JGI IMG/M metagenome (GOLD analysis project Ga0105045, IMG submission 78089) | Freshwater microbial communities from Lake Fryxell liftoff mats and glacier meltwater in Antarctica - MAT-02 (megahit assembly) | ecosystem: Environmental > Aquatic > Freshwater > Ice > Liftoff...
CCCGGCGCCACTGCTCGGGTGGAATGTCCGTGACCGGCATGTTGCCACCGGTGATGCCGGCATTGTTGACCAGCACGTCGATCTTGCCATGCGCGGCGAGGGTCTTGGCGGTCGCTTCGGCGATTGCGATCTCGTCGGTCAGGTCGAGCACCTCGGCCGTCACGCGCCCTTCGGCGGCGAGGGCGGCGCGGCTTTCCTCGGTCTTGGCGGGGTCCATGTCCCAGATCGAGACCGACGCACCCGAATTCACCATCCGCCGCGCCACCGCGAGGCCGATGCCGCGCGCGCCGCCGGTGACGACGGCCACGCGGCCGCGCAGATCGAGCTTGTTCATCATCCTCTCCCCACGAAGGGCATCTTGCTCGCCATGATCGTCATCGTCAGCACATTCGTCGCCAGCGGCCAGGCCGCCATCTGCGCCACCGCGGTGCCGACATGGTCCACATCCATCAGCGGCTCGGCCTTGATCGACCAATCCGCCTGCGGCACGCCACGCGCCATGCGCTCGGCCATCGGCGTGGCGGCGTTGCCGATGTCGATCTGCCCGACCGCGATGTCGAAGCGGCGACCATCGAGGTTCATGGATTTGGTCAGACCCGTCACCGCATGCTTCGTCGAGGTATAGGGCGCGCTGCCCGGCCGGGGCGCATGCGCACTGATCGAGCCGTTGTTGATGATGCGCCCCCCCTGCGGGCTCTGCCGCGCCATCAGCCTGAAGGCGGCGTGCGCCACGAGGAACACGCCGTTGAGGTTCACATTGACCACCTTGAACCATTGCTCGGTGGTGAGTTCCTCGAAGGGCGTGCCGGGCACGTTGTTGCCGGCATTGTTGAACAGCAGGTCGAGCCGCCCGAAATCTTTCTCGATGGTGGCGAAGGCGGCCGCCACCGAGGCGGGCTCCGAGACATCGCCCGGCACGACCAAGGTCTTGCCCTTGGCAAGTCCCGCCGTCTCCTCCAACGCGTCCTCGCGGCGGCCGAGCAGCGCCACCGTCCAGCCCTCGGCGGACAGCGCCAGCGCCGCGGCGCGGCCGACGCCGGAGCCCGCGCCCGTCACCAATGCGTATTTCTCAGCCATGGACGTCCCCTCGGAGCGCGAATTGCGGGCAGGGTGGCGCGGGGTGGGCTTGCCTGTCCACCCTCGCCAGTCGCGCGGCCTTGCGGGGCGCCCCCCTCCAATGGGATAGCGACCCGACGCCTACCTCCGGAACCCGGCACAACCATGAGCATCCACGTCGCCCTGACGCATCGCACGAGCTACAGCTACGATCGCCTCGTCGGCCTCTCGCCGCAGATGATCCGCCTGCGCCCGGCGCCGCACAGCCGCACGCCGATCCTGTCCTATGCGCTCGACATCTCGCCCAAGCCGCATTTCCTGAATTGGGTACAGGACCCGCAGGGCAATTTCTGCGCCCGCGTCGTCTTTCCCGAGCGTGTGCGTAAGTTTGAGGTCACCGTGGACCTCGTCGCCGACATGGCGACGATCAACCCCTTCGATTTCTTCGTGGAACCCGAGGCCGAGGTCTTCCCCTTCACCTACGACCCGGTGCTGGCGCAGGAATTGGCACCCTTCCGCAAGGTGGAGGCGCCGGGCCCGCTGCTCGAATCCTACCTCAAGGGCGTGCCGCGCCGCGCGCCGAACACCGTCAACTACCTGGTGGACCTCAACCAGAAGCTCTCCACCGAGATCGGCTACATCGTGCGCCTGGAGCCCGGCGTCTGGACGCCCGAGGAGGTGCTGACCAACCGCAAGGGTTCGTGCCGCGACTCGGGCTGGCTGCTGGTGCAGATCCTGCGGCATCTGGGCTTCGCGGCGCGCTTCGTCTCGGGCTACCTCATCCAGCTCGTACCGGACGTAAAGCCGGTGAGCGGGCCGCAGGGGCCGACCTCGGACTTCACCGACCTGCACGCCTGGTGCGAGGTCTATATGCCCGGCGCCGGCTGGATCGGGCTCGACCCCACCTCCGGCCTGCTGGCGGGTGAGGGCCATATCCCGCTCGCCGCCACGCCAGAGCCCGGCTCGGCCGCGGCGATCACCGGCGGCGTGGACCAGGCCGAGACCACCTTCGGCTTCGAGATGGAGGTGCGCCGCATCTCCGAGACGCCGCGCGTCACCAAGCCCTACACCAAGGCCGCCTGGGCGAAGATCGACGCCTTGGGCCAGGCCGTGGATGCGGTGCTCGAAGCAGGCGACGTGCGCCTCACCGTCGGCGGCGAGCCGACCTTCGTCGCCGAGACCGATCGCGACGCGGCCGAATGGAATACCGACGCGCTCGGCCCGACCAAGCGCAGCTATGCCGGGCGGCTGCTCCGCCGGCTGCAACCGCTGTGGTCGGCGGGAGCGGCGCTGAGCTACGCGCAGGGCAAGTGGTATCCGGGCGAGCAGCTGCCGCGATGGGGCCTGTATTGCCATTGGCGCGCCGATGGCGAGCCGGTGTGGAACGATCCCTCGCTGCTCGCCTCCGACGATGACAAGGACAACGCCACGGCCGCGGACGCGGCGCAATTCGCCACGCTGCTCGCCGGAAAGCTCGGCATCGACCCCAAGCTGCGCATGGCCGCGCACGAGGATGTTCACTACTACATCTGGCGCGAGAAGCAGCTGCCCGCCAACGTCGTGGCCGAGAAATCCCGCCTGCGCGACCCCATGGAGCGCGCGCGCTTCGCCAAGCTGTTTGCCGGGCCCGGCTTGGCGGCCGAGGTCGGCTCCGTCCTGCCGCTGCGCCGCGAGGGCGAGGGCGCCAACCGCGCCTGGGAATCCGGCAGCTGGTCACTGCGCGAGGGCGAGTTGTTCCTGATCCCCGGCGACAGCCCCATCGGCTTGCGCCTGCCGCTCGACAGCCTGCCCTGGGCCACCGAAAAGGTGATCGACGCGACGCCCGAGCCCGACCCCTTCGCGCCGCGCCCGCCGCTCCGCCAGCGCAGCGCGATGCCCGACGGCCAGGGCCGCGTGATCGCCCAGCTCGCGCCGGAGCCCGATCGGGAAGCGCCGGGCGTGGTACGCACCGCGCTGTGTGTCGAGGCGCGTGGCGGGCTTTTGCATGTGTTCCTGCCGCCGCTGACCGAGGCCGGCGATTGGCTCGACCTCGTCGCGGCCATTGAGGCGACCGCCGCCGAGACGGGCCGCAAGGTGTTCCTGGAGGGCTACCTCGCGCCGTCCGATCCGCGGCTGGTGCATTTCTCCGTGACACCCGACCCCGGCGTGATCGAGGTGAACATCCACCCCGCCACCGACTGGGCCGACCTCAGCAAGCGCACCGAGCAGTTGTACGAGGAGGCGCGGCAGGTCGGGCTGGCGACGGAAAAATTCATGCTCGATGGCCGCCATGTCGGCACGGGCGGCGGCAACCACATGGTGATGGGCGCCGCCGAGGCGGTGGACAGCCCCTTCCTGCGCCGGCCGGACCTGCTGAAATCGCTGGTCGGCTTCTGGCACAACCACCCCTCGCTGAGCTTCCTGTTCAGCGGCATGTTCATCGGCCCCACCAGCCAGCATCCGCGCGTCGATGAGGCGCGCTCGGACGCGATGCATGAGCTGGAGACCGCCTTCGCGCAGGTGCCCCCGCCTGGCACAACTACACACCCTTGGGTGACCGATCGCATCTTCCGCAACTTGCTGGTGGACATGACGGGCAACGCGCACCGCACCGAGTTCTGCATCGACAAGATGTTCGACCCCGGCAGCGCCTCCGGCCGCCGTGGCCTGGTGGAGTTTCGCGGCTTCGAGATGCCGCCGCATTGGCAGATGTCGCTGACGCAGCAGCTATTGTTGCGCAGCCTGCTCGCCGGCTTCTGGGACCGCCCCTATGAGCGGCGCCTGGTGCATTGGGGCACGCGGCTGCATGACGACTTCATGCTCTCGCACTACGTGCAGCAGGATTTGCGCGACGTGCTGGAGGAGCTCTCCGGCCTCGGCATATCCATGGAGGCCGAATGGTTCGCGCCGCATTTCGAGTTCCGTTTCCCCAGGATCGGCGGCATCGCGCTGCGTGGCATGGAGTTGGAGCTTCGCCAGGCGCTCGAGCCCTGGCATGTGCTGGGCGAGGAGGCCACCGCCGGCGGCACCGCGCGCTATGTGGACAGCAGCGTGGAGCGCCTTCAGGCGCGCGTCACCGGCTGGGTGCCGGAGCGCTACACGCTGGCCTGCAACGGCGTGGCCGTGCCGCTCTCCCCCACCGGAACGGCCGGCGAATACGTGGCCGGCGTGCGTTTCAAGGCCTGGGACCCGTCCTCCGCCCTGCACCCGACCATCAAGGCGCAGGCCCCCTTGACCTTCGACATCTACGATTCCTGGAGCCTGCGCAGCCTCGGCGGCTGCACCCATCACGTGGCGCATCCGGGCGGGCGCAACTACCAGACCTTCCCGGTCAATGCGAACGAGGCCGAGGCGCGACGCCGCACGCTGTTCAACGCCTTCGGCCACACCGCCGGCGCCATGCCCGCGCCGCGCGAGATGCTGAGCCGCGCCACGCCGCGCACCCTCGACCTGCGCCGCGCGTGATGTTCCCCGCGGCGGAGGCGCCGCCGCCACTCGACGGGTCGCAGCTCGACGAGATGGTGGATGGCGGCGGGCGCGTGCGCGGGCAGTGGCGCGCGCTGCTCGGCGCCTATTCCTCCATCGGCTACGCCGCGCTGGCCGAGCGCGCGCGCCGGCTCGATCGCGCTTTCGACGAGGAAGGCGTGGCCACCGTCCTCCCGGTGGATGCCACCGGCCTCTCGGTGGATGCCACCGGCCCCTCGGCCAACGGCTATGGCGCGCAGGCCCGGGCACGGCGGCCGTGGCGGTGCGACCCGGTGCCGCTGATCCTGACGGCCGGCGAGTTCGCCCTTCTGGAAAGCGGCCTTGCTCAGCGCGCCAGGCTGCTCTCGGCCTTGGCGGAGGATCTCTATGGCGCGCAGCTGCTGCTGCGCGATGGCGTGCTGCCGGCCACGCTGGCCTTCGGCAACCCGCATTTCCTGCGCCCGTGCCGCGCGCCGAGCCGGCACGCCTTTCCGCGCATGGTGTTCTACGGCGCCGATCTGCTGCGCGGGCCGGATGGGCGGTGGCATGTGCTGGCCGACCGGACCGGCGGGGCCAATGGGGTGGGCTTCGCCGCCGAGAACCGTGCCCTGCTGGCGCGCGTGCTGCCCGAACCCTTCCGCGCCATGCAAATCCGCCCCTTGCGGCCCTTCTTCGATGCCTGGCTGGACGCGCTGCAATCCCTCGCGCCGGCGGGCACCGACAATCCGCGCCTCGCGCTGCTGACGCCCGGCGCCAAGCAGGAAACCTGGCTGGAGCATCTGTACCTGTCGCGCGAACTCGGCCTGGAACTGGTCGAGACCGGGGACCTCACGGTGCGCGACGGCGAGGTGTTCCTCAAGACGCTGCGCGGGCTGCGACGCATCGATGTCATCCTCCGCCGCACCAAGGGCGAGGGCTGCGACCCGCTGGAATTCAATCCCGGCGCCGGCGTGCCCGGCCTCATGTCGGTGCTCCGCGAAGGCCGCGTGCGCATGGCCAATGCGCCAGGCTCGATGCTGGTGGAGGCGCCGGGCATGACGCCCTACCTGCAAGCCTGCGCCTGGCACCTGCTGAACGCGCCGCTCGACCTGCCGATGCTGGAGACGCTCTGGCTCGGCGATGCGGCGTCGCGCGATCGCGTCTTGGCCGAACCCGATGCCTGGCGCCTGCGCTCGGCCTTCGACCCAGGCGCGGCACCCCGGCTCGGCGCGCTGGAAGCGCTTTCGGGCCACGAGCCTTGGCAATACGCCGCAACGCGCCCCATGCAGCCCTCCGCCGCGCCCTGCCTGAAGGGCGAACAGCTGGAGCCCGCCCCGGTGGTGCTGCGCATGTTCCTGATGCGCGACGCCGCCGGCGACTGGCGCGCCATGCCCGGCGGCCTCGCCTTCATCACCGAGGGGGAGGAGGCCATCGCGGCCCCGCCCTCGCGTCGCGGCGCCGCCAAGGATGTCTGGGTGATGGCGGAGGACAGCACCGACATCCTCGGCCCCGGCGCGACGCGCGTGGCGATGCTGCCGATCCGCCGCACCGGCGCCGAATTGCCGTCCCGCGTGGCGGACGACCTGTATTGGCTCGGCCGTTACCTCGAACGCCTGGAAGCCGCGGCCCGCCTCACCCGCGCCATGCTGACGCGCCTGCTCCGCGGCGCCACCCTGCCGCGCGAGATCGCCGAGCTGCGCGCCCTGGCCAATTGCCTGGAGGCCGCCGGGCTGCTCGATGCGGAAGCCGCGGCGAGCCCGGTGGATGGCAAGGCGCTGCCCCGCGCGCTGGCCGATGCGGCGGCGCCCGGCGGGGCGTTATTGGCGCTGCTGGAGGCGTGCGAACGCCCACAGGCCGCGGTGCGGGACCGCCTGACGCACGACATGTGGGCAGCCTTCGCGCAGCTCAGCCAGGAAGGCCGCGCGAGGCTGGCGGAGGGCGCGCTGCGCGTCGATTCGCTGGCCGATGCGGCGAGCGCGATCATCCGCGGCTGCACCGCTTTGGCCGGCATCGCGGCCGAGAACATGGTGCGCGGGGGCGCCTGGATGTTCCTCGACCTCGGCCGGCGAATCGAGCGTGCGGCGGCAACGGCGTGCTCGCTTGCCCATGCGCTGGACCAGCCACCGGCGCGGATGGAGGCGGGGCTGCGCCTTGCGTTGGAGCTGTGCGATTCGACACTCACCTACCGCGCCCGCTACCTCGCCGCGGTGCAGCCCGGCCCGGTGCTGGATCTGGTATTGGCCGACCCGGGCAATCCGCGCGCGCTGGCCTTCCAACTCGACGCCGTGGCGCTGCGCCTCGCCGAGATCGGCGGCATGGATGACAGCCTCGCCGCAACCGCCGCGGGGCTCGCGGCACGTCCGCAGGCGCTGGTGGATGTGGTGCTGCGTGCGCCCGATCGCGCCGCGGCGGCGGCCGCGCTGCCTGCGGCGCTGTTCGCGCTCGAAGCCGAGATCGCTGCCCTGTCCGATGCCGTCGCGCGGCGCTATGTCTCCCACGTTCGCCCGCATGCGCTGGGCGAGGAGGAGACGGCCGAAGGGTGAAGCCTGGCATATCGTCAAGGTACAGGCGGCCCGAAGGGCCGAGCGCCCGACTGGGCGCCGCCGCTAGTGCGGCGAAGCCCAGCCCGCGGAGCGGGCGCGTCACGCCGGAGGCGTGCCTTCGGCAAGACGCGTCTGAGGCGTGCCTTCGGCAAGACGCGCCTGAGGGCACAAAGTGACCCGCTACGCGCTTCGGCATCGCACGGCCTATGAATATGCGAGCCCGGTCGATCTCGCCGCGCATCTGCTGCACCTGACCCCGCGGCTGCTGCCGGGGCAGGCGGTGCAACAGGCGCGGGTGACCTGCTTGCCCGTGCCGGGGCATCGGACGGAGGGGCTCGACCATTTCGGCAATGGCATCACATGGCTTTTTCTCGAAGCGCCGCACGCCGTCTTCGAGGTGACTCTGGATGCCGTGGTGGAGGTCGCCTTCGGCGCCCCGCCGGAGGCGCACGCGACCCCAACCTGGGAGGCCGTGCGCGACGCCGCGCAGCGGCGCAGCGGCTGGAACGCGGTGGAATTCGCCCTGCCGAGCCTTCACGCCGCGCCCGAATCCGCCGCCGGCGCCTATGCCCGCGCGAGCTTCCCGCCCGGCCGCCCGGTGCTGGCGGGCTTGCGCGAGTTGACCAGCCGGATTCAACGCGACTTCGCCTTCCGGCCGGGTGCCACCACGCTTTCCACCCCGGTGGCCCAGGTGATGGCGGACCGCGCGGGCGTCTGCCAGGATTTCGCGCATATCATGATCTCGGGCCTGCGCGCGCTCGGCCTGCCCGCGCGCTACGTCAGCGGCTATATCCGCACCCGCCCGCCGCCCGGCGAAATCCGGCGGCAGGGCGCGGATGCCAGCCATGCCTGGGTCGGCTGTTGGCTCGGCCCGGATTTCGGCTGGGTGGACCTCGACCCGACGAACAACCTTGTGGTGTCGGACGAGCATGTGGTGCTCGGCTGGGGGCGCGACTACGCCGACATCAGCCCGGTGAAGGGCCTGCTGCTGGGCGGCGGACGGCAGGAGTTGGAAGTGGCGGTGGACCTCGTCGCCATCTGATCGTCGCTTGTCACGCGGCCGACGCTCGACCCGGCGCGCCCCGCGCGGCACCTTGCGAAACCGCAGCCAGAGGCGCCCATGACCATCACCTTCGCCAGCTACAACATCCAATACGGCAAAGGCCAGGACGGCCGATTCGACCTGGAGCGCATCGCCGCCGAGATCGAGGCCGCGGACGTCATCGCGCTGCAGGAGGTCGCCACCGGCTTTGCCCGCAACGAGTTCGTCGATCAGGCCGAATGGTTCGCGCAGCGGCTCAATCGCCATGCCGTGTTCGGCGCGACCTATGATGTCGATGCCAGCGTCACGGACGAGGCCGGTCGGGTGGTGAATCGCCGCCGCCGCTTCGGCAACATGGTGCTCTCGCGCTGGCCGATCCGTTCAACGCGCACCCTGCCGCTGCCATTCCAGCCGCCCGCCTTGCAACGTGACGTGCAGCGCTGCGCGGTGGAGGCGGTGCTCGACCTGCCGGGCGGGCCGATCCGTCTTTACTCGCTGCACCTCTCGCACCTGACGGCGGGCACGCGGATGCCGCAGGTGGAGGCGCTGCTCGCCATGGTCGCCGCCGCGCCGCGCGATGGCATGGCCTGGACCGACGATTCCGGCCCCGATGAGGGCAATTGGGCCGAGGGCTGGGCCGAGCCCACCCCACCGGAGCCTTGCCTCCTGATGGGCGATTTCAACCTGCGCCCCGATGGCCCGGAGTATCCGCTGCTGACCGGCGCGCTCACCGAGCGGCGCGGCCGCGTGCCCGTCCGCGGCCAGTTCGTCGATGCCTGGGTCGCCGCCGGCAATCCCGAAGCCAGCGGCTGGACGCTCGCGGAATGGGCGGGGCAGGAGGGGGCGCGGATCGACTACGCCTTCCTGCACCCCACCCTGGTCGGCCGCCTGCGCCGCACCTGGATCGACACCACGGCGCAGGGCAGTGACCACCTGCCGATCTTCGTGGAGCTCGACCTCGGCTAGGGTCTTACTCCACCACGATGTTCTGCGCGCGGGCGAGCTCCTGGAAGGTTGCCAATTCGCGCACCATGAAGGCCCGGAAGGCCTCGGGCGTGGTCTGCTGCGGCATTTCCATCGATTGCTGGCGGTAGCGCGCGGCGGTTTCGGCCGAGCCCAGGAAGCCCTGCGTCTCGGTCGCCAGCCGCGCGAGGATCGGCGCGGGCGTGCCGGCCGGCGCGGCCAGGCCGTGCCAGGAGGCGAGCTCGGCGCCCGGGTACATCTCATTCAGCGCCGGCAGATCCGGGAAATCTGGCATGCGCTTCGGCGCGGTGGTGGCCAGCGCCCGGATACGCCCGTCGCGGATCAGCGCCGTGGTGGTCGCCGCGACGTCGAGCGAGACCTCCACCGTGCCCGCCAGCAGTGCCTGCAACAGCGGACCGCCGCCGCTGAAGGGCACATGCGTGAGGCGAATGCCCGCCTTGGCCATGAACAGCTCCATGCCGAGATGCAGCGAGGAACCGACGCCAGAGGAGCCGAAATTGATCGCCTCCGGCCGCGCCTTCGCTGCCGCGACGAGGTCTGCCACCGTGCGTACCTCGGGCAGCTTCTGCGGGTTGACCAGCAGCAGCGCGGGCGTCACCGCCAGGTTGGAGATCGGCGCAAAATCCTCGATGGGGCGGAAGGGCAGGGGCTGGCGCCGCACCGCCGGCACGATGGCGTTGGCGGCGATGTTGATCATGCCGATCGTGTAGCCATCGGGCGCCGATTTCGCGAGCGCATCGACGCCGATCGTGCTGCCCGCGCCGCCGCGATTTTCCACCACCACGCCGCGTCCGAGTGCTCCTTGCAGATGCGCCGCCAGCATTCGGCCGACGAGGTCCGCGGCACCGCCGGGCGGGAAGGGGATGATGAAGCGCAACGGCCGGGTCGGCCAGGCCTCCTGCGCTGTGGCGCCGCCGGCCAGGACAAGGCCGGCCCCCAAGGCGCCCCCGAGGGCTCCAAGACTGCGTCGTGTGAACATCCGTTTCCTCCCACGGCTTGCCTGCCGCTGCTTCGGCCAGCAGCATGGGGAGGTTCGCCGGCTTCGGTCAATCATCGGCGGCGCGGGAGAGAAACGATGGCGCTGAAGGGCGTGTTTCCAGTGCTGCCCACCCCCTTTACGCCCGACGGCGCGGTGGACGTCGCCGCCTTCCGGCGCCTGATCGACTTCGCGGTCGAGGCGCAGGTCGATGGCGTGGTCTTCCCCGGCATGGCGAGCGAGGTGGAGACGCTCTCGGCCGAGGAGCGCGGGGCGATGGTGGCCGCACTTGGTGTCCATCTCGCCGGCCGGCTGCCCTTCATCGTCGGTGCCTCGCACGCTGACCCAGCGCAGAGCGCGGCGCGGGCGCGGGAGGGTAAGGCAGCCGGCGCCGTCTGCGCGATGATCATGGCCCCTCCCGAGGCCGGGCAGGAGGTGGCGAAACACATCGCCTTCTATGCCGCCGTCGCGGCCGCTGCGCCGGGCCTCGCCATCATGTTGCAGAACGCGCCGGCGCCGAATGGCGCGGCCCTCTCGCCGGAGGCAGTTGCGGCGGTTGCGGCCGGCGTGCCCGAAATCCGCTACGTGAAGGAGGAGACGCTACCCTGTGGCCAGCACGTGACACGCATCCTTGCCGCCAGTGGCGGCAGGCTGGATGGGGTGATGGGCGGGGCGGGCGCGCGCTTCGTGCTCGATGAACTGGCGCGAGCGGCGAATGGTACCATGCCGGCCCTGGAACTTGCCGACGCCCATGCCGCGATGTGGCGCGCCTGGCAGGTGGGCGATCGGGCCGCGGCGCGGCGGATCTACAACGCCACGCTGCCGCTGCTGGTCTTCCAGATGACGTTTCGTGTCCGTGCCACGAAGGAAGTGCTGAAGCGGCGCGGATTGCTGGAGCATACCGGGGCGCGTGCTTCTGGGCCGAAGCTTGATGCGGGCGACCTTTCGGAGATCGGCGAGCTGATCGCGACGGCAGCGCCAACGATGACCATGCACAAGCCCGCATGACGGACAGGATAGAGAGCGTCACCGCGCATGTCGTGACGCTGCCGCGTGACGTGCCCTATCTCGGCCCGCTGCGCGCGGGCGAGCAGGTCAACCGGCGTGGCTACATCGTGCGCGCGGGCAACCGCACGCTGTACCCCACCGTCGATCGCTCCGTCGTGCTGCGCGTGGTGACCGAGCAGGGCCTCATCGGCTGGGGCGAGACCTATGGCATCGTCGCCCCCGAGGCCGTGCGCGCCATCGTGGAGGATGTGATCGCACCGGTGCTGGAAGGCCGCGACCCCTCGGCGCCGGCGGTGATCCATGAGGACCTGTATGACCTGATGCGCGTGCGCGGCTATTTCGGCGGCTTCTACCTCGATGCGTTGGCGGCGGTGGACATCGCGCTGTGGGACCTGCTCGGCAAGCGGCTCGGCGTGCCGATCTCGACGTTGCTCGGCGGGCGGCGGCACGCGACCATCCCCGCCTATGTCAGCGGCCTGCCCCGCGCGACGCTCGATGGACGCGTGGCCTTCGCGCGCGAGTGGCAGGCGAAGGGTTTCCACGGGTTCAAATTCGCCGCCGTCGTGGCCGATGAGGGGCCGGAGGCCGAAATCCGCGCACTGCGCGAGGGGCTCGGGGCGCGGGCGGACATCATGGCGGACCTGCACTGGAAATATACCGCCGCCGAGGCCATCCGCCTGATCCGCACCCTGGAGCCGCACGGCCTCGCCTTTGCCGAGGCACCCTGCGCGCCGGAGGATATTGCGGGCGTCGCCGAGGTCGCGCGCAGCGTCGGCGTTCCGGTGGCGCTGGGCGAGGAACTCCGCACCGTCTTCGAATGGCAGCAGCGCCTCCACGCGCGTTGCATGGGCATTGGCCAGCCGGAGATGGGACGCACCGGCATCACGGAGTTCGTGAGGATCGGGGCACTCTGCCACGCGCATCACATTGCGGTGATGCCGCATGCCACGATCGGCGTCGGCCTGTTCATGGCGGCAAGCCTGCAGGCGGCCTCGACGCTTCAGAAGCTGCCGAAGCACGAATATCAGCACAGTATCTTCGACCCCAATTTGCGCCTGACAAAGCCGACCGGCACCACCCACATGTCTTGTGCTTCAGGGCGGTTCAATTTGCCTGACGGCCCCGGCTTGGGCATTGAGCCTGGAGAGGAGATGTTAACCCAGTTGCTGGCGTAACCGGGGCCCCGGTTCGGGCGAAACACCAAGCAGACCCGATGCCCGGAGCACTCCCATGGCTGACGCCCTTTCCCGCCCCGACCGCATCCTGCGCCTGCTCGCCTGGCCGGCGGCGATCTGGATTGCCTACGAACTGACCTGGTACCAGCAGTTCAAGCTGACGGGGAACGAGGGATCGGTACATCTGTTCACCATCCTCTCCGACTGGCTCGGCACGCCGGGCGGAGAGCAGCCGTTTCGGCTCTTTGTCGCGATCCTTGAGATTTTTTGCGCGGTGCTCGTGCTGATCCCGCGCACGCGGATGATCGGCGCGGCGCTCTCCCTCGGCACGATGGGCGGCGCGATCTTCTTCCATGTGGTCAGCCCGCTTGGCATCGACCCCTACGGCGATGGCGGCGCGTTGTTCAAGGAGGCCGTCTTCACCTTTTTCTGCGCGGGCTTCATCCTCTACGCGCATCGCGCCGAGGCCTTCGCGTTGCTGGCGGTACTGCGCGCCCGCCTCCTGCCGGCGGCCGCCTGATGCGCGATGCGGTGTCCTCGCAGCAGGCTCTCGCGCGCCCGCCTCGCGACCTTCGCCTGGATGTGCTGCGGGGCTGGATGCAGGTCTCGATCTTCATCAGCCACGCCTTTGGCACCGCTTTCGCCTGGAGTATTCATGCCGCCTGGGGTGTCTCCGACAGTTCCGAGCAATTCGTGCTGCTCTCGGGCCTCGTGCTCGGCTCGGTCTTCTCGCTGAAGCGGGCTCGGGACGGCTTTGCGCGCGCGACGCAGGATCTGTTCGGCCGGGCGCGGCGGCTATGGTTCACGCATCTCGTGGTGTTCTTCGCCTTCGCCGCGATGGTCTTCGCCGCCGACCTGTTTACGCCGCTGTCCGGCGTGGTGATGTCCAATGGCTGGTGCTGGCTGGCGAGCGAGCCCTGGTTCGCCGTGCCTGGTGCCATGCTTGGCCTGTATCAGCCCGAATTCATGGGCGTGCTGCCGATCTTCATCTGGTGCATGCTGACGCTGCCGGCCTTCCTGTGGCTGTTGGAGAAGGTTGGCGCACGCGCTTTGCTCCTGCCCTGGGGGCTCTACGCCGCAACGCAGATCTTCGGGCTGATGCCACCCGGCCTGGGCAATCGCTGGATCGCCTTCGACCCCTTCGCCTGGCAGGTGCTGTTCATGACCGGCGCCTGGCTCGGCTGGCGTGCGCTGCATGGTGCTGCACCGCTGCCGCGGCCCTGGTGGTTGGTCTCGCTTGCCGTGTCCGTCGTGCTGCTCGGCTTTTGGGTCAAGCTCGGCATGCATGGCTTCGTGCCGGCTTCGGCGGATGCGCTACTTGCGCTGACAAGCAAGGATGTGCTGGCGCCGTTGCGTCTCGCGCATGCGCTGTCGCTGGCTTGGCTGGTGTCGTTGATCGTGCCGCGGGAGGCGCGCTGGATGCACCATGGCGCCGCGCAGGCGATGGCGACCATCGGGCGGAACAGCCTGCAGGTGTTCTGCCTCGGGCTGTTCCTGTCATGGATCGCGGCGGGGCTGTTCCAATTGTTCCCGGATCGGCAGGTCATGTTGGATCTCGGGCTGATCCCGGCCGGTATCATGATCCTGCTGGCCTTCGCGCGCTGGCGCGAGGGCCAGCGCGTGTCGGCACCGCTCGGCTACAGCGTGGCGACTGGGCGTTCCCAATAGCCGAGGTCGAGGTAGCGGGTGGCGGCGGTCGGCGTGCCGCCCCAGCTCCCCAGCACCTCGGCGCGGATTTTCAGCATGTCGTCGAAGCCTTGCAGGTCGAAGCGCCTATCGATTCGTGCATCGCCCAGCCGGCATTGCCGAGATAGGGGCCGACCACGTCGGTCACGCCGGCCAGCTTGCGCTTGGAAGCATGCGCATTGGGGTCGTTGAACATCAGCTCATGGCGAGCAAAAGTGCCGCCGCTGGGCTGGATGGTGTAGCTGCCGCGCGGCAGGCCGTTCGTGTCGAGCATCTTGCTCCAGGCGGTGTTTGGCGCATCGACGATCAGCGTCTTGCCGCGCAGATCGGCCCAGCCGGCAATTTCAGGCTTGGCATGAAGC
>Ga0105045_10003055_pt1 | contig 14253 bp, 7 predicted proteins | sample MAT02_FD_78089 | JGI IMG/M metagenome (GOLD analysis project Ga0105045, IMG submission 78089) | Freshwater microbial communities from Lake Fryxell liftoff mats and glacier meltwater in Antarctica - MAT-02 (megahit assembly) | ecosystem: Environmental > Aquatic > Freshwater > Ice > Liftoff...
CCGAGCTCATGGCTGAGACAGCGCCCAGATCGTTACACCATTCGTGCAGGTCGGAACTTACCCGACAAGGAATTTCGCTACCTTAGGACCGTTATAGTTACGGCCGCCGTTTACCGGGGCTTCAGTTCAACGCTTCCCCCGGGACAAGCCCGGGGTGACGTCCCCCCTTAACCTTCCGGCACCGGGCAGGTGTCAGGCCTTATACCTCATCTTTCGATTTCGCAAAGCCATGTGTTTTTGATAAACAGTCGCCTGGGCCTTTTCACTGCGGCCCCGCGTCTTACCGCGGGGCGCCCCTTCTCCCGAAGTTACAGGGCCATTTTGCCGAGTTCCTTAGCCATGATTCACTCGAGCACCTCAGGATTCTCTCCTTGACCACCTGTGTCGGTTTGCGGTACGGGCCGGCATGCGCTTGTCGCCAGAAGTTTTTCTTGGAAGCGCTTAGGACCACTATCCGATTGTCCGAAGACGCTCGGTACTGTCAGGTTCGGCTGGGCCCGCGCATTTCACGGCGCGCCCAATACCTACACCCTTTAACCCGGTATTCCGTCACCGGGCGGGCCTTTCATTACTCCGTCACTCCATCGCCTGCATGCCGGGTATGGGAATATCAACCCATTTGCCATCGGAATCCCCCTTCGGGTTATCCTTAGGACCCGACTGACCCTGATCCGATTAGCGTTGATCAGGAAACCTTGGTCTACCGGTGTGCGGGTTTCTCGCCCGCATTATCGTTACTTATGCCTACATTTGCTTTTCCAAAAGCTCCAGCCCCGCTCGCGCGGGACATTCGCCGCCGTTGGAATGCTCCCCTACCACTGGCCCCGCCTTGGCGGGTCCAATCCTTCGCTTCGGTATTACACTTGATGCCCGATTATTATCGACGCCCTGCCGCTCGACCAGTGAGCTGTTACGCACTCTTTAAAGGAATAGCTGCTTCCAAGCTAACCTCCTGGCTGTCTCTGCAGCTGGACCACCTTTGTTCAACTTAGTGTAAATTTTGGGACCTTAGCGGCAGGTCCGGGTTCTTTCCCTCTCGGACTGGGACCTTAGCACCCCAGCCCTCACTGCCAGTACTGTATGGCGGCATTCGGAGTTCGTCAGGATTTGGTAGGATATGACTCCCCCTAGTCCTATCGGTAGCTCTACCTCCGCCGTACATTCCCTGACGCTGTTCCTAAAAACATTTCGGGGAGTACGAGCTATTTCTCGGTTTGATTGGCCTTTCACCCCTACCCACAGCTCATCCGGAAGCTTTTCAACGCTTATCGGTTCGGTCCTCCACTCCGTTTTACCGGAGCTTCAACCTGGCCATGGGTAGATCACCAAGTTTCGCGTCTACCCCCGCCGACTATGGCGCCCTGTTCGGACTCGCTTTCGCTGCGGCTTCCCCCGTCAACGGGGTTAACCTCGCCGGCGAGGAGTAACTCGTAGGCTCATTATGCAAAAGGCACGCCGTCACCCCGGCGGATGCCGGGGCTCCGACCGCTTGTAGGCGCACGGTTTCAGGTTCTATTTCACCCCGTTATTCACGGTACTTTTCACCTTTCCCTCACGGTACTGGTTCACTATCGGTCTCTCGGGAGTATTTAGCCTTGCCGGATGGTGCCGGCGGATTCAACCGGGATTTCTCCTGTCCCGGCCTACTCAGGATACCCGACTCGACACGCGCGCTTCCCGTACGGGACTCTCACCCCCTGCGGTATCCCTTCCCAGGAATTTCCGGTCACGCTTGTGTCAATTGTTCGGGTCCTACAACCCCGTACATGCCGTGACATGAACGGTTTGGGCTCTTCCGGTTTCGCTCGCCACTACTCGCGGAATCATTGTTATTTTCTCTTCCTCCGGGTACTTAGATGTTTCAGTTCCCCGGGTTCGCCTTCCTTGCGGAATTCCCGACATGCGTCGGGAGGGTTGCCCCATTCGGACATCCGCGGATCACACCGCATGTGCCGGTCCCCGCGGCTTATCGCAGCTTGCCGCGTCCTTCATCGCCTCCGAGAGCCTAGGCATTCCCCGTGCGCCCTTGTCCACTTGGACTCCCAACGCGCCCTCTTGCACGCGCGCCGGGTTTGTTCGGGGCGCCGCCCGACGAAGCCCCTAAGGACCCCACCGGGCGACACCCGCATTCTCTGCTCAACATGTCAATGAACTTCATGCCCCCCTGGGGGAGCAATCGCGAAAAGCGCCAAAACAACACGACAAACACCCGGATGTGCCGGGTCTTCCAGAAAGGAGGTGTTCCAGCCGCACCTTCCGGTACGGCTACCTTGTTACGACTTAGCCCCAGTTACCGGTTCTACCCTAAACGGCTCCTCGCGGTTACCGCCTTCAGGTCTACCCGACTTCCATGGCTTGACGGGCGGTGTGTACAAGGTCCGGGAACGTATTCACCGCGCCGTGGCTGATGCGCGATTACTAGCGATTCCAGCTTCATGGGGTCGGGTTGCAGACCCCAATCCGAACTGAGACGCACTTTTAGAGGTTGGCTTCACGTTGCCGTGTCGCGACCCGCTGTATGCGCCATTGTAGCACGTGTGTCGCCCCGGGCGTAAGGGCCATGATGACTTGACGTCGTCCCCTCCTTCCTCTCTGCTTGCGCAGGCAGTCTTGTTAGAGTCCCCAGCTTGACCTGATGGCAACTAACAACAGGGGTTGCGCTCGTTGCGGGACTTAACCCAACACCTCACGGCACGAGCTGACGACAGCCATGCAGCACCTTGTTTTCCGTCCTTGCGGACTCACTCATCTCTGAATGATTCGGTCACATTCTAGCCCGGGTAAGGTTCCTCGCGTATCATCGAATTAAACCACATGCTCCACCGCTTGTGCGGACCCCCGTCAATTCCTTTGAGTTTCACCCTTGCGGGCGTACTCCCCAGGTGGATCACTTAACGCTTTCGCTTGGCCGCCACCCCGCAAAGGGGATAACAGCGAGTGATCATCGTTTACGGCGCGGACTACCAGGGTATCTAATCCTGTTCGCTACCCGCGCTTTCGTGCCTCAGCGTCAGTTCACGGCAAGTACAATGCCTTCGCTTTCGGTGTTCCTGATGGTATCTATGCATTTCACCGCTACACCACCAATTCCATGTACCCCTCCGTGACTCAAGCCCCCCAGTATCAACGGCATTTTTCCGGTTGAGCCGAAAACTTTCACCGCTGACTCAAAGGGCCGCCTACGCACCCTTTAAACCCAATAAATCCGGACAACGCTTGCACCCTCCGTATTACCGCGGCTGCTGGCACGGAGTTAGCCGGTGCTTATTCACCAGGTACCGGCAATTTTCCGCGCACGGACTTTTTCTTCCCTGATAAAAGCAGTTTACAACGCAGAACGCCGTCTTCCTGCACGCGGCATGGCTGGGTCAGGCTTCCGCCCATTGCCCAATATTCCCTACTGCTGCCTCCCGTAGGAGTCTGGCCCGTATCTCAGTGCCAGTGTGGGGGACCTTCCTCTCAGAACCCCTAAGGATCACAGTCTTGGTGGGCCGTTACCCCGCCAACTAACTAATCCTACGCATGCCCAGCTTATACCGACGAATCTTTAATCCGGAATACCATGCGGTCTCCGGATCCCATCGGGTATTAATCCGGGTTTCCCCGGGCTATCCCCAAGTATAAGGCAGGTTGCATACGCGTTACGCACCCGTGCGCCACTCTCACCCCGATTGCTCGGGGATCCCGTACGACTTGCATGTATTAGGCCTGCCGCTAGCGTTCATCCTGAGCCAGGATCAAACTCTCCATTGTAAAGTGTTTGTCGCCGGATACCCGAAGGTACCCGGCATAATGTTTCCGGCCCGGACATCCGGGCCCGCCAACGTATCCCCGCCGGCGAAGGCGGGGAAAACGGGGACGGGCCTGTCTTGATGTTTGTTTGTTATTGTTTTGACAGCTTTTCAAAGAACTTTCCGGCATTGCGGACGGCCTGGATCCCGAGGGACAAACCGCACCGAAAACCGATGGAAACGGACAGCGCCGCCTGATTTTTCAATCTCTTTTCCCGAAGCACGTTTGCTTTGGGTTGACAAAGGTAAGCGAAATTTTCCAAAACACAAGAAGAAAGATCTTTTGTTTTTCTTCCCGCTTTGTCCCGCGGCGCGGGAGACGACAACTCTTTCAAACCCCGCTCCCGATTTTCGGGTTTGCGAAGATCGGGAAATATTACCGCCATCCAAGGGCTGAAAACAAAATAATCCGGGTTTTTTTTTGGCCTAGACCAACCAAAACCTCCCGTTCGTTCTGTGTGACAATTCCTCTTCCCCCGTTTGGGATTGCAAAGGTGAAAAGAAAAAATCAATACTCAAGCGACTAGTCAAAAAAAAACCAGCTAGTCAATAAAATCTCCTGAATGTCAGGCACAAAAAGTTTAAGGCCTCATCAATATTTAAATCCCGGTATGGCCCTGTCCCTTTTTTTACCCAATTTATAGTTTAAAAAAGTATATCTCATGGAAATTTCATGTGCTCCGCCCGCATTTCTCAATCCCAATTTAGAAATTGTAAAATCATAGCTATATCCAAGATCCAAATCGTTGGGCAGAGAAAAACCGAGAATTGCCACAATGGCCTCATTATTGGGCATGGCGTTTTTGGTTGGCAAGCCACGATACCAAGCACCAATGATCATAGGCTGAAAATAGAATTCCGCACCAACATCCAATTGATCAAATACCCCTTGGCGCTTATAGTTAAAAGCAAATGACAAACTCCGCTCCTGATTGATGTTGTTCAGATACTCATTGATCCTTCCATCCTGCAAGGGTATTTTTACCCCCCCATGTACCGAATACTTGATCGGCAACCTGTCCATTTGCATTTCCATGTATGAAATGTAGGGCCTTGTCAGGTGGTGGGCAGCAACGCCCAACCAAAAGCGCTCGTCGTAATAGTAAAGACCCGTGTTAATATCCGCATGGCTGCGCTGACTGTCATCAGAAACCCAGGAACTCGCATCCAGGTTTACAATTCCTCTATCTATGTCCAGTTGAGTACTTAAAATTATCTGCTCGACATTCACATACCTGTTCACAAAACTGACTTGCGCACCTACATGTAAAAAGCGAAATTCCCCCAATCGAAGCCTGTAAGAATACAGGACTCCCACTTCCATATTTTGCAATTGGGAAAAACTTTCCCTGGTCCCGTTTACAATTACACCTACACCACTGTTTTTGTCTTCTATGAAGTGATCCAAATATGCCGACATGGACACAAACGAATGTTCCAACGAGGGCCATTGGTTTCTGAAGTTTAATCCAACCCGAGTCCATTCGGTACTTCCCGCAAAGGCGGGATTTAAATACAGCGGCGCAGCATAAAATTGGGAAAACTGAACATCCTGCGCGCATAGACCACCTTGGAGCATATACGTCACTGTCAGAAAAACAATTAGTTTTTTCATCATCTTACCAATAAGAATTTCCCAGACATAACCACAGGTGTCCCATCGCTCGCCTCCATATTTACCCGAAAGACAAAACTGCCCGGGGGAGTATCCGAACCGTTCACGGTGCCATCCCATCCGAGGGTGTTTACGTCTTCCGATCGAAAGAGCATTTCACCCCATCCGCTAAAGACCATCAATTCCATAGAAACAATCCCTTTAGTTTTGGGTCTGAAATGGGTGTTTTCTTCCTTTGAAGGTGTAAAGCCTGTCGGAAACATCACCCTGTAAGACCTGTTGATGCCGATGTTGATACTGGCGAAAGATTCGCAGCCCGCCTCATTCACAGCGGTAAGGCTTACCAAGAAATCACCTTTTTCTCCAAAAATATGAACCGGATTTTTTTGTGTACTGGTTTTTCCATTTCCGAAATCCCACTTCCAGGCAACCGGGCTACCCGTGGATGCATCAGTAAACCAAATGGGGTCATCGACAAGCACCCCACCCTGTTCATCAGACTTTCTGTCTGATCCGTTTATTCCATAGTCAAAAGAAGCCACTATAGGGATATCCACTACCTTGATCCTGAAACTAAGAGGATCCGACCAGCAATCCATATCTTTGAATTTTACTGAAAGCTCATAATGACCATCGGTATAAACGGTATCCATTTCCCCATTCACAAGAAACTCCCCTCCTAAATTTTTTATCCGGTAATCATATTGATTTTCATCAATTTCAAGGATGTATTCCCTTACATTTATCCGTTCTTCGGGAAAACAGGCAACAACTGGCATCAAGAAACCCAACTCGGGAAACGGGGGTTGATCTACGATAAACAGCGGGGATTTGGCAGGACAACCCTGGTCATTATACCCCCAAACCTGATAACTGCCCGGTTGGGTAAGTGTGAATTGCATTCCATCTTCCCCTAATTGAAGTGCGTCGTCCCTGTACCATTCGTAGGACACATACTCCTCATCCCCAACTGCGGTTAGTTGTACTTCTTCTCCAGGGCAAAGATTCCATTCCTCCAAGGGGAGATTGTCTGCAAGTATAAGGATGGGCTCAGGAGAAGTATTAATCGAAAATGTCAACGAATTTCCTTTGGAAGTTTTTCCATAGTTGTCTGTTATGGTGTAAAAAAGGGTTACCTCTTCTCCATCGGATCCGGCTAGTGGGAAGAAAGTGAATTTCCCGCCTTTGTCAGCCGCTTTTACTGTTCCTTGGGGAAATTCTAGCAACCTGTTTTCCGGTTTGCACTTTCCCTGTGCGCACAAGTCTTCTGCTTCTGCCTCAATATCGGCTAAGGATTCATAGAATTGCAGGCACTGTATTTCAGAGTTTTCATTGGGCAAAGAGACAGAAGAAGTATCAATTTCATAGTTGTTTTCCTGGCCTTCACAAGATGCCAATTCCTGTAAGTCAGTTCCCAAAGGCTCCAATAGACTTTCTTCATCCGATACCTCCACCTGCAAATTACGGATCTCATGGAAATTGGTAAAGCCTCCTGTCGCAGCTGAAAAGCCAATTTTCAAATTTCTGGGAGACGCATAGGGATAAGGTACTGATTCCAGAATGGAGACCATGCGAGGAACTCCTGGGGTAGTAGTGACCTGCATGTCCAAAGAAAGTTCGTAACCTACTCCCGAAGCCGCCGGCCTGAGGTCTACGAACACTTTTCTATATCCGACAGTATTGGGGTCAGTAATCCGCTGTGCTCCTGAACTAAGGGGAAACCTTTCATTGGCGGCCAGGCCGAGTGCCCCACCTTCGTTGACTTTTTTGCCGGCAATAAATGCATATCCTGCATTCGCTGGTCCTCTAATCACCACACTGTTGGGGTGGAGGTCATTGGGACCACCCGGAAATCCTCCAGGTCCTCCTATCAGGTTGCCAAAATTTCCCCAGGTGTCCAGTCCGATACCCACGTACCCGCCGGATAAGCCAGGGATGTTTCCTGCCGGACCATATCCTAGGGCGCCTCCAAATGCTCCTGGGTAAAAATTGGTTACCGCAGCGTCAAATAAAAAAATAGTAAGCCCATCGGCACCGGTACCCCCATAGGTGAAATATTCAAAGGAGGCCTTAATGCCGAAAGAAGAAGAAAAAGGAATGTCAATATACACATAACCCCCAACACCTTGACTTGTGTTTGTCAGACGCATTGCCGTATTTGTAAGGGTGGCCTGCCCGCCATAAATAGTTTTAGTCTGTACATTGCCACCTTGAAAGGACTCGCAATAAGGAAACCCCACCTGGGCAGCTGCCCGGTTACTCCAAAGCACTCCTGTCAAAAAAACAAGGTGCATCATGACAAACATTTCCTTCGGGCTCAAGTAAATTCGGTTAGTTTAGGTAATCCAACTGGAACTGAAATTTCCAATCAGGCAACAAATTAACCAAATCTGAAAGAAAACAAAAAATGCAATCACTTATTGTTAGGGGAAGCCTTTTAATATGTTATTAACGGTCTATTTTAGAATGGTTTGTTTTCTGTCGGGGCCTACCGAAACCATGCTAATCGGGACTTGAAGCTCTTTCTCCAGGTATTCCGTATACTGCCGAAGTTCCTCCGGAAATTGAGCATAGGAAGATACATGGTTTAAGGATGTGTTCCATCCCTTCATCGAAATGTAAACAGGTTTAAGATGCTTTTCTCCCAAGTCAAAAGAAAGCCTGTCGATCTTTGTGCCATCCTCCAAGAGGTAGTGGGTACATACCTTAATTTCTTTAAAAATATTCAAAACATCGGCTTTCATCATAAACAGCTGGGTTACTCCATTGATCATGATCGAATATTTTAATGCAGGAAGATCAATCCAACCACATCTTCTTGGCCTTCCCGTCGTGGACCCAAATTCATTTCCCTCTCTCCGCATTTCTTCTCCCGTCGAGTCAAAAAGTTCGGTAGGAAAAGGCCCGCTTCCGACCCGGGTACAATATGCTTTGAATATTCCAAAAACATCCCCAATACGCATCGGTGCCACACCTAATCCGCTACAGGCACCGGATGTCATGGTATTGCTGCTAGTCACAAAGGGATAACTTCCAAAATCAATGTCCAACAAAGATCCCTGGGCTCCCTCGGCAAGAATCTTCTTGCCTGAATCCAACGCTTCGTTTACCTCATATTCAGTCTCCACAAGATTGAGTTGTTTGAAAAACTCGACAGCAATAAAAAAAGTTTTTTCCAGCTCGGGCAGTTCCCCAAGATCATATGAATAGTAATTCAGGATAGAAAGATGTCTTTCCATTAGAGCTTGGTATTTATCTTTGAAATCCGGGGAGAGTATGTCCCCAACCCGAATGGCAACTCTTCCTATTTTGTCCTGATAGGTAGGGCCTATTCCCTTTAGTGTTGAACCTATTTTTTTGTCCCCTTTTGATTTCTCATAGGCCGCATCAAGCAATTTGTGTGTTGGCAGGATGATAGTTGCTTTTTTTGATACAAATAAATTCTCACTAATCTTAATGTTGAATTTTTTCAATCCTTCGATTTCTTTTTTTAGCACTACAGGATCCAACACTACACCGTTTCCAATGATATTTTTCAATTTTTCCCGAAAAATCCCACTTGGAATCTGATGAAGCACGTGCTTGATCCCGTCAAATTCCAATGTATGCCCTGCATTCGGACCTCCTTGAAATCTTGCCACTATATCATATTTGGGAGCCAGGAAATCTACAACTTTGCCTTTACCCTCATCGCCCCACTGAAGGCCTAGAAGAACATCCATTTTCATTATATACTACGTATTAGTTGTGCTATTTTTAAAAAGATTCGCAATTACGGCAAAAATCACCAACTGCACGTAAATTTTACGGGAAATTCGCCCAATTTATCCCAAAGCAATTTTGCTTAATGCTTCTTCTAGGCTATCATACACCGTAAATATGTTGTTTAATTTTGTAATGATCAGCAGTTTCTTTACGTGTTCGGAAGGAGAGGTAAGGAACACTTCCCCTCCAACATTCCTCATTTTGGTCAGCATGGTAATCAACACCCCAATCCCACTGGAACTGATGTACCGAACCTGACTGAGATCGATGATACATACCTTGATTCCTTCATTGAGCGAATCGGAAACCAACTCGACCAGTTTAGGGGCAGATTCATCACCAATAAGGTCACCCTCTAATTTTAAAATAAATTTATTGGCTATTTTTGCCGTTTCGTATTGGATTTTCATTGGTTTACAAAAATTTATCTGTGGACTATGCAAAACTTCTGACTACAGCCAGGAAAGAAAGCTAATGCTTGATTTTCACTTTAGGTCTAAACTCGCAGGATGCGTCTGTGCAGTTGCCGTACAAAATAAGGGAGTGGTGGATGATGTTGAAATGTAATATCTCACCAACGGTATTCTGGATATTCTGGATTCTTGGATCACAAAACTCCTTGACCTGATGACATTCCGTACATATCAGGTGGTCATGTTGTTTGTAACCATAAGATTTCTCGTATTGGGCCAGGTTCTTGCCAAACTGATGTTTGGTTACCAGGTCGCACTCCACCAATAAATCCAAGGTATTATACACCGTTGCCCTACTGACCCGGTAGTTTTTATTTTTCATACTGATGTACAAAGACTCCACGTCAAAGTGGCCTCCCCTACCGTAAATCTCCTCCAAGATAGCGAATCTCTCAGGGGTTTTTCTAAGTTTTTTATTCTCCAAATAAGCGGTAAAAATCTTCTTTACCTTTTCATAAGGACTCTCGGTTAAAACCATGGGTATGCTGAATTTTTTACAAATATACGTTACTTATCGGGAAAGTCCCAGATTGATAAATCAATCAAACCGGGACACCTTGAGTACCCCCTGAATTGTCGACAAATTTTGGATGAGCTTTTCGAGGTGGTTGGTGCTATGTACGTAAAGCTTGATGCTACCTTCAAAAAGTCCAGAGTCTGAATCCACCGTGATGGAACGCATGTTCACTTTTAGTTCGTTGGAAATCACCTTAGTCAGGTCACTTATTAGTCCGACCCGGTCTGTGCCCACAATCCTCAGCCCCGCAAGAAATGCGATTTCTTGTTGACTTGTCCAGCGGGCCTTGATGACGCGATTTCCGTGGTTAGATAGGAGTTCGAGGGCATTGGGACAGGAGGTACGGTGAATTTTGATTCCCTCATTTATAGTGACAAATCCAAAAACCTCATCGCCAGGAATGGGATTGCAGCATTTGGCCAGGATGTAATCTACCACGTCCATGTCTTCTCCGATGAGCAATTGATCGTGATCGGGGCCTTTGAGGTGCTTTATTTCTTTGGTAAAAGAGGATTCATCGGTCACATGGATCATCGGATTTTTTTTAAGTCTTTTTTTCTGGTTAAAATCCCGGAAGCTTTTGATGGAGGTCGGATCGATTATTCCCTTGCCTACGCGGTAGTAGAATTCAGAGGTGGTTTTAGTTTCAAAAAAAGCCCTGAGCTGCTCCATTGTTACGGATGAAAACTCCATTTTCATCTGCTTGAGTTTGCGTTGTACAATTTCCTTACCATCCTGCACCACTTGTTTCTTGTCTTCCTTCAAGGCATCTTTAATTTTTGCCTTTGCCCGGGAAGTAACGACCGATTTTAACCAGTCTTCATTCGGTTTTTGCTTTTTAGAAGTCAGAATCTCTACCTGATCCCCGTTTTTCAATTTGTGACCAATAGGAACAAGACGTTGGTTCACTTTGGCCCCGATGCACCTTACCCCTACCTCGGAGTGGATCTCAAAAGCAAAGTCCAAGGCGGTAGCACCTGATGGCAGAACTTTGAGATCTCCTTTGGGCGTAAAAACAAATACCTCATCATTAAAAAGGTTTCCCCTGAAGTCGTCCATAAACTCAATGGCTGAGCCATCGTTGTTTTCCAATATGGTCCGCACTTGGGTAATCCAATCGTCCAACCCGGCTGCCCCTCTCTCCGGAGAATTTTCTTTTTCCTTGTATTTCCAATGTGCCGCATAGCCTCTTTCGGCGATATCGTCCATCCGTTGTGTACGGACTTGAACCTCAACCCATTGCCCAGTCTGGCTCATCACCGTTGTATGGAGGGATTCATACCCGTTGGCTCGTGGGGTATTTATCCAATCCCGCAGTCGGTCTGGGTTAGGTCGGTAAAAATCTGTGACGATGGAGTACACCTGCCAACAATCCGCCTTTTCATTTTCAAGTTCTGTATCAATAATAATCCGAACGGCAAACAAATCATATACCTCCTCAAAAGGAATATTCTGTTTTGTCATTTTATTGTAAACGGAAAAAATCGATTTGGGTCTCCCCTTGATGGTAAACTTAATTTTCTGCTGCTCCAATTCGTGTTGTATTGGAGCAATGAACGTCTTGACAAATTTATTTCGGGATACCCTAGTCTCGTTGATTTTGTTGATAATTGAATCATAGGACTCCCCATCAGTAAACTTCAAATATAGGTCTTCCAACTCGGATTTGATACTGTATAGCCCCAGGCGATGTGAAAGCGGTGCATAGAGATATTTCGTCTCGGAGGCAATTTTTAACTGCTTGTGTCTGGGCATGCTGTCCAGCGTACGCATATTGTTCAACCGATCGGCAAGTTTGATCAAAATCACCCGCACATCGTCGGAAAGGGTGATGAGCATTTTACGGAAATTTTCCGCCTGCTGAGAACTTCCATACTCAAAAACACCAGAAATCTTGGTAAGTCCATCGATAATCTGTGCGACTTTCAGGCCAAACTCCCGCTCAATATCCTTCAATTCCAATTCGGTGTCCTCCACCACATCGTGAAGTAACGCAGAAATGATACTGGTTGTCCCCAGACCTATTTCCTCCACGCAGATCAAAGCGACCTCAAGCGGGTGATAGATATAGGGTTCGCCGGATTTCCTCCGCATGTCTTTATGCGCCTCATTGGAAATACTGAAAGCTTTTTTTATTAGCTTGGCATCCCCATCTTTAAGCAGTGGCTTGGCTACACGTAGCAGTCGCCTGTATCTTTTCAGAATCTCCCTACGTTCTTCCTCTACGTCTATCTTAATCATATGATCTAAAGTAACAAATCTTCCAACCAAAGGGTGCCTTTTATGAAATAAATGTGTATTTTTTTCTTTGCCTTATTGAAACTTTAAAATACATGTTTACATTTGCATCCACATTGAAGAAAAACATGATTCAAGGATAACAATTGTCAGTTTTGGCAGGTATTGGACTTAGGCATGTCTTTTGTATTTATTTTTTGTTGCGAGTGTAATTGCTCAATGGATACTTGTATATTGATTTGCGGATGTGGCGAAATTGGTAGACGCACTAGACTTAGGATCTAGCGCCGTAAGGCATGGGGGTTCGAGTCCCTCTATCCGCACATTACAATCCCTCGATCTGGATCAAATTCCCAATGGGTTATGGTCGAGATTGGGGGTTTTTGTTATTGGTAACTTTAAATTTCATTCCTTTGGAAATTACATTAGACAAGCACGCTGCCAACGAAGCTTCTATTAAAATTAAATTAACAGAAGCAGATTATCAACTTAAGGTTGATTCTAAATTGAAGGATTACGCCCGCAAAGCGACCATCAAAGGATTCAGGCCTGGAAAAGCACCTGTGTCCATGGTCAAAAACCTGTACGGCACCTCTGTGCTTGTAGAAGAAATCAACCAAATTTTATCTACTTCCCTCAATGATTATATTAAGGGACAGTCCTTCAAACTGCTGGGAGATCCCCTTCCCCAGTTAGAAAGTTCTGCCGATTTGGATTGGAAGAGGCAAAAAGATTTTGAATTCTCCTATAAAATCGGATTTGTCGATCAAGTAGATATAGATTTGGAATCAGAGATTGATGCCAAAACTTACACGGTGGAGCTTTCGGATAAGGAAATCAGTGATGCGTTGACCAATATCAAAAAACAATACGGGAAAATGACAAATCCCGATGTCAGTGAGGAAAATGATTTTTTATACGGTGATCTAAAAGCAGTTGACGGGTCCTTTGAAAAGAATTTATCCCTTTCCCTATCCAAATTGGATGACCAAAGCGTAGCGAAATTTATAGGGGTAGAAAAAGGTGCAGTTATCGAATTTGATCCTACCAAGGCCATAAAGACCGATTTGGCGGGGGTTTTGTCTATTTCTGAGGAAGAAGCTTCAGCTATTTCTGGAGATTTCACCTTTACGGTACAGAATATCAACCGTACCGAAGAGGCAGAACTCAATCAGGAACTGTTCGACAAAGTCTTCGGTCCCAACCAGGTAACTTCGGAAGAGGAATTTTTGGCTAAAATCAAAGAGATTTTAGGGGAAAATTACAACAGGGAGTTGAAATTGTTTTCAGAAGAAGAAATCAAAAAAGCCCTGATTGAAAAAGCCTCCATCGACCTGCCTGAGGAATTTTTAAAGGAATGGTTGCTTAAGTCAAACAGTGGGAAACTTTCCGAAGAGGAAGTGGCGAAAGAATTACCAGCCTATCTCCGGCAACTTACTTGGTCACTGATTGCCAATACCATTGCCGAAAAGAACAACATCAAAGCAGAACAGCCTGAGGTCATTGAAAAAACAAGAGAAATGATCCGGGGACAGTTTGGTTCTGCGGGAATGAGTGCGCAATTGGAAGAGAATATGGACATGTTCGTGTCCAATTATCTCCAAGGGAACGAAGGACAGAATTATATGCAAATGGTGACGGCCGTCCAAAACGAAAAGGTAATCAATTTTGTAAAAGAAAAGACATCTCCCCAAGAGGAGGTTATATCGGTTGAAAAGTTCAAGGAACTTTTGGAAAACTAATTCAAAGAATAAATTGTTAAATGAAAGGTCCTTAATTATTAAGGGCTTTTTTATTTTTGTAATCTCATTAAACCAAAAATATGCTTAACAAAAAAGAATTTAGGGATTTTGC
>Ga0105045_10003056_pt1 | contig 14253 bp, 12 predicted proteins | sample MAT02_FD_78089 | JGI IMG/M metagenome (GOLD analysis project Ga0105045, IMG submission 78089) | Freshwater microbial communities from Lake Fryxell liftoff mats and glacier meltwater in Antarctica - MAT-02 (megahit assembly) | ecosystem: Environmental > Aquatic > Freshwater > Ice > Liftoff...
GCGTCAGCGACGGGAAGTGCCGATCCGAGCCGGAAGCGTAAGCGACGATTTCTTCGGATCGTCGCTTACGCTTCCGGCTCAGATCTTTTTGGACGATTTCTTCGGATCGTAGCTCACGCTTCCGGCTCCGAAAACCTTGCCAACAACCAGACCCCCGCCGCCACAATGCTGCCCCGCACCCTAACACCATCAACACCTCCGGAATCGGCCACATCTGAGCCGCACTGCCCGCCGCGATGTGGCCTATCGGGGCGCTCGCGCTCAGCGTCATCGCCCAGAAAGCCATCGCACGGCCGCGAACCGCATCCGGCACGCTCAACTGCATACGCGATTGGCCCGTGCTTAGGAATAGGATCAAACCGAAGCCGAGGAGCACTCCCCCGGCCAGCGCCGGCCACAATTCGTGAACGCCCGAAAGGGCGAACAGCCCGAGCGCGGATGTGAGTGCCCCGAAGAAGAGCATTCGCCCGCTGCGGCGCGCGGTGCCGAAGGTCGCGTTCACCAGTGCGGCAACGAGTGCTCCGATGCCCAAACTGCTCACGAGCGTGGTGTATTCCTTCTCGGCCATGCCCAACACGAGTTTCGTGTACGCGGGGAAGAGAGTGAGTGCGGGCCAACCGAATACGCACAAGCCTCCGGTGAGAAGCAGCAGCAACACCAGAGCGGGGCGGCTCCGCAAGTAGCGGATCCCATCGAGCATCGACGAAGCCGGGCCGCGTTCCCCCGTTCCTTCCGCGATTCGGATACGCCGGAGCGCCATGAGCACGGCGATATAACTCAACGAGTTCGCCAAGATGCAACCGAGGGCGCCGAGTTGCAGGGGGGCGTAGCCACCGATTGGGCCGAGGGTTCCCGCCGCGAGGAACAATGCCCCGGCCAAGGATGGGCCGACGGCCCGGGCCGCGTTGAACACCAGCGAATTCAAGCTCACCGCGTTGATGAGGTCGGCCTTGGGCACCAAATCGGGCACCAGCGCCAGCCGGGCCGGGAGATCGACCGCTTGGATCACGCCGTTGCACAAGTTGAACGCGAAGAGCACCCACGGCGTCGCGGCGTTCCCCATCACCAGTGCGGCGATCACCAGCGAACTCAGCAGGAATGCGAACTGCGAAGCGTACACCACCCGGCGTTTGGAGAAACGATCCGCCAGCGAACCGCCCAGCGGCCCGAGCAGAATCGTCGGCCCGACTTGGGCGACGAGGAGTAGCGGCGGCCAAAGTGGATCGCTCGTCGCTTCGAATACCAGCCACATGAGCGCGGCGTTCTGCATCCAGCTGCCGGTGAACGAAACGATCTGCCCGAAGAAATAGAGGCGGTAGTTGCGGTGGCCGAGGGAACGGAACGTGGGGAATCGCGGCCCGGGAGCGGTGGGAATTGTCCGCGGGGCACTGTGCATCGAGTCGATTCCGTTCTCCCTTGCATGAACGTGCTGATTCGCACCAACGGTTGTATTCTACCAAAGTGGCGTGCGTACCCAAAGGCCCCGAAAACTACACCACTCTCAGCATCCTGAGAACGACGACGCCCGTGAGCCCGAGCAACAACGGCAACGCCACGCGCTTCACCAATTGCAGCGGTTTCGTCCCCGTCATGCTCGCGCACATCAGAGCGACGGCCGCCACCGGCGACATCGTTCGCCCGACCGCCGCCGCCAAGGAAACCAGCGCCCCCACGGCGTTGGCATCGGCTCCGAGCGAATTCGCCGGGCCGTGGAAGAACCCGTACAGGCTCTGCGTGCTGGCCATGCCGGAACCGCAGACTACCGCGAACAACCAAGGCACGAACGCTGCGAGCGGCGTGAGGAGTTGCGGGTTCGCTTGAATGAGTTGGCCCAAGCCTTTCGCCAACCCAACGTTCTCGATCCCTTTGCCGAAACAATTGGCCACCACGATCAGGCTCACGATGTGGGTGAAGCCGTAACCAGCCCCCTCGAAGAACGACTTCATGCAGTTCTTCGCTTCCCGCGGGCTGGCGAGCGCCGCAACGCCGATCCCCACCAGCATCGATAACCCGATGAGCCGCGTGGAGAAAAGATCCTTCGCCTTCGGATCGTCCGGAGACACGACGACGCCCGTGGGAATGTTCAACACGTTGAACGGCGGGCCGGTGAGCAGCAACAGCACCAGCGGCACCAACGGCACGGCCGCCTTGAAGTAGTTCACCCGATCCAACTCCGGCACGGCGCCCGCTTCGAGCGGGACATCGTTCTTCTTTTCCAAGTACGCCGTTTGAATCCAGAACACGATTACGGCGATGCCCAACAGCGGCAGCACCAATTGCGGCAGGTAACTGCGGGAAAGCTCGAGCGTGGAAATCTCGGTGAGCTTGCTCACGGTGAGCAGTTCCGGGGCACCGGGGTTGAAGAGTTCGCCTCCGACGCTGGCCCCCAGCAAAATGCTCGAACCGATGGCCAAGGCGGAGAAGCCCGCGGCCCGCATCAGAGGCACCACCACGGTGCCGATGCAAACGGCCGTGCTCGTTTGGCTGATGATCGGAATGTTCACGATGAAGCCGACTAACACGATCCACGGCACGAGGAAGAACTTCGCCTTGCGGATCGGCCCCAACAGCAAACGCACGAGGTGCTGATCGGCGCGTGTGAGCTTCAACACGTAGGCGAAGCCCATCGCCGAGCAAATCGGCACCACGAACTTCTCCGAACTGAAGGTTTCGAGGAACACGCGCACGACCGGCGACACGCCACTAAGAGCTGTTGAAAACAATCCGCCGATGGTCTCCGCGTTGGAGTCGTTCCGCAAATTATCGAAAGCGGTATTCCAATCGCCACTGAGAACGCCGAGCAAGAGGGCGGCGGCGAACAGAGCCAATCGAACATCCACCCCTTTGGCGGAAGCGATTACAGCGGCAATGACGATGGGGATGGCGATCCACGCGGCGGGTTCCATGATTCTCCCAAGGAATGCGGGGATGCCGGGGATGCCGACGGGGGAAAGAATGCCAGTTATCGCAGACCGGACGGCATCGGGCAACCTTTTCCGCGAAGTTAGGCTCAAGTTGCGCTATCGCCGCGACGGGGTTCGGGCATCTTGAAGGTGTTGCCCTCCCGGAGAAACAGCCATGGATTCCGATTCCAAAGTGGGATTACTCGCCGGCCTCGCGGCCGTGCTTCTCGTGGCGGTCGTGTACTTCCACAAAGATACCGGTATGCCGGGCACCAACATTCCCGGCCAAGTCTCGGCCGAACCGGCGGGGCAGAATTCTCCGCGGCGATGGCCGGACGGCAACACGACCGGTCGATCGGGGGAGAATTCGGGTATCGATGCCGATCCGATCATTCACCTTCCGAAGCCGCCCGCGCCGCCGAAGGATGTTTTTGTGCGTCCGTTGCGGTAGTTGTTGACCGTCGTGCTCCGAACTTGACAAGGTGGAAGTTTGAATGGGAACACCCTCTCCCTCACGGGGTGCGTGTATTTACGCCCCTCGCCTTACGGGTGGGGCCGCGGCATCGCGAGAACTTGGGCCACCGTTTTCAACAACTCCGCCGGGCGGTACGGTTTCGGCAACAGGCCGAGTACGCCATCCATCACGGCGATATCGTCGGTCGAATACCCGCTGGAAAGTAGCACCCGGGCGGTCGGGTCGATGCCTTGCATCCGCACGAACGTTTCTTGCCCGCTGAGCCGGGGCATGGTCAAATCGAGGATCACGAGATCGATTTCCCGGAACTTGGCCCGGAACATTTCCACGGCGGCTTCGCCGTCTTCGCATTCGAGGATCGAGTAACCGGCGGTTTCCAAAACGTTCCTCAACAGTTCTCGGATCATCCCTTCATCGTCGACGACCATCACCTTCGCGGGGCGTATGGCGGTTGTCCAAGGAGTGGGCGCCGATTTCCGTTCGGTGGGGAACGCGATCACCGCGGATTTCCGAACGGGGGCATCGAAAGCCCGCGGCAGGTACAAATCGAAGCGGGTTCCGCGACCGGGGATCGAATGGCATTCGACCCAACCGTTGTGTTGGGTCATGATGCCGTGGACCATCGCCAAGCCGAGGCCGGTGCCTTGCCCCACCGGTTTGGTGGTGAAGAACGGTTCGAAGATTCGCGCCCGCACCTCCGGGGGCATTCCCTCGCCGGTATCTTCGACCGTGATGCGGAGGAACTTGCCGGTGCGGCTATCGGGGTGCGGCGTCGCGGTTACCAAATCGACGGCTTGCACTCCGAGAACGATCTCCCCGCCTTGGGGCATCGCGTCCTTGGCGTTCAAACAGAGGTTCAATAGCACTTGCGAAATGAGCGTGGGATCGACGGTCACTCGGTCTTTGGCCACGGCTCCGGTGCGCACGAGGGTACGGGGGCCGAAGGTCCGCGAAACCATTACGATCACTTCTTGAATGATGTCGTCGATGGGCACGGTGACCGCGATCAACTGATTCTTGCGGGCGAAGCCGAGGAGCTTACTGGTGAGGTCCGCAGCCCGTTGGGCGGCCTTCAGCGCGGTTTCGACCGCTTTGTTCGCCGGGTGCGTTAATGGCAAATCGGCGAGGGACAAATTCCCGATGATTCCGGTGAGAAGGTTGTTGAAATCGTGGGCGATCCCCCCGGCCATCTGGCCGATGAGTTCCATTTTTTGGGCTTGGAAGAGTTGTTGTTCGGCCCGCTTGCGGGCGCTGATGTCCCGTTGGATCATCACCCAGTGCGATTGACGGCCGGCCGCATCGGGAACGGGTACGGGCACGAGGCTGAGTTCCACCCAATACAGTTCACCATTCTTGCGGTAGTTCAACAATTCGCCTTTGTGGGCCTTTCCGACATTCAAAGCCTCGCGGAGTTGCTCCAACGTGGCGGGGTCGGATTTCGGCCCGCGGAGCAAGTGAAGCGATCGGCCGACCACTTCATCGTGGGTATAGCCGCTCATCTCGAAGAATGCGGAGTTCGCATAGAGAACCGAACGCCCCAAGCCGGGTTGGGCTTCGCCTTCGAGGATCACTATCGCATCGCGGGCGTGAACCACCGCCGATTCCAACATCCGCAGCCGGGCATCGGTATGGCGTTGCTCCGTGACGTTCTGCATCACCCCGGTCACGCGATCCGACAGCTTCCCGTTGAAAGTGCTCATCCGTTGGCTGCGGCAGACCACCACGGTTTCGCCGCCGCCGGGTAACGGTACGCGGAAATCGCACTCGCAGGCTTCCGACCCGGCGAGGATTTTCCGGATCGTCGCTTCCAGTGGGAGTTTGTCGCTGGGGTGAACGAGATCGCCGAGGGCCATCAAGGTGGGAATCGGGAACTGTTCGCGGAAGCCGAGCCATCGGGAAAGCGATTCCGTGCAGGAAAGCTCGTAGTTGGTTACTTTCCATTCGTAAGCCAGCATCGACGCGGAGCGCAGGGCGAACCGCATCCGGTCGAGGTTTTCGCGTTGGGCGGATTCGGGCATGGTTCGACAGCGGGGCCGTGAGTATTACTTCACATGAAGTGTAGCTCACGACTGCGAGGCCGGGCGGAAATTTCGCGCGATGCGTTTGCAGTCAAACGGAAAGGGGAATCGATGAGGCGGTCGGGCGTTAGCCCGTTGAGGTGATCTCACTCAGAGGGGCTGACGCCCGTCGCTCGGATTATACCCCTTCGAGAACGAACAGCGCCCCTTCGGAATCGAGGAACCACTCGGTTTCTGCGGGTTCGCGCAGGGTGAATTTCCCGCCGTCGCCCAAATCGATTTCATCCCCGGCCGTGAATGTTTCCTGCATGGTTCGCAAGTATCCGAGCATTCCGGCGAAGAGTTGGAACGTCGAAGCCGTCTGTTCGTGGCCGGTGAGTTGACGGGCGAGGTTGGGCAAACCCAAACGGGAATTGGCGAAGGTGCGAATCCACGGGCGTTCCGCATTCCCGGTATCCAGCTTCACGAAACCGCCCAGCAAATAGGGGATTGGCAGTTGGCGGTAGGTTTCCAACGCATCTTCGCCCGGGTCGGGGATGAGATCGGACGCCGGGGCGGCCGTGCGAGCTTCTTCGTTGAGAACGACAATCGCATCGAACCGGGCCAACGCCCCGGCCACGGCACAGAGCGCGGCGAAACGTTCCATCGAATCGGGATGCGTTCCCGCATAATACAAAAGCACGTGCGATTGATGCTGGGCCGCATCGACCTTCATCGGCGGCGGAAGCAACGCCGGGCCGACACAACTTTCCACCGGGCCGTACGGCATCGGGGCATCGAATTGCACGAACTTCACGGTGTGATTCGACCATTCCAATAAGCCCAGCGCGCTCGCCGGGGGGCCGGAATCGCTGACGACCTTCGCCGCCTCGGGAACATCGGCCACGCGCACCCATTCGCAAGCGGCACCATGCACGCCCGGCAGATCGTTCAACATTCCCGAGATGGCCTCGGCTTCGAACATGGGCGGGGCGAAGAACAGTAGTTGCAACCCTTGTGGGTTGGCGTCGGATTTCGCGGCTTCAAAGCGGGTGAGGAAATCGGGCATAGTTCACTTCGACAAGAGTTCGATCACCACCACAACCAGCAATCCGACGCTGATGATGCCGTTCACTTGGAAAAAGGCCGCGTTCACCCGCGTGAGATCGTCCGGCTTCACCAATCGGTGTTCGACGATCAGCAGCGCCGCCACCCCGACTAAGCCCACCGCGTACACCCACGATAACGAAGGGAAAACGAACCCCAAAGCGATTAGAAAGCCGAACATCACCGCGTGGCTCACCGCGGCGATTCGCAAGCTCTTCTTCACGCCGAACTTGGCGGGTACGCTATGCAGCCCGGCTTTCGCATCGAACTCGGCATCTTGGCATGCGTACAGAATATCGAAGCCACCCACCCAGAATAGTACCGCCCCGGCCAAGAGCGCGGGCGCTTCCAGTTGCACCAACCCTCGCACGGCGATCCATGCCGCGAGCGGAGCGAGCGCCAAGGCGATTCCCAGCCAATAATGGGCGAGGCTCGTGAAGCGTTTTGCCAAGGAGTATCCCAAGAGAAAGAGCAGCACCGGCACAGCGAAGATCATCGGCCACGGGTTCGCCGGTTCGCGGAGGAGAAACAACATCGTGGATGCGAGGAACGCCAATGAAGTGCCGAGGGTGAACAGGCCGACCGAGAAAGCACTCAATTTCCCGGCGGGGAGATGCCTGCCTTGCGTTCGCGGATTCGCGGCGTCGATCCGGCGATCCGCAAGGCGGTTGAAGGCCATCGCGGCGGAACGGGCGAAGACCATCCCCAACAGGATTCCGAGTAAATCCAACACCCGAAACGGTTCCACGTTCCAAGCCAACGCCGCGGCGAGCATAGCGAACGGCAACGCGAACAGCGTGTGGCTGAAGCGGATCAGTTCGAGGAAGGATCGGAATTGGGTGAACATATCGTCATTAAACCGAAAGTGACCGGTTCGCGGCAACCATCGTTTGTTTCGGGCTTTGCGGGAATCGTTCCGTTCACCGCCAATTCTTCCAAGGTTTCCGCCAAACTCGCCCCGATTCCGGGGATCGCAACGAGGCCTTTTCGCCCGGAACGTTCCAAAAGCACATCCAGCGGCTCGCCCAAGCCCATGACCGCAAACGCAGCTTGACGGAACGCCCGAACACGGTACAAGTTGTCGCCTTGTCGGGCCAATTCCCCGGCGTGGGTTTGCAGCTTGCGAGCGATTTCGGAATTCGTGAGTTTCATGGCGAGTCCTCCCGGCAGGTTGGATGGGTGAAGTATCCGGCCGGATGCGGGTATTCCGCAAGGTCCGTAGCGATTTAAAGGAACGAATATGGCCGGTTTCAAGATGCACGTGACCGTCTCTTCGATATGCGGGATCGTGTACGGAACCGCCGCGTACAAGATTCTCGGGCATCCGCCGGAAACCGCCGTGCTGGCCGCCGGGATCACCGCTGTGGGCGGAATGCTCCCCGATCTCGATTCCGATTCGGGCCGGCCGATCCGCGAAATGTTCGGCGTGGCCGCCGCCGTGGTGCCGCTGTTGCTTTACAACCGATTACTGAACGCGGGCCTCACACACGAAGGGGTGCTCGCGGCGCTCTTCGGGATGTACGTATTCGTGAGGTACGGGCTTTCGTACATACTCAAAGCCGTATCCGTGCACCGCGGCATGTTCCACAGCATCCCCGCGATGCTTATTGCGGGGCTCGTGATCTACCTCGAATACCAATCGCCTGTTGCGAGTACGCGGTACACGCTGGCCCTCGGCGTGATGATCGGCTTCATGAGCCACCTTGTACTCGATGAAATTTACAGTGTCGACTTCAACGGCATCCGCATCAGTTTGAAATCGTCCGCCGGGAGTGCGCTGAAGTTCTTCTCGCCCAGCTTCGCCGGCACGGTGACCTGCTATTTGCTCTTGGGGGCTTTGGTGTTCCTGGTCTATGTCGAGCACAAGGGGGGCGACCCGACCAAGTTGGCCGACCTCAAAAGAAACATTCCCTTGGATTTGGACTTCTCGAAGAAGATGAAATGATTTTGTTTTGTAAGCCCGACGCGGCAGCGAGGGTCGCCAACCGCGTTTCGATGAACGTAATTGGCGACCCTCGCTGGCGCTTCGGGCTAACAAAGTCACTCCGCGAACGCCCGAATTGTGTGGCCCTTCGCCAACAGGGATTCCCGCACCTTCCGCACGAACTCCACGGCCCCCGGCGTATCGCCATGGACGCAGATCGTCCGCACGTTCTTTTCCCGTACCAACCACTCGACCTGTTCGACGACTTCCTTCGGATCGTGCAGCAGTGCGTTCGGCTCGCTGCGGGGAACGAGCGTGCCATCGGGAAGGTATCGCCGGTCGGCGAAGCCTTCGGGGATGAAGAAGATTCCGTTTTCCATCGCCGCCAATTCCATCTGCGAGTTTGGCAATCCAACGAGCGAAAGATTCTCCATCATAGACATTGCCCAAGCGAGTCCCATTGCGACTTCTGCCTTACGAATCGCCAAGTGGTAGATTGCACCGTGCGGCTTGACGTAGCGGATCGGATGGCCGATGAAATCGGACTGCGCATGGAGATGGCTAACCTGTTCATTGCAAAGTTCGAATGATCCATGCAAATCCAACGGGTGTTCCACCCTGCCGAAGTTCGCTCGATCCGCAAATCCCGGATGCGCTCCGCACACCACCCCGTGCAACTTCGCCAGTTCCAACGTCCTCGCACTCGTCTCCGCATCGCCCGCATGGAATCCGCAGCACACATTCGCGGACGTGATCCACGGCATCAGCTCGGCATCAGTGCCGGCACCTTCGCCGACATCGGCATTCAAATCGATGTTCATGGGTCGCCCAATCCGATTTCCAAAAGCGTCCACGACCCCGTGGGCACGGCCTCCACTTCGCCCAGAGCGGCGGGGAGTAGCAGCACATCCCCGGCCCGCACCGCTTCCCCGGCAATCTTGCCATACCCCTTTACGCACACGGCCACCCGGCATTCGCCCGATTGACCGATCGTACGTGGAAAATCTTCCTCGTGGCGGTGCAACTCGAAGTGATCGCAACGGATCGGCGGGGCGGTCGGTTCGCACGGGCCGAGTTCAAAATTGGAACAATGCAAGCCGTCGTCGATGTGCAACTCGCGCGGCCGGCCGGTCTTTTCGTCCACGCGGTTCCAATCGAACAAGCGGTAGGTGATGTCGCTGGTTTGCTGCACTTCAAACAACAGGATCTTTGAGCCGATGGCGTGAACGGTACCGGCTTCGAGGAAGATGCAATCGCCGGGGCGGGCGGGGTAACTGTGCAACGCCTCGGGGGATTGCCCGTTGGCCATCGCTTCGCGGAAGCCCTCCGCGGTGACACCGGGGCGGAACCCGGCATAGATTCGGCTGGTATCCGGGCAGGCATCGAGGATCACCCACGCTTCGGTTTTGCCACGGTGGCCATTGCCTTTCAAACGTTGGGCTTGTTCATCGTTCGGGTGAACCTGCACCGAGAGTTCGCGCTGCGTATCGAGGAATTTCAGCAACAGCGGGAAGCGGCCATCGGCGGGGAGGCGTTCCCCGAACACGCCGGTGGGATCGGCCGCGATGAGTTGGCGCAGCGTTCGCCCCGCGTGCGGGCCGTTGGCGATTTCCGAATGGTTGCCTTCCACATCGGAAAGCACCCACGCTTCCCCCAACGGATGTTCCGAATCGAACGGATGCCGAACGAAATCGGGCAAACGGCGGCCGCCCCAGAGCATGCTCTTGAAGATCGGCCGGAAGCGGAGTGGGTAAAGCGCAGTCATGGGGGAAGTATAGCGTGCGAACCGCCGGGGTGGGAAGCGTGTCTGTATGTTACGATTCGGGGTCGTCCAACGGCAGGACACCGCGCTCTGAACGCGGCGATGCTGGTTCGAATCCAGCCCCCGAAATTCCTTTTGCGTCCCCACGCCCACTTCGACTACAACAAACATTCGATTCCTCTCCGCTTCCCCCACCCGGTGGCTCCATGATTGCCCGCATCTTGGCCCTCCTCATCGCCCCCGCACTCCACGCGGCCGAACCCGCCGCGAAGAAACCCAACATCATCGTCATTCTATCGGACGATATGGGCTTCTCCGATCTCGGTTGCTACGGCGGCGAAATCGCTACGCCCAACTTGGATGCCCTCGCCGCGAACGGCGTGCGATTCACCGAGTTCTATAACTGCGCCCGCTGCTGCCCGACCCGGGCCAGTTTGCTCACCGGCTTGTACCCGCACCAAGCCGGCGTCGGCCACATGACGGAAGACAAAAACAAACCCGGCTACCGCGGGAATCTGAACACCTCGTGCCGGACGATCCCGGAAGTGTTGAAACCGGCGGGCTACCGCAACTATGCCGTGGGCAAATGGCACGTCACACCCCACGCCTCGGCCAAAGGGCCCAAGGAGAATTGGCCGCTGAGCCGAGGCTTTGACCGGTACTACGGTACGATCCACGGGGCCGGGAGTTTCTTCGATCCGTCGTCGCTAGTGCGAGATAACACCATGATCTCGGCTTTCGCCGACCCGGAGTACAAGCCGGGCACCTACTACTACACGGATGCGATTACCCACCACGCCGCGAAGTTCGTGGGCGAACATTCCAAGGATCACGCGGACAAGCCGTTCTTCCTGTACGTCGCATACACGGCGGCGCACTGGCCGATGCATGCCCTTCCGGAAGACATCGCCAAGTACAAGGGGAAGTACGATGGCGGCTACGATCCGATCCGCAAGGCCCGCTTCGAGAAAGCCGCGAAACTCGGTTTGATCGATCCGGCGCAGGCGATGTCTCCGCAGGCGGGCGATTGGGAGAAAGTGGCCGATAAGAAATGGGAAGCCGCGGGGATGGAAGTGTACGCTGCGATGGTTGATCGCATGGATCAAGGAATCGGCAAGATCGTGGCGGAGTTGAAACGAGCGAATCAACTCGAAAACACACTCATTCTGTTCATGCAAGACAACGGCGGCTGCGCCGAACCCATCGGCCGCACCGGCAACGCCAACCACCCGAACATCGAACGGCCCGACAAGCCGACGCTGCCCGCGATGAAGCCCGAAGATTTCATCACGGCGGGTAGCACACCGAGCCAGACCCGCGACGGCTACCCGGTGCGGATGGGGCCAAAGGTAATGCCCGGCCCGGCGGATACCTACGTGGCTTACGGAAAAGGTTGGGCGAACGTGAGCAATACGCCCTTCCGCGAGTACAAGCACTGGGTTCACGAGGGGGGCATCGGCACGCCGATGGTCGCCCATTGGCCGAAGGGGATCGCCGCGAAGGGGGAACTCCGCACGCAACCCGGCCACCTGATCGACGTCGCCGCGACCTGCGTGGAGCTCGCCGGGGCTGCCTATCCGAAGGAAGCGACGCCGTTAGAAGGCAAGAGCTTGACCACCGCCTTCGCCGGGAAACCGATCGAACGGGATGCCATCTACTGGGAACACGAAGGCAACCGGGCAGTACGCTCCGGCGATTGGAAGATCGTCTCGAAAGAGGGCAAGAAGTGGGAGCTTTACAATATCGCCAAGGATCGCGTGGAATCGAACGACTTGGCATCGAGCCAACCGGAGAAGGTGAACGAACTCAGTGCGAAGTACGAAGCGTGGGCCAAACGGGCCAACGTGGAACCGTGGCCCGTCGCTGCGGCCAAGAAGAAGAATTGATTGCAAGCTCAGCCCGCCGGGGTGTTCAAACTCAGCGGGCTGACGCCCGCCGCTCGGAGATCAATACACCGGTTTGGCCTTGGCGAGAACCTCGGCTTTCGTCAGTTGCGGACGGCGGCCGATGAGGATGAGAATGGCCCCGGCTTCGATCGGCACATCGCCGGTCGGGCCGCTGAGGAGTTCGCCATTCGATCTCAGCATCCCTGCCACGATCACGCCGAACTCGCGGGAAATCAGGGTGTCGTGCAAGGGCTGGCCGATCAGCACGCTCCCCGGTTCCACCTTGAATTCTTCCATGTGCAAATCGAACGCTTCCGAACGGCTGGCCACATCCATAAAAAGCTGAACCGACGGTTTGAACACCGTTTGCACCGCCTTGTGTGCCCCGGCGAGGTACGGCGAGATCACTTTGCTGGCCCCCACCCGGCGCAGTTTGGCTTCCGCTTCTTCTTCCTCGGCACGGGCCACGATCTGCAAGGTCGCATTCAAAAGCCGGGCACTCAGCGTGATGTAAAGGTTCGCCGCATCGGAACCCACCACGGCGATCAGCGCTTTGGCCCGTTCGATTCCCGCTTTGCGAAGGAACTCATCTTCCGTGGCATCGGCTTGGATTCGCAACCCGAACTTGTAATCCCACTCGCCAACGATCGTCGCGGTGTCGATGACGACGAAACGCTGTTTCAACCGTTCGAGCTCTTCGCAGACCAATTTCCCCATCCGGCCGTAGCCGCAAACGAGGGTGTGGCCTTCGAGTTGTTTCAATTGATCGTCCATACGCTCCTTCCCCAGCAGTTCGCGGAGTTCGCCCGTGACGATACTGCGGATGATGTCCGTGGCAAAATAGAAAAGTGTGAAGATGCCGCCGAGGGCGAGGAATATGGTGAAAATGCGGCCGGGCGTGGACAGCGGCTCGTGAACTTCACTGTAACCCAACGTGGTGACCGTGATGATGGTCATGTACAAACCGTCGAACAGCGTCCATTTCTCCCCTTCGATCGCCGGGTAGGCGAAGGTTCCCACGGCGACGATGCCCAAGGGAATCAGGATCATCCGCCGCGTGCGGCGGGGGAGAAATCGGCGGAACATGCGGTTGGGCCAGCGGAACCCGTGGGCCAGCCACTCGCGATAGGTTTGCCCGGGTGCGGAATTCATGCGGCGGGTTCGCCTTGGAATGCGAGATTCGACTGACGGTAATCTAACTTATTTCGGGGCCTTCGGGTATGATGGCCGCATCGAATCCTTCCGAGGCACCAATGGAACACTATTCCGCACCCCTGCTTTTTCTGATGGCTGCAACTTGGGTTGCTCCGACGTTGGCCGATGAACCGGCGAAGCCGACCTCCCGCACGGAACGCACCATCGAAGGTTGGAAAGTAAAAGTCGACGACCGATTATTGAGCGGCGAAGGCGAAGAGTTGGGCAAAAAGTCGCTGCGGTGCCTCGAAAGCAAACTGATCGACATCAAAATTGTGGCGCCCGCGGACAAAGTGAAGAAACTTCAAAGCGTTGTCATCGTGTTGGATCTCTCGCACGGCAAACTCAAAACCATGCAATACCACCCGAGTGCGGGCTGGTTGAAAGCGAACGGTTACGCGGCCGACCTCGAAAAATGCGTTCACATCCCGGAGGCCGCCGATTTACCCACGAAACGCTGCACCAACGAGCAACCATGGGTGATCTTGCACGAACTCTCGCACGCATACCACGATCAAGTGCTCGGCTTCGACGAACCGAGAATCCGAGAGGCCTACGAGAAGTACAAGAAGAGCGGCCGCGGCGATGCCACGCTGCTCTACAACGGAAAGCGTGTCAAGCACTACGCCCTCACCACCCCGATGGAATTCTTCGCCGAGATGACCGAAGCCTACTTCGGCAGCAACGATTTCTTCCCGTTCAACCGCGCCGAGTTGAAGGAATCCGAACCAGAAATTTACGAATTGCTCAAGGGAATCTGGGACAACCCGCCCGCGAAGAAGTGAGCGCCCGAGCGGCGGGTCTTACTCTACCCTCTCTCCCGCTGGGAAGAGGGTCGTTTCGAGCGAAGCGAGAAGCGGGGGGAGGGGCTTTAACAACCAATCAGAACCCCTCTCCCCGTCCCGAAGCGGGACGACCCTCTCCACAACGGGCGAGAGGGTGGAATTCCAAACGCCGCTTGGAAATGCTCTACCCTCCGCTACTTCTTGGATTCGACCGGCGGTA
>Ga0105045_10003058_pt1 | contig 14247 bp, 16 predicted proteins | sample MAT02_FD_78089 | JGI IMG/M metagenome (GOLD analysis project Ga0105045, IMG submission 78089) | Freshwater microbial communities from Lake Fryxell liftoff mats and glacier meltwater in Antarctica - MAT-02 (megahit assembly) | ecosystem: Environmental > Aquatic > Freshwater > Ice > Liftoff...
TGAAGAAGATCGCGTCGGCCTTCGGTGCGTAGTCGTAGTGGCTGACGCCCTTCTCTTCGCGCGTGATCGCCTTCGCGTCGCCGCCGGTGGCGTCGATCCGCCAGACTTGTGTGCTGCCGTCGAACGGGGGCTTGGTTTCGGCGGCCCGTTTGCGGTTGCCGAGAAAGTAGAGGTGTTTGCCGTCGCCGCTCCATTTGATGTGGCGATCATTGGCTCGGTCGAAGGTGAGTTTCGTCGGCTTCCCTTTGCCGTCGGTGGCGATCACCCAAACATCGGTCTTACGCAGGTCGTCGGCCTTGTCCCACGTTCCCAAGCCGTAGGCGACGTGCTTGCCATCGGGCGATACGGCGATTTCCGTGATCGCATTCAGCGTGAAGTAATCGTCCGGCTTCACATCGTGCGTGCGCTCTTGGGCGAACACTGGCACAGCGAGGATGAGCAAGACAAAGAGGGAACGCATGGGAACTCCGGTGTAAGAAATTAGCCACAGAGATCACAGAGGTCACAGAGAGAAAATCAGAGGTAGGTTATTTATCTTTCTCATTGTTCTCTGTGTTCTCAGTGTTCTCTGTGGCAATATTTCATTGGTACTTACTTCTTCACCGTCAAATAGCCTTGGGCCTTCATCCAGTCGCCGCAGCTCTTGGGCCACGTGGCGAAGGGCTTATCACTCGGCTTCATGCCGAAGCCATGGCCGCCGCTGCTGTACACATGCAGTTCCGCGCTCACGTTGTTCGCCTTCAACGCCTTCACCAAACTCATGCAACTGTCGAAGCAACCTTTATCGTCGTAAGCCACGGCCACGAAGCTCGCCGGGGTGTCTTTGGTGATGTTGATCTCCGGCTTCATCGTACCGTCCTTTTCGAGGAGGCCGCCGGGGTAGATCATCACGCTGAAGTCGGGCTTGCAGCTCACCTTATCGGTTTCGTCGATGGCATCGTAAGAACGCTTGTCCGAGTTCGTGCTCGTCCACACGGTGAGGTGCCCGCCGGCGGAGAAGCCCAACATTCCGATGCGCATCGGATCGATCTTCCATTCCGCCGCTTTGCTTCGCACGAGGCTCATGGCCCGTTGGGCATCTTGGGCCGCGGCCAGTGAATTGTCCGCCCGCTTGGGCACGCGGTACTTCAGCAACACGACCGTCACGCCCAGCGAATTCAGCCATTCGGCCACTTGGGTGCCTTCGTGTTCCCAAGCGAGGATGCTGTAGCCGCCACCGGGGGCAACAAGGACCGCTGCTCCGTTATCCAGTTCGGCTTTCGGGCGGTAGATGGTGATCGTCGGCTTGCTAACGTTGCCGAGGCGTTTCAACGGCGGTGTTTCGCCAGCCTTGGCAGGTTGGAAGCCTTCTTCGGGCAGCCCGCCCTTTTCACCCGGTGCCGCATTGGGCCACAGCGGAATTTCGATTGGCTTGGTTTCCACCGCGAAAGCGGGGACCGTCAAAAACAGCAAAACGGAGAGGGCACGCATTGAAAGCTCCAAAGAGGAAAAGAAATTTCACCGCAGAGGGCACATGAGGGCACGAGAGAAGAAACAGATTTTGATTTTCCCATGTGCTCTCATGCGCCCTCTGCGGTGAATCGGGTTTCACCCGACCTGCGGGAACTGCACCACGGCCAGCTTGGCTACTGGGTCGAACTCCGGGGCGAACAGCAGTTCCACGGAGGCTGAGGCGCTCGTGCGGGCCGTCATTTCCAACACTTCGCCTTGGGCGATGCCGTCGATGAAGCCCCGCCAGGGCCGTTTCTCCGGATCGAGGTTCTTCAAGCGGATGATCGAATCGCTGGGCAACACGGCGGGCCGCCAAAACTCCGGCTTCAACACGTTCGATGCCGCCAGCGTGAGCAGGTTGGCATTCAACGGCAATGGCGAAGCGCCCATGGCGCGGGCGTAGCTGGTAGAACCGGCGGCGGTGGAAATCAACATGCCGTCGGCCACGACGCGGGCCATGCGGATGATTCCGTTCACCGAGACTTCGACCCAGGCCGTTTGGCCGGTTTGTCGCTCGATCCAACAATCGTTGAAGGCGACCTCGTGCCGGGGTTCCCCCACGTGGCCCACGACATCCACACCGAGCAATGGCAAGCGATACCTGCGGAGGTTGCGTGCCGGGAACGCCGGCTGGTTGGGATCGTTGAGCAGGAAGCCGAGGTGGCCGGTGTTGAGGCCGTAGAAGGGCAGGCCGTCGCGCCAATGATGGCGGATAGCGCGCAGCATAGTTCCATCGCCGCCGATGACGACGATGATCTCCGGATCGTTGGAAACCGAATCGCGGAGTTGGTTGGCCAATTGCTCGGCTTCGCTCTTCTCGCGGTCGAAGAAGAGGCGGAGCCGCTTCGTGTGCAGGTGGTAAAGCTCGGAGTCGGGCATGGGGCGATCCGCGGGGGATGAGACGCCGAGGGTCAGGATACGACAGCGGGGCCGCATTTGGCAGACATCGTGGGGCATTGGAACAAAATGTGCCTCCCAACACTTCGAACCCAAGGAGGAACGCCATGCCCACAACCGCCAAGAAACCGAAAACGAAAACCAAGGATCCGAAGGGCGGCCTCACCGCCGCCGGACGGGCCGAATTCAAACGCAAAGAAGGTTCGCACCTCAAGGCCGGCGTGAAAGGCAAGGCGGACACGCCCGAGAAAATGAAACGCAAAGGCTCCTTCCTCCGCCGGCACTTCGCCAATCCCCGCGGGCCGATGGTGGACGACGACGGCAACCCGACGCGGTTGGCGTTGAGCGCGCACGCCTGGGGTGAACCGGTGCCCAAGACGATGGCCGCCGCGAAGAAACTCGCGGAGAAGGGAACGAAACTGCTCGAAAAATACAAGGCTTCCCAAACCTCATGAGGATCGACCATGCCGACCAAATCCAAAACCGGCGGTGCGAAGAAGAATTCGCTCGTGGGCAACATCAACAAACGCAAGAAGGCAGGTACCAGCCGCAGCAAGAAAAAAAGCACCGTGAGTCCCAAGGCGTACAAGGGCATGAAAGAAGGCTGGGACAAGAAATGATGGAGCCCCGCCATCGCAAAAGCCTATCGTAACCCCGACGATTCCCACGGAGGTTCCCATGCGATCCCTGATTCTTTCCATTGCGTTGCTCAGCAGTGCCGGTTCGGCCATGGCCGAAGTGAAGACCAAAAAGGTCGAGTACAAGTACGATGGAGTCACATTTATCGGCCACATCTTCTGGGACGATGCCGTGAAGGGCCAACGCCCCGGCGTGTTGGTAGTCCACGAATGGTGGGGCCTCGATGCCTACGCCAAGAGCCGGGCCGAGCAACTCGCCAAAATGGGTTACGTCGCGTTCGCCTGCGATATGTACGGCAATGGCGAAGTGACCGAACACCCGATGGACGCCACCAAGATGGCGACCGCCGTGCGCAAGAACGTCGATATCTGGCGAGGCCGCGCCATCGAAGCCTTGAAGCAACTCACCGCCTGCGAATACTGCGATCCGAAGAACGTCGCCGCCATCGGGTATTGCTTCGGCGGTACGACCGCGTTACAACTCGCTGCGACCGGTGCCGATCTGAAAGCCGTCGTCACGTTCCACTCGGCGCTGCCGACGTTGAAGCCGGAAGAAGCCAAGGCGATCAAAGCGCGCGTTCTCGTCTGCCATGGGGCCGACGACAAGTTCATCAAGCCGGAATCCATCGATTCATTCAAATCGACGATGGCGGAAGCGAAGGTGAACTTTGAGTTCGTCGCGTATCCGGGAGCCGTGCATAGCTTCACGGTGCCGGAAGCGGATAAGCACAAGATCGACGGCATGGCCTACAACAAGGATGCCGACGAGAAATCCTGGGCGAGCATGAAGAAGCTGTTCGGCGAAGTGTTCACGAAGTGATCAGTTCAGTTTGTGCCGGGCAGTGGTGTGATCGAAACGTCCCCGCCCGGTATGACTACGATCTTCAATTCGTTGCCCAGTAACAGGCGCATTCCCACCAACGATTCCTCGCCGATCGCCGATACCGAGATCGGACGCCAACTATTTCCCCACTCGATTTCCGCATTGTGGACATTCACGGTAACGAGGCTTCCATCTGCCAGTTCTCCCAAACTGCTGGATTGCTGGGGTAATGCGAGCATCGAGACGATGTCCGCCGCCAATGTCAGAGTGCCGTTGTAACCAGAATCCACGATTGCGGGGACGACAGTTTCAGAACCGGTTGGCCCGCGGAGTCGCAGGGCAACGCATGCTTCGCGATATTCGTTGACGGTGCCATGGATCATCGAAGTTACCCGAAACGATATGCGGTTTTTCGACCGGCTCGCACGAGCCAGAATTCGGAAGCCGGATTGCGAGCACGCAGCCGTGCAATCGCCGTGTAGTCATCCTCATCGATTTCGTGATCCCCATTGTCGATGGCAATGGCAACGAATTTGCCATCGTCTTCCTGCTTGAGCAATGGCTTGATCTTCGATTCGAAAATCTCACCGCCAAGCCTGGCGAGTTCCTGCGGACTGTGATGAACTGGGGCGGCGATCATGGCACAACTCCGGGCGGGTTTCGCTACAAACAAGTTTACCATTCGCATTGAATTCTGTCAGCGCGTAGAGTGTATTCGCAAGAAAAACTCGGGGCGCTCACGCGACCCGGCTCGCCGTTAGTCTTGGATATTCGTGACTGTGGTTCAGGCCCTTCTCGCTACTTTCAATCGCGAGGCCGTCGTAATGCCACCCTTAGAGCTCGGCGCTTCGCATTCCCTTTTGCATGATGGCGAATCTCGCTCTGCTTGATGAAATGGATTTGTCTCCGATATGGGACGCAGCCTTTATCGAATAGGATCTGCTTACGCAAACGTAGCCATGCGGTATGGAGAGACTCGCCTTCGCGAACCACAACTCGAATACTCATTGCAAGCGTCTTAACGGCTGACGCCACCACCGGATTCCATGAACCATTGACTTTGGTGATGAAAACACAATACCATCCATTCAACTTGACGACAACATCCCTTTCTCATCCCTTTCCCATTTCCACTTGTCGCCCATCTCTACTTCGATTAACTTTACCTCACAAAGCTTCCTCCGGAATCGTGCCCTTGGAACTCCGCGACGCCCTTTCCCAGATCGCAGAAATCCGCAGCAAGGCCGCGGCGGCCGAGCAGTTCCGCGGCTATCGCGCCGGGCCAATCGGCATTACCGGGTTACTCGCGGTATTGGTCGCACTCGCGCAACCGCGATTCGCTACGAACGATGCGAACTACCTGATTCTCTGGCTTTCCACGGCGGTATTCGCCGCGGCGGTATCGGGCACGGGAATCTGGTTGCGGTTCCGCCACGGCGTCGATCCGCTCGCGAAGCAACTCACTTGGCTCGCGGTGGGGCAGTTCGCCCCCTGCTTGCTGGCGGGCGGGTTGGTCACGCTAGTGATCGTTCAACAGGTGCCGCAATACTTCGCGCTGCTGCCCGGCCTCTGGCAGGTTTTCTTCAGCTTGGGCGTGTTCGCCTCGTGCCGATTGTTGCCCAAGTCGGTCGTCGTGATCGGCGTGTGGTACCTCGTGGCGGGGTGCTTCAACCTCACCGCGGCGAACGGGCCGAGGGCTTTGAACCCGTGGGCGATGGGCATTCCCTTCGGCGTCGGCCAACTGGCCACGGCGGCGGTGCTCTACTGGAATCTGGAGAGGGCGAACGATGAAGCCTAAACTCGAAGCCGAGGAAACCGGCCGGTATTCGTTCGAGGGCCTCGACCGCGTGCTGCACGAGAAGGCACGCCTCGGTATCCTCACGTCGTTACTCGCCCACCGCGATGGCCTCGCGTTCAACGCCCTACGCGAACTCTGTTCGCTCACCGATGGCAACCTCAGCCGGCACCTCACCACGCTGCAGGAAGCGGGCCTCATCCAAATCGATAAAACCATTCAAGGAAAGCGACCGCGCACGCAAGTGGCCCTCACGAAACCGGGCCGGGCACGCTTTCTCGGGTATTTGAATCTACTCGAAACCATCGTGAACGGCGCTTTGGCCGTGGCTGAACCGAAAGCGCAATTAAATACGGCCTGAGGTTGATGGCAAGGTGGAAGTGAAATGGAGCCGCCCTGTGTTCGGAGCGGCTTTTGCAAACGAGTTTGTCCGACGATGAAACGATACCGAGTGGAGATGATCGGGATCGAACCGACGACCTCTTGAATGCCATTCAAGCGCTCTCCCAGCTGAGCTACACCCCCCGAGTATTCAAAGTATAAGAACCGGGCCGCCCGCAGTCAACGGGTCGGCCCGCTTCGTTCTCAATTCTTGGGCTTCTGCGGAAGTCGCGTCCATTCTTCGTAACAGTTCGCCCCGATCGGGCGGACGACCTTGCCATCGACGATGTCGAGGTGGATCAAGTTATAGGTGAAGGTTTCCCCCAGCGGCGTCTTGCGGGTGAGCACGATCTTCTGATCGAACACTTGGAATTTACCCGCGATGGTGTCCCCTTGGGCCGTCTTCCAAGTGTAGGTGAGATCGTCCTTCAATTCGATCACCCCCTTCGGCAGCGGCGCACTCGCAACGGTCGGCCGGAGGTATTGCACGATTTCCCATTCCCCCACGAAGATCTTGTGCGGGAGATCCGGCATCACCTTCGGCTTCGGTTCGGTTTTGGGCATTTGCATCGGGGGTTCGGCGGGGGCTTGCCCCATCGAAAACCCCGCGAACGCGGCCACGGCCATCAATGTGCATTCGATCCGCATGGTCGATTCCTCAAAACGGTACCGCCGCACCCATCCTCGGGCGCGAACGTACCGATAGATTACACCCGGAAAGGTTCGCATGCCTCGAAAAGAGGGGAGGAGTTAACTATGGAACACGAACCCCGGTACGACGCGACCGCCAAAACCCTCAATCTCGATGCGGGTTCACCGGGTAGTTCGCAACGGTGGATCGCCCCCGCCTTCTTCGATCCGCAAATCAACGGGGCGATGGGTATCGCTTTCAATTCGCCCAACCTCGATTCCGATGGCATCCGCAAAGTGATGGAAGTTTGCCGAAGCCACGGCATCGGTGGATTCCTCGCTACCGTTATCACCGATAGCGGCGACGCCATTTGCCGGGCGTTCCGCACGCTGAGCGCGGCTTTGGAAGCCGATGCGGAACTCGCAAAGCGGATACTCGGTTTCCACTTGGAAGGCCCGTACATCGCATCGGACGATGGCCCGCGCGGGGCGCATCCTCGCATCCATACCCGCGATCCGAATTGGGAAGAGTTTCAACGTTTCCAAGATGCGGCGGGCGGCCGAATTCGCATGTTCACCCTCGCCCCGGAACGAACTGGGGCGTTGGAGTTGATCGAACGGGTAGCAAGAACAGGTGTGGTCGTAGCTCTCGGGCACACGAATGCGGATGCCGAGATTCTGCGGCGGGCGGCGGATGCCGGGGCACGCACCAGTACCCACCTCGGCAACGGCTGCCACGCCCAACTTCCCCGGCACGAGAACCCGATCTGGAACCAGATGGGGGAAGATCGCCTCTGGGCCAGCATCATCGCGGATGGGCACCATCTGCCGGGGAATGTGGTGAAGAGTATCGTGCGAGCGAAAACGCCTGGGCGGCTATTGCTCACCTGCGATGCCAGCAGTTTGGCCGGGCTTCCTCCGGGGCGTTACGCCGAGTGGGGAACCGAATTGGAAGTGCTGGAGAATGGCAAGATCGTGGTTCCCGGAACGCCATTTCTCGCCGGTTCGGCAGTGTTTACCGATACCTGCGTGGCGAACATCGTTACTATGGCGGGTTTGAGCTTGCCCGAGGCGATCGACTTAGCGACGCGGCAACCCCGCATCTTGCTCGGTTTGCCCCCTTCCGAGGATTGCATCACTTTCGATTGGAAACCCGGCGGGCCACTGGAGAATATCCGAGTGGCCGCGTGGCCCGTCAGTTCTTGATTTGAAAGTGACGGTACTCGCACGGCCCGGCTTCGGCACGGATTCCGAATTTCGTGGCCCCCGGGTTCGCTTTTAGTTTCTTGATGCTCTCGCCGTTGTTCTTGAACTCGGCCATATCGCCGGCCACCACGATCTCGAACGCGTTCCATTCGCCCTCTTTCATGTTGGCGATGTCAGCCGCTTTCAAATCGAACTTCAACCCGCGGAAGTAAATATCGTTGTTGCAGCCTTTGCCCGGTTTGAAGTCGAACTTGATGTGGGCGTCTTTGTCGAATGTCTTGGCCGTGAAGATGGTGATGTCGCCTTTCACCTTGGAATCGATGGCGAGTACGCCGTCCGTGAGTACGAACCGCTTGGTCGATGTTTCCTTTTTGCCATCGAGCGCTTCGCCCGATTTATCTTTATCTTTCGTGGCCGCAACTTTCCAACCGCTGAGATCAGAGCTGTTGAAGAGGGCAACGAACCCGGCTTCGGGTTTGAATGTGTCCGCCGCGGCGAACGAGAACGACACAGCGACGAACGCCGCGATGAGGGAGAGTGAACGAAGCATGGGAGAGGATTCCAAAAGGATTTAGATGCGAATCAGAGGCTGAAGCGAATCAGAGGCTGAAGCGAATCAGAGGCTGAAGCGTCAGCGAAGCAAACCACTGCTTCGCTGAAGCGAACCAGAGGCTGAAGCGTCAGCGAAGCAAACCACTGCTTCGCTGACTGAAGCGAACCAGAGGCTGAAGCGTCAGCGAAGCAAACTACTGCTTCGCTGACGCTTCAGCCTCTGACTAAAGCGAATCAGAGGCTGAAGCGTCAGCGAAGCAAACTACTGTTTCTGAAGCGTCAGCGAAGCAAACCACTGCTTCGCTGACGCTTCAGCCTCTGACTTCAGCCTCGGACAGAAAAATCACTTCTTCTTTCCGCCCGATTCCATAAAGGCCAGCAGATCAAGGAATTCTTGCTCAGTCAACACGTCGGCCAGATTAGCGGGCATCGGCGACACCGGCGACGGCTTCCGCGTGTCGATGTCGGCCTTCAGCACTTCCACGCGGTTCGGTTCCAACGGGTTCGGTTGAATTACGATCTTCGTCGGCGTGTCTTCGATCACACGGCCGGTAATCACTTGGCCGTTCAGGGTGTTGATCGTTTCGTTCTGATATTGATCCGAAAGCACCTTGGAAGGATCGAGGATCGATTCGAGGATCGCTTTGCGATCGAACCGGGAACTGATGGCCGTGAGATCAGGGCCGATGGCCCCACCCTCGGTGCCCAGGCGGTGGCACTTGATGCACTGGCTGGCGAAGTAAGCATCGCGCCCCTTCGCCGCGTTCCCGACCTTGGCCAACTTGTCTTCCAAGTCGGCCGTCTTCCACGCCTTGATGATCGGTCGGCTCGGCACGTCGTAACTCGGCACCACGGTTTTATCGATGCTCGCGATGAGTTCACCGTGTTCCTTGCGCTCGGCTTCGCTCATGTTGGCCACGGCTTCCTTGAAGAAGTTCTTCATGAAGTTGTTGAAGCTGCTGCCATCGCCATAAGCACGGCCCGCTTCGGCGAACCACTTGGTAACGTACGCCGGGGGCGGCAGCTTCTTGCGATCCTTGGTGAAGTACGAGAGGTATTCCTTGCGTTCGGCGCTCGTCCAGTTGCCGATGGGCAGCGTGCGCAGGTGGAAGAGGTAGTGGAACTGGTCTTCCTGCGTTTTCGCCGTTGCCATGTGCTTCAACGTCCGCTCGGCGAGTTTCGGTGCAGTGAGGTACACGAGGAGTTGGAATACCTCGCGGTTCATCGATTCGTTGGAACTAGGAAACATCGGATCGAGTTCGGCGAGGAGTTTCTTCTGCGTTGCGAGCGAAGGCTTGCCGAGGCGGGCGAAAGCCACTTGCAGCACCCGCAATTTGTCGAACTGTTGTGTTTCGTTCAGTTTGGTGATGGGGAACTTGTCGAGCGCGGCGAGCAGTTCGGGAAGCACCTTCGTATCGCCAACGCGGGCCAGCGCGAGCAGTGATGCGAGCGCAGCGTTCGGATTCGTTTCGGCGAGGGCCTTCGCCTTCCATTCCACAACAGATTGCGCTTCGAGGGCAACGCGCGCGGCCGATTGCAAGGCGCGGTCATCGCTGGCCAAACTCGGCGAGAGTTTCTCGACGGCACCCGATACAGCCTTACCTTGGTGGGCTTCAGAGTTGTTCCGATCCGTTCTGGCCTTCATCTCAGGCGTGATTATCGTGGGAACAATCTCGGGCTGCGTCGATTCCTTCCCCACATACGTCACGCGGTAGATCGCCCCCTGCGTGCCACGGCCGCCGATGGTGAAATACATCGAACCGTCCGTCGGGGAGACGGCGATGTCGGTCACATTCAACGGCTTCTTCACCGCCCCCTGTTTCATCAGCGCGAGCGGGCAGACGAAGTTCTCGAACGTGGCGGTGTAAGTCGAACCCTTGGGTGTGAGGTGCACGGCCATGATGCGGCCGTAGCTCCAATCGAGGATGTACATCGCCTTCTGGTACTTGGCGGGGAACTTCGCGCCAATGCCGTTGCTCACGCCGGTCGGGGAGCCGACACCGATGTTCACCACCGGAGCCAAATTGTCCGGGTAGTAATCGGGCCAGACGCCCGTGCCCGAGCGCCAGCCATGTTCGCTGCCGCTGGTGCAGTGGTTGACGCGAGTGGGGCGGTACCAGGGCATGCCCCAATCCCATTCCATGTCGCTATCGAAGGTGAAGAGTTCGCCATCGGCGTTGAAGGCGAGGTCGTAGGCGTTGCGGAAGCCGGCGCAGAACAGTTCGGCGTTCTTGCCATCCTGATCCATGCGCACGACGTAGCCACCGGGGGCATAGATGCCCGCGGCGTGGCCGTTGCCGTCCCATTGGCGGGGCAGCAGGAGGTCTTCCTTGTAATTGCGGTAGGGCGAATCCTTGCTCAGCCCTTCGGGCAACTGCGTGTGGTTGCCGTTCATGATGTAAAGCTTGTTATCCGGCCCCTTCACGATACCGTGCGGCCCATGTTCCCCGGCCCCGGCGAAGCCCTTGAGGAATTCGACGTTCCATTTGTTCGGCTCGGTTTCCTTGCAAAGGTAGAGGCCGAAGCCCTTCGGCCCGTTGCCGTTGAGGTAGAGCGAATCGAACGCCCACAGCGTTCCCATCACTTCGCTGATGGGCAGATCGAGCTTTTCCTTCTTCTCGACGACGCCATCCTTCAACGTGAAGCGAGTGATGGCTTGGCCGCGTTGGCCCGAAGCGATCAACCGGCCTTGCCCATCGAAGCCCATGTTGATGAACGAGCCGTCCACGGCCGGATCGGCGGTGTACACGAGTTCGGCCTTGAATCCCTCGGCCACGAAGAGCTCTTCGGGCAGCGGGGCGACTTTCCCCTTGGGCGGCGCCTTCTGCTTAGCTTGCGCGAGCAGGGTCGATTCCCGTGGGGCGAAGGCGGTCACCAAACAACAAGCGGCACCGAGGGCAGCCGCGAACATCATTCGACGCATAGGTTGCGATCCGTTTGGGAAAGTGGACATCGGCAGGTGTAGTGAGTGTAACGGAACCGAATCCGTAGAACAACTGTTTCCTGAAGGGGGGACATCGTTCCCCTGCGGGGTTGTGCAAGGGGACGATGTCCCGCCGCTTCCGAGGTCATTTCATGGATTGGTCGAACGAACTTGAAGAAGCCATCGCCGCGGCGGAACTCGCCGGGCAATTCGTGATGGACGAATACGAAAAGTTCGTTCCCATTCCGGATGCCCCGGCCAGCATCAGCACGCACGTCGATCGCGGTGCCCAAGAAATCATTCTCAAATACCTGCGAGCGGAGTACTCGGAAGATAGCTTGCTCGCCGAGGAAGTCACGCCCACGGTTGGCGAAGCTCCGAAAGATCGATCCCGCGTTTGGATCGTCGATCCCATCGACGGCACCCGCGGCTTCGCCATGAAGAACGGCGAATTCTCCGTGATGATCGCCTTGGTGCTCGACCATCGGCCCGTCGTCGGCGTCGTGCTCGAACCGGTGATCGACCGGCTCACTTACGCATCGTTAAACGGGGGGTGTTTCACCCGTACCGGCGGTTCCGAGCCGATCCGTTGCAAAGTGAGCGATTGCGAAACTCCGGAAACCTCGGCCATCGTGTTGAGCCACCGCAAGCCGGGCAAACCGTTGAAAGGTGTGGTGTCCGCGATCAGGGCCGGGCGAATCGTGGAAACATACTCCGCCGGGATCAAGCTCGGCATGGTCGCCCGCGGCGAAGTGGAACTTTACGTGAACGAGTACGCCGGGTTCCACGATTGGGATATCGCACCCGGCCACATCCTCGTGGAAGAAGCCGGGGGAAAAGTGACCGAGTTGGATGGGCAACCCGTACGTTACGCCCTACCGATGAAGCCGAACCGCCAAGGCATGCTCGCATCCAACGGGAAAATTCACGCCGAAGTGATGAAGCGGTTGATTCGGGGTTAGTCCATCAGCCAATAAGCAAGCCGAAGGACATCCTCGCCGGGGAACTATCGCTTGATGGTGGCCGAGCCAAGTTGCCCGTGATTTTCCATGTCATCCATGTCAAGCCGACGCCGACAGGCGATTTCATGGTGGGGGCCCAGTGCCTGCGGCCCCTCACGGAGGAGGAGATTGCGATGTTTGCCGGGCCGCAGGTGTGAAGTAGAATGCAATGAATGACCGTTGCGAATGACCAAGCCTGTAATCGGGAGTGCGGTATGAATGCCACTTTGTTGTCTCCTTCCGCCGGATCGGCGTTTCCACCACCCACCCCACTTATGACGGCTGAGGAATTCATTTCGCGGTTCGATGGCCAACAAGTGGAATTGGCGAAAGGAATCGTGGAGGAATTGGACATGCCGAAATCGGGATTGCACGGCAAGGCTTGTGCTCGAATGACGGTTCAGCTCACGTTATTCGCAGACAAGTTAGATTGCGGCCACGTTATAGCCAACGACACTTGGATACGCACGGTTCGTTCGCCCGATTCCGTTCGTGGACCGGATGTGTTTTACATCAGCTACACTCGTCAGCCAAAGGGCACACTTTCTGATGAAATGATTGAAGCGATTCCGGAACTGGTTGTCGAAGTACGCTCGCCCTCCGACCCGTGGTCGAAAGTCCTCACGAAGACGTTAGAATATCTCGATTCCAAGGTGACGGTGGTCGTGATTCTCGACCCTGCCACGAAATCCGCGATTATCTACCGCGAGAACGAAGCGCCAAAAACTTTCGCACCGGAACAAGATCTCGTTGTTCCCGATATCCTCCCCGGCTTCGCCGTGAATGTCGGTTCGCTGTTCGCATGAGCGGAAACGATGAATACGAACTTGGCTCGGAAGATTCCCATCGCCTTGATTCTCTTCCGCCTGGCGCTCGGGCCGGTCATGCTGTTCGTTGCCTGGTGCGTGCCCGGTTCGGGGCCGTAGCTCGCTGCATGCCTCATCCCCGCCATTCTCTCCGACCTCTTCGATGGAATGATCGCCCGCCGGTTAGGCGTGGCCACGGCGCGGCTTCACCGGTTGGACAGCCAGACAGACCTGGTCTTCTGGCTTTCGGTTCTTGGTTGCATTTATCTACTCCGTCCGCAAGTTTTGGAACGGAACTGGTTTTACATCCTCGGCATTCTCGCGTTGGAAGCCTCGATCTACGCGTTGAGTTTTTGGAAGTTCAGCCCCGAACCCTGCACGCACCCCTACAGCGCCAAAGTGTGGGGCGTGTTTCTCGTGGTCTGCTTCGGGGTCGCGCTCGGTTGGGGTGAAGAAACATATGCGTTGCCTGTGCTCTTCTGGTTGTACTTTATCACCTGGGTCGATGTGATCGCGATCATCGCTTTGCTGCCGGAGTGGCGGCACGATGTCCACAGTTGTTGGAACGCTTACAAAGCACGGAACGATCACGGTTGATGCGAGATCGTAAAGAATCAGTTCCCCAGTTTACACAATCAATTCTTTGATCACTTTGGCATGTTCGACGCCCGTGAGCTTTTGATCCAAGCCTTGGTAGCGGTACGTGAACTTCTCGTGGTCGATCCCGAGCATCTTCATCACGGTGGCGTGCAAATCGCGGATGTGAACGGGATCCTTGGTGATGTTGTAGCTGAAGTCGTCGGTCTCGCCGTAGACAACGCCCCCCTTGGAACCGCCCCCGGCCATCCAGATGCTGAAGCAGCGCGGGTGGTGATCGCGGCCGTAGTTCACGCTACCGGCTTTATCCCGTTTCAGGCCGCCTTGGCTGTACACCGTCCGGCCGAATTCGCCGCCCCAGATCACGAGGGTTTCATCGAGCATACCGCGGTTCTTTAAATCCTGGATCAGGGCGTAGCAGGGTTGATCGACATCTCGGCACTGGTCAGTCATGCGCCCCGGTAAGTTCGAGTGGTGGTCCCAATTGTTGTGGTAGATCTGCACGAA
>Ga0105045_10003059_pt1 | contig 14246 bp, 17 predicted proteins | sample MAT02_FD_78089 | JGI IMG/M metagenome (GOLD analysis project Ga0105045, IMG submission 78089) | Freshwater microbial communities from Lake Fryxell liftoff mats and glacier meltwater in Antarctica - MAT-02 (megahit assembly) | ecosystem: Environmental > Aquatic > Freshwater > Ice > Liftoff...
ACGCGGGATTCATCGAGGACCTTGCGGTTTTGCTCTGCGGGAAAAAAGCCGGGAACGAGGGTATTCACCCGAATATCGCGGTCCGCCCACTCGCGTGCGAGATTGCGGGTGAGATTATGCACCGCAGCCTTGGACGCCGAATAGGTGAAGACGCGGGAAAGCGGATTGAGCCCTGAAATGGAGCCGAGATTGATGATGGAAGCCGGCCGCATTTCATCGACAAAATATTGGCCGAATACTTGGCACGCGCGGAAAACAGCGGAGAGATTCGTATCGATGATATTTTGATATTCCTCCTCGGGAATTTCGAGGAAAGGAGTGGCGGAATTGATACCAGCGCCATTGATCAGAATGTCCACTTGGCCGGAGCGCTCAAGGACTTTCTCCAGCAGATGGTGGAGCGACTCGCGCGAGGTAACATCCACGGGAATGAAATATCCTTTGCCGCCGTAGGATTCGATTTCCGTGAGACGCTGCTCCGCTTTCTCTGGAATCCGCCCGCCCAGCACGACTTCGGCACCGGCACGGGCAAGGCCCACGGCCATGGTGCCGCAGAGTTCACCTGTGCCACCGATGACGACGGCGGTTTTCCCAGATAGGTCAAATAGATCTTTTAAAAAGGCGGCGGTCTGCATGGGTTCAGCTTTATGGGAAACGGCGAAGGTGCAAGACTAGATTCAGGATTCCGTCTCCAGCGCTCAGGATAAAGATCGCTGGCTTCGGCCGGACCCGCGTGGAATGACAAGCTTCCGCGCTGGGAGAAACGGGGTAATAAGTGACGCCTCGAAATCGAATGCTTCAGAAAAATCCTCTTTTTTATCGGACTCTTGTTTGCCGAAAACTTGCTCCTCGATCAGTTGAAAAACCATATCGCCTACATCCTGGCATTTTCTCACACTCCATTCGCTCATCAGCGTGGAGGCCATCGGCCCGAATTGCTGCAGCGCGCAATCTCTGAATCCGGCAAGCAATTCTGGCCCGCTGACGTGGCGTGCTTGACCATTGTTCGTCTCGGCAATCCGCTTGAGCGTGAAATCAAGGGCATCTTTAAGAAAAAAGTAAGCGTGCGGATCGAAGCGATTGTCGCGCTTCAAAATAGAAACGACGGATTGTTCAAATTCCATGGGCTGCATGGGGAAACTCTGCCGGAGATATTTACAGGTGTCAAAGAGCTTTAGAAATGCAATCGATTGAAAGTTCCGCCCGCTTTCCGCAATACCTGAAGCATCTACCCGCGATCAATTTTTCAATTGGCTCGAAATCTGCACACTTCATCTCTTGCGCTCCCATTGCGAGGGTCTTTAGGATACTGCCGATTGTGAAAAACTTGTGTGCCATTTTCTGTTTCTGGATCGCGCTTCAGCCGCTTGCTGCGGTGGCGCAGGCACCCGTGGCACCACCAGCCAGCATGAGCGCGGGTGAGCTACTCGCCGCTGGAGAAAGGGCCTTCAACGCAGGCGAATGGGCGCTCGCAGCAGAGCGTTTTTCCGCCTTCATCCAGGACTTCGGAAGCCTTGAAGGCACTGCGGGAACGGTCCAGAAAATCAAGCCACTACTCGCCATCTGCCAAGTTAGATTAGAAAATTACGGCGAAGCTCTATCCCTGTTAGACGAAGTGCTGCAAGCCCCGGATCTGGACCCGAAGCAGCGCGTCGATTTGGTTTTCTTCGCCGGGCTTTCCAATCTCCGCACCGGCAACCAAGAAGCCGCCCGCAAACATTTGGGAGAAATTTTTGCCGATCCGAAACTAGACCACAGCCGCCGCATGGAAGCACTCGTGCTCGGCGGGATGAGCTATGTGCTTGAAGAAAACTGGAAAGAATGCATCACGTTTTTCGAAAAATACACGGATGAGATCACCGCCTTCAGCCCCGAAGCCGGGGCCCGCGCCAAGATCCTGCTCCTGCATGCGTTGATGAAAGAAAATTTGTGGCTGGATGCCGCTGCAATGGCCCGCTCCATCCACCAACAAATGGATCAAACCCGCCAAGTCGTTACCTTTTCCTCACAACTCATCGAACTCGGCGATCAATTGTTAGAGGATGGAAAACTTCACGAATCCATCTCCGTCCTTCGCATGGTCCCCTCCTCCACCGAGATACGCACCATGCAGAGTCAACGCCTCGCCGATGCCGAGCTTGAACTTAAATCCGCCATCGCTACCAAAAACCCAATTCGCGCCTCACAAGTGAAAACCGCGCTTGGCGAAATGCAGCGCGAGCTCGATGCATTCGCGCAGATCCCCCAGTTCGACAGCGCCGCAAGACTCCGCTTGGCCGGTGCCTACTTCCAGCTCGAACGCACTCGTGAGGGCTGCCTCATCCTCGATCAAATGGTCCGCCAAATGGAACCCGATTCCATCGGCGAGGCTGCCACCGCTTCGTTGATGCGCGGTTGGATGTCGCTTGAGCGCTATCGCCGCGCCATTCGCACCGCCGAGCTCTATCAAGAACGCTTCGCCGCGCTGCCCGAGAAGCCCAATCTCCCAGATATACTTTTCCTAAAAGCCCAAGCCTTCGAAGGGCAGTTGGAGCATCAGCAAGCTGCAGATGGCTACCACCAAGTCGCATTGCAATTTCCTGATAAGCCCATCGCCGCGCAGGCCAATTTCATGGAGGCTTACAATATTCTCCAACTGGAAAATTATAGTCGAGCGGGAACTCTTTTAGACAAACAACTCAAAAATTTAAAAGAAACCGACGACCTCTGGCAGCACGTAATCTTCTGGCGAGCGATGGCCTACTACTTCGATCAACGCTGGGAAGATGCGAGGACTCTCCTGAGCCAATATCTCAAGGCCGCAGCTGATGAAAAAAGCGTAGGACAAGAATATCTGGACGATGCCGCATTCCGGATTGGTTACAGCCACTTCTCCGAAGCAAACTACCCGGATGCCATCAAAATTCTCAAGGAATTCTCCACCACCCACCCCCAAAGCGAGTGGCTAGGCGAGGGCCTTCTGACCCTCGGCGATGCCCTCGCTGCCGAAGGCGAACTCGATGCTGCCGCCAAGGCCTACGCCCAAATCCCAGTCGATGCGCCCGGCTTCCATGACGAGGGCTGGATGAAACAAGGTAATCTCCTCAAGCTCAAAAAAGACCTCCCTGGGATGAAGACGCACTTCACTCAATTTCTCGAAAAACGTCCCGATAGTCCACGCATCGCCGAGGGCTTGCACTGGCTCGGCTGGATCGCGAAACAACAAGGAAATCTCCAAGAAGCCCGCGAAATTTATCAAACTGCGATCGACCGCTTCGGCAACGACGCCGTCCGCCCAGGTCTAGAAGACGTCTTCATTGGATTCCAAAATCTTTACCCAAATGATCAAAAGCCCGAGCTAGAGATCCTCCTCAATGATGCCCTCATCAACGCTCGCAGCGCGGAGAAAATCCGCCTCGCCACCCGCCTCGGTTGGGCGCTCTCACGCCTGCATCTCACAAATAAAACCAAGCCACCCGAGCAGCGCCTGCTCGATTCCCAGAATGCCTTGGTCGCCCTAGCACCCGGAATCGATCCCAAAGAAATCGCCCCCCTCATCCTCGCCGATGTCGGGGATGCACTTGCCACCGCTGGCGACGCAAAAACAGCCACCCATATCTATCAAGGCCTGCGCAAATGGTGGCCCCGCGCACCCGAGCGAGACCGCGCCTTCGCCGGGCTAGGCTTCATCGCCATTCAGGCCGGAGACGAGGCCGCTGCCCTCACTAATTTCGATCAGTATGAGAAATTTGCCATCATGCCCAAGACCGCGCCCGATGCACGCGGCATCTCTTTAGTCGAAGGTGAGCTTGGCGGAAAAGTCGCCCTTGCCCGTGCAAATCTGCTTTTAAATCGCAACCCTGATTCCGCGCTCAACATCCTATTAGCGGTGCAAAAAACCAAATCCATGCCCGCCGCCATCCGCGCCGAGGCTTTCATCTCCGCGGCCCGCTTGCATGTGAAAAAAGGCCGCTTCCGCGAAGCTCTCCCCTACTTTGAGCAGGTCTATCTATTATTCAACCGCTTCCCCCCATTAGTCGCAGATGCCTACTTCGAGCGCGGAGAAGCACTTGAGAAACTCGGCATGCCAGAGAAGGCGCGAGAAGTTTACTCCGAGCTCGCATCCCGCGAAGACCTCGCCTCTTTCAAGCCGGCACAACTCAGCCGTGAACGCGCCGAAGCCCTCGGTGGCCTCATCCCCCCCACCCCGACCGCCCAATGATCGCCCGCTTCCAGCTCACGCTACTGCTCTGCGCGGCCATCACCTGCCACGCTCTTAGTGCTACACCTGCCACTCCCGAAGAGATCCAAAAATTCGCCCAAAGCCGCCCAGAACTCGATGTAATCACTTGGAAAGACCCAGCTCGCGGCGAGCCTATCACCGTCCGCACGATCCAAGCGGACCAGCAATCCGTCACCGTCGAGAAATCCCTCGCCACCGGCCTCACCGTCAGAAAAGTCCCACTCTCAGACCTTAGCGGCATCACATTTAAATTCACTCCTGCCGAAGCGTCTCTCCATCGTAAACCGCAAATGGCGTCCATCCCAGCGCTGCGCCTGCTCTGGCAAACCCGCCAATCCACCCTCCGCCTCAACGGCTCCAACGCCGGCGAGTCAGGCCTATTGCTCGCCCAATCCCTGCGCCTCAGCGGCGAAGACGAAGCATTGCAAGAAGCCTTGAAAATCCTCGCGTTAATCCGCAGTCAAGAGACTTCAGAACCCCGCATCGAGCGCGCCCAAGCCGAGCAACTCACCATCGAGTTCCTAGTTTCCCAGAAAAATGCAACCGTGGCAGAGACCGACCGCCTCGCATGGGAAATCACTGCTGGGCCGGAAAACCCTGATGGCATGCTTCTCGCCACCGCCTTCCTCGGCGAACGCCACTTCGCAGACCTAAAAGCCACCGAAGAAGAACACCCGCGCTGGATGGATGACGATGAGGTCCGGCCTGTCCGCCAGCGCCTCTATCACCTAACTTTGGATTTTTTCCTCTACCCCAGTCTCTTCCTTGGCACCCGCGAAGCCGAGGCCGCGCAAGGCCTCAAGCGCGCCGCAGAGGTCCACCAATTCGCGGGTTCCACGGAAATGATGCAGGCCACGCTCACGGACCTCGCCGCCCTCTACCCAGAGTCGCAACCCGCCAAAGATGTCGCAGCCCTCCTCGCCCAACCTACACCACCACCCGTAGTTGAAACAGCTCCCCCAACAGATCCAGTGAAAACGACGCCCACCACACCGCCTCCGCCACCGGAGCGCTACAATATTTTTGACGAATAAATTCCACCTAGCACCAATCCACACCAATCCGTGAAATCCCTGTATTCCATCATCCGCCCCATCGTCGTGGCCATCGCCCTCTTCGCCGTGGCCATCGCCATCACCTCCCGGCCTGCCTCCGCACAAGAGACCAATCCGCCACCCGTTGCTGCAAAAGTAGAAAATGAAAGCCTTCTCGATGTCTATCAAAAGGGCGGCTGGATCATGCACTTCATCGCAGTTTCCTCTGTCGGCGTGATTGCGATTATTTCCTTCTGCGCCATGAAGATCAGTCGCAAGGCGATGCTCCCAAGCGGGCTTGAAAAATCATTGACCATTGCATTTGCAAACCAAGATGTGTCCTCCGCGCTGAAGTTATGTGAAGGCAGTGAAAGTTCACTCTCCCACGTTGTGCGAGAAACATTCACCAAGGCGGCTGCCGGCGTCAGTGTCTATTCCAAAGCAGATCTGGAAGCCGTGGCCGCAGAAACAATTTTCCATGAGGAAACGAAGTATATGTTATGGGTCAATATGCTCAACGCCCTCGCCGCCATCGCACCGATGATGGGCCTGCTGGGCACCGTTTCCGGGATGATCGGTAGCTTCGATCAACTCGCCGCCGGAGCCTCCAAGCCCTCTGATTTTGCAGGTGGCATCGGCGAGGCCATGATCACCACCGCCGCCGCGCTCATCGTCGCCATCCCCTCGATGTTGGCCTACTTTGTGTTTAAAAACATGCTTCAGTCGCTCATCAGCCAGCTTGCCCATTCCTCGTCGAATTTGATCAGTCGCTTTGTAACCGGTATCGAACCAGAGTCCGACCACGCCGAGGCTTAATCTTCCTTCAACCGTCAAATCCAACCAATATGATCCGACGCCGCGAAGTGGACGATGTAGGGATGCAGATCGCTCCCATGGTGGATATCACCTGGATTATGATTATATTTTTCATGGTCACCAATGAGATTGCGGAAAATGAATATGATGTCCCGGTCAATCTCCCGCTGGCCTCAGCCGCCGTCGTTCCCGAAGACAAGGCCGGGCGAGTCATCGTCAATCTGGATGAAGCCGGGAGCTACTACCTCGGCAGCGAGCCACTTGCTCTAGCAGAGCTTACCAGCCAACTGAAGCGCCGCATGATCGAGTTCCCTCCGCTTAAAGTTTACCTGCGTGCAGACGCGAATACCGCTGCACTTCGAACCAAAGAATTCTACCGCGCCTGTGCCGAGGCCGGAGCGATAGAGATCGTGCTCGGCACCTTTAACACCACCCGTTAGACCGCTATGCTCCTACGCCGCCGCCAAGAACAATCCATCGAAGTCCAGCTCGCTCCAATGGCGGACATCGGCTTCTTGCTGATGTGCTTTTTCCTGATCTCCTCAAGGCCGCCCCGCTATGAGGCAGACCTCAGCATGACTCTTCCGGGCGCTGTCTCTGATGAAGTCTCGGTAGAAATCCCCGAAGAAGTCCGCATCGGCATCCTCGCAGATGGTGGCATCGAAGTGAATGAACAGATCATCGGCGCACCCGGTGATCAGGAGCTCAAACCGCTCGTCAATTTGTTGATCAAATTCAAAGAATCCGCCGATCTCAATCAAAGCCAAGCCCTCGTCACCGTGGATGCCGTGGATGAATCCACCCACCAACGCATCGTGGATGTGCTGAACGCCTGCGGCAATGCCGGCATCCGCGGGGTGACATTAGCAGACGATACCCCAGAAGAACTCTGAAAAATCCGTTATGCCCAAGCCTCTCCACGATCAAGTAGCAGACCACCGCAAGGCGGCCCGCAAGTCCATCACCACCGCGATGCTGGGCAGCCTCATCGTCCATGGACTTCTCGCCGTGTTTGCCGGAGTATGGATCGTGGCCAGTTATATCAAAAGCGAGCCACCACGCTTCGTGGCACCACCCACGCCGAAGATCAAGGTCCCACCGCAGACCCGGCAGCACCGGATGAATCTCGCCTCCCACGCAGCACTCGCTGCGAAGCCCACTTTTAAGTCGCGCCTCGTCAGCCTCCGGCCCACGGCATTCGCCTTGCCGGAAGCACCCAAAGTATCGATTGAAAACATGCTCACGCCGGATCCTTCTGCCATCGCGAGCAACATCGTCACCGGCCTCGCAGGTGTTGCCGGCACAGGCACCGGTGCGGGCTTCGGCCTCGGTGGAGCTAGCGGAAAGGGCCTTGGCACAGACATCAATTTCATGGGGGTCAAAGCCACCGGTAAGCGGATCCTACTGATGTTCGATGTTTCCAGCTCAGTGGTGAACAAGGCCAATAAATCTTCAATGCCGCTAGCCCGCATCAAGGAAGAAACCATCGCAATGATCGAAAAACTACCCGTGGATGCGCGCTTCGGGATTATTCAGTTTGTGAGAAACTATAAAATGTTTCAGCCCGAACTCATCCCCGCCACCCAGACCAATCGCGATCTCGCAAAGGAATGGATCCAAACCCAATGGAACGAATCCGGCATGATGCCGCGCAATGGCAAGGGAGTCGTCGCGCCCGAACCGAACGGACTCCCACCGATCCTGCGAGCAGCGTATGCCCTCGACCCTGACGTCATTTTTCTAATCTCCGATGGAAGCTTCGAACGCGGTGGCTTCGGGAAATCAGAAAAAATTAAAGATGATGAATTCGACGAACTTTTCAAAGAACTCACCTCTGACATCCCTGCAAAGATCCCCTTCTATTTTTTCGGCTTTCAAATGAAAGATCCTGATGAAAAATACTGGAGCCGCCTATCCCGCCGCCAAGGCGGGCAACTGAAGGAATTGAAATAGGACAAATGGGGATCAGAGGAAGGGATTGATGACCTGAACGGATTCGTAGGTCTGCCCGTGGCTGAGGTCCTCGGTGTAGAGGGTGGTGCAGCCGAGTTCGATGGCGGCGGCAAGGATGGCGGAATCGTAGTAAGAGATTTTGTAGCGCTTCGCGAGTCCGGCGGCTCGGACGACGAGGGCGGGAGTGATGGGAAGGATCGTCCGGCGGGACAAGATGTTCAGGTTTTCCACCGCGACCTCATGGGAAATGCCGAGGCGTGCCTTGAGGTGGGCGGCATTGAAATACTCCGCCATGACCTGGGCGGAGAATCCGAGATCGGGAAGTCCGAGCAGCTCCAAAGCGATCGCGCGCTTTTCCTGATCGCCTGGGTATTGGGATCCAGCGTAGAGCAGAATGTTGGTATCAATAAACGCCTTTGCGGTCATAGAGCTCGTCTCTCCTCAGTCGCCCCACCGGGGCATCAGCGTTGTTTCCCCGCGAGAAGGCGGCAGCCAGCTCATTGGCTTGGGCCAAGCGGTCGAGTGCAACAAGGAGCTGGGCTTTTTTCACAGATGACGCCTTCGTGTCTTTTGGGTCCTCAACACCGAGAGGTGAGTTGATCTCACGCAGCAAGGATTTGCAAATTAGGTCCTTCAAGGTGGTCTTGCGCTCTACCGCAGCAATTTTTGCCTTACGGAGAATTTCTTCAGGCAGATCGACGGTGGTTTTCATGGAGGAATAAAGACAGTAATATGGCTAGCTGTCAATTCAGAACACAAAGATCAGTCGAGCAATGCACAGTAGATCCTTTGCATCACTTCAAAATGCAACGCGCATTTTTATCCTCACTCTCATAACCCAAATGGCTAAAAAATGGCTCCGGCGGTAGGGATCGAACCTACGACCTAGTGATTAACAGTCACCCGCTCTGCCGCTGAGCTACACCGGAATTGCATCCTGACGGACGCGGGCGGACCTTGGGATTCCACGCCCACTTGTGGCAAGGCAAAAATTACGATACTTTTAAAAATAGAGTCATCTTGACGACGCAGCCACACTTTTACGAGCTTTCTAGCCTCGCAGCGCCGCATGAGCCGCTGCCTCTCCCGTCGCAAAACAAGTGCCCATCACCCGAATCGATGCCTGTGCCTCGTGGTCTGCTGAAATACAACGCCCGGCGACCCAAAGATGTTCAATCCCCAATGGCCGCAAGCAGCCCAGCGGAATCCCCGCAGGACGATTCTCTCGTGGATAACGCAGTTTCGGCCCCTTCGCATCTTCGCGAAATTCCATCGGCCAAGTCGCAAGGGCAATCTCATCTGAAAAACGCTCTCCCGCTAACAAATGATTTCCCGTCAGCACGCTCTCGCCGATCCAGCGGCGGCTCTCGCGGATGCCTGCCCGCACCGGCCATTGGCTGATATACGCGCCACGCCATGCTTCGCTACGGCTGCTCAACCAACGCATCACCGCGCTGGCTGTCTTCCGGCCACAGATCTCCAACTGGGTGAGACAGACAGGATCCAATGGCGCGAAGTCCGCGACTGTTTCACCTCCGTCAAGATCGAGGCTGGCGAAAATTTCACTTTTTCTACCCGATGCACGAAAGGTGATCCCCATCGCAGCGGCCGGCACCTCGCCAGCCTTGATTCCCTCCACGATTCTGCCAGCTGTTTGCAGTCTAAAAGCATCGTCTAACACAGCATCACAGTGCACCCCGAAGACATAAGCCGGGCGTTGCAGGCGCGGTGCATCCGCCATCTCGGTGCCTCCGCCTAACAAATCGGCGACAACGGCGTCTCCCGAAGCATCGATCAAGCGCGAGGCATTTACCGACTCCACCTTTGCACGGCCACCAATCAGAATCCTCCAGCCGCCATCTTCACGGGTCAAGGCAGTGACTTTGGAATGAAAACGAACCTCGAGATTCGCTTCAGCCGTGATCATTTCATCGGCGATTCTCACAAATTCCACAGGGTGCTGCGGCAGCACGTCCACCCGCCCCATTCGGATAGGGCCGATGCCGGTGGCCGCGATCATGCGGGTGGCCATTTCCTCCGGGAATCCTAGATTCGCCAAGACCGCGCCGGGTTGCTCCCTCAGCAAATACAGCCCACAAAATGTATGCACCAGCGAAGTCGTGCCCATCCCACCGAGGTAACCATACCTCTCGATCAACAACGTGCGGGCACCTCCCCGCGCCGCAGTGACAGCGGCCGCAAGGCCGGCACTGCCTCCACCCACTACGGCGAGATCATAGCTCTCGCCGCCGGGCCTCATGGAATTCTGTGGGCGATGAGACTCGCAAGGGTGGTAGGCGTGGCGAGATTCGCCTTGGTAAGATCATCCGGCCCGAGCTCGATGCCCCAACGGTCTTCTACCGCCACGACTAACTGCATCACAGCCATCGAGTCCAGTCCTGCGCCCGCGAGGTCTCCATCTTCAGGAAAATCCCAATCTAGTTCAAGGACGCCCTCGTCGTTTAACCAATCGATTATTTCTGTGGGCGTCGGTGCTGATTTCTTCGATACTTCCATGTGGGAAAAACGGTGCGACGAGTCCCCCCGCCTCATCAAGCGGAAATCTCAGATAATTTTCATAATCTCCCGGAATCTCAAAATTCCACCTCAGTTCCCAACACCGCAGCCTCGATGCTACCCGAGTGCTTTTCCGCCAACGCGGCTCGCAGACTCTCCGCATGATCGGGCTCGCCATGGACCAGCCAAACGGATTGTTTCGATCCACCGATCCGCTCAAAGTAACTGAGCAACTCCGAGTGATCTGCATGGCCGGAGAAGGAATCGATGATCTCAATTTTCGCCCGCACCGTATAGCGTCGTCCGAGAATCGGCACTTCCCGTTCGTGATCCCGAATCCGCCTACCCAAAGTGTTATCCGCGCAATAGCCAACGAAGAGAACCGTCGTTTTAGGATCGCTGATGTTATTTTTAAGATGATGTAGAATCCGCCCGGCCTCACACATTCCCGAAGCGGAAATGATAATTACCACGCCCTCGATATCGTTGAGAGCCTTGGAACCATTGACCGATCGCACCAATGTGAGATTTTCAAATCCAAAGGGATTATCGCGCTCGAAGAGAGACTGATAAACCTCATCATTGAAGGCATCCGGGTGCAGGCGGTAAATTTCCGTGGCACTCACGGCGAGCGGACTATCGACGAAGACCGGGATCTCTGGAATTTCTCCGCGTTCGAAAAGATCGTGCAGCACATAGAGCAATTGCTGGGTGCGCTCCACCGCGAAGGCAGGGATGAGGATCTTCCCACCTCGCTTCACCGCATGGCGAATGATTTCCCCAAAGTGATCCCCCACCCCGGGCGGTGCCTCATGCTCACGGCCGCCATAAGTGGATTCCATCAGCAGGAAATCGATGTCACCTACCGCCACCGGATCGCGCAGAACTTCATTTCCACCCCGGCCCACATCGCCGGAGAAGAGAAATCGCTTCTTCTTCCCATCCGCCTGGTCCTGTATCTCCAGCAACACCTGCGCGCTGCCGAGGATGTGACCCGCATCGAGGAAGCGCAGGCTCACCCCATCCGCGATCTGCATCGGCCGATCATAACCCACAGTCACAAACTGTCGCAAACACCGCTCCGCATCGCGCTCGGTGTAGAGTGGTGTCGCTGGCTCCAAGCCTTCCTTTTTCCGGTGTTTATTAAGCCAATCGATGTCGCCTTCCTGGATCCTCGCCGAGTCCGCGAGCATGATCTGGCAAAGATCTCGCGTGGCATGGGTGGCATAGATATTTCCAGTGAAGCCCTTGCTCGTGAGATTGGGTAAATTTCCGCTATGATCAATATGGGCATGGGAGAGCACCACCACGTCGATGGTCTTCGGATCGAAATGCGGGAAACAGCAATTCACCTCATACGCATGCTTCCGCGAGCCTTGATATAACCCGCAATCGAGCAAAATGCGCTTGCCGTTGATTTCGAGCAAATGTTGCGAACCAGTGGTGGTGCCAGCCGCACCGCAGAATTTGAGTTTCATAAAAATATTTTAGAGTGATGCGAATACTGATGTGGATTTACAGTCCATTTCTATCAGAACAAGAAAGTGGAGCAAGCCCTGAAAACTCGATAGTAAACACGCACAAACTAGTGGTAGGCATACAAGGAGGGGCGGAACGCGTCCGCCCATGCGGATGAAGGACCAATGAAGTGTCCAAAGAGGCTTCTCATTGTCACTTCATCCTCACGCCAGCGTAAAATATTGCAAAAAACCTGTAACTCAGTGAGAAATTTGATCAAAGCTGTGGGATGTACACTCTCTGACACTTCCTAACCTTACAAAATATGTAAGCGTGGGAGAGCACCACCGCATCGATGGCCTTTGGATCTAAGTGCGGGAAACAGCAATTCAACTTATAGGCATGTTTCCGCGAGATTTGATATAACCCGCAATCGAGCAAAACATACCTCGGTGGTGACGCCGGTGACGATGAGTTGGGTGATGCCGCGGTGGCGGAGGATTACTTCAAGATCGGTAGCGAAAAAATGGTTCTTCGTCATCCGTGCATGACGCTTTTGAGACGTTTTGCTGATGGATTGGTCGGGAACCCCTTGAACACAGCCTCCGGTCCGCCCAACGGCAGTTTCAGGAACCTCCCGCAAAAAGTAGATCCCTAGCAGTTTAGCAGGATTAAAAGCCTGGATTGTAGTCATGCTCACGAACCCGAAGAACACACCGGCACCCTCTACAAAGCCACCAACTGGCCATTGAGCGATGGAAATTGTCACTTGAGAACCAGGCCGAGCGGCTTGCGTAAGCCGAGGCCGCAGAGAGGAACCGCGAGCGAAAAAGCGACGACCCAAAAACTACCAGCTCCTCACCAAAATCCCGCCCCGAAATGAAAATTCCGAAGCACAAGAATCGCCCGAAAATAGTCTTAAGTTAGCGCCATTCGGAACTGACCCCACCGATGTGATTTAGCGGGAACTGGCCCCACCGAGACCCCACCAACTCACCAACAGGGTGAATTCGACAGCTTTCATATCCTCTCATAATCCGTGTGTTACGTGCAATCCGTGGTTTCGATCTTCCTTTTTGAGGTAAAGTCTTGCGGGGCTGTGGGGCGTGCAATAGCTTACTGACGTTATGAATCTTCTGGAGCGCATCACGGTGGAACCTGGCAAATGTGGCGGGCGGCCTTGCATACGCGGGTACAGGCTGCGGGTGAGCGATATACTCGGGCTGATCGCCTCAGGAGCCTCGAATGAGGAGATCTTGGAGGACTATCCGTTCCTTGAGGTGGAGGACATCGTGGCGGCACTTAGGTATGCCGCGCATCAGACTGACCACACGGTGATCGCCGGGGCGGCATGAAGTTCCTTGTGGATGCCCAGTTACCGGGAACTCTGGCAAGGTGTTTGAAAGGGCGGGACTGCGATGCAGTTCACCTGCTGGATTGCGGGATGGCTCAGGCAGATGATCGCACGATCTGGAAAAAGGCAATTGATGAGGAGCGGATCGTCATCTCAAAAGACGAGGATTTTTTCATTCTTGCCACACACAATGGCGATAACGGGCGTCTGCTCTGGCTGCGAATGGGAAATTGCCGCACGACAGATCTGCTGACACGTCTGAATAGGGACTGGTCTGCGTTAGAATCCGCTTTTTCGGAGGGGCAGCAGATTGTAGAAATGCGCTAGACGCTCGGGTAATGTAAGCGCGGTCTCAAGCGCCATGCGTAGCCATTTGCTCAGGCGGGTTCATGGGTGTTATAGTTTAAAAATCTATGACACTTACGAAGTCAGGCAACCATGCGCAACGGCTTGCCGCTGCGGGCTTTGAGCCAGTTGGCTGGGGTGAGAGTGACGGCGTCTTTGGCCAGCATGCCGGGAAGACGGGTGAGCACGTCGGTGAGGTATTCCTTGGGGTTGATTCCCAGGCGACGGCAGTTTTCTAAGATGGTGTAGAGGAGGGCGCACTTCTGACCGGGCATTTCATTGCCGATGAACAACCAGTTTTTTGCTCCAAGTTTGGTCGGACGAATCGCGTTTTCGATGAGGTTGATTCCCATGCGGGCGAACATTTCGGCCTGCCGGTAGTATGGCAGGTGGCAGACGAAGCGGTTGTCGAGGACTTCTGCGATAAGGCAGGAGGTGGCGATGCAGCGGTCTTGCAAGGAAGGTGGCAGCGGGTTGATGTCAGCCGCCGGTCTTGGGCTGCGGGAACGACTGCGTCGTTTTTTTTGTGGGGGCGTCTCCGAGCAGG
>Ga0105045_10003060_pt1 | contig 14244 bp, 12 predicted proteins | sample MAT02_FD_78089 | JGI IMG/M metagenome (GOLD analysis project Ga0105045, IMG submission 78089) | Freshwater microbial communities from Lake Fryxell liftoff mats and glacier meltwater in Antarctica - MAT-02 (megahit assembly) | ecosystem: Environmental > Aquatic > Freshwater > Ice > Liftoff...
ACGGCGACAGGTTAGGTTTGGATACATGATTGAAATCATTTACACAAAAAAATGGACAGTCTCTCTAAACTGTTTGGCATCTAGAGCGAGCGCCCTAGGCTTTTATATTCCAGCCCGGTTGGGCTGGGCGACCTTCTCACAAAGTTTTTCTTCTTATCTCCGCGGATGAAACTCGCTGAAGGACTCCTGCAACCTTGATCTGCTGACGTGGGTATAGCGATCTGTCGTGCCTATGCTCGCATGACCCAGCATCTCCTGAATCACTCTCAAGTCTGCGCCATTATCCAGCAGATGCGTCGCAAAGGAATGTCTTAGCGTATGCGGAGAGATGTTTTTCGCAATCCCCGCTTGCTTCCCATAATCCTTGATCATCTTCCAAATATCAATACGGCTCATGGGCTTACCTGTCTTTGAAACAAACAACGTTTTATCCTCGTCTTCGCGGTAAACGCTGTAATGATCAATCGCCTCTTGGGCTTTCTTTCCAACAGGAACAATCCTTTCTTTTTTGCCTTTGCCCATCACTCGCACAAAATGATTGTCCAGGTTGTTGATTTCGATCTGACAAAGCTCGGAAACACGCAATCCACTCGAATACAAAAGCTCCAAAATGGCTTTATTGCGCGCGCCTAAAGCTGTGCTGGTATCGGGTTGCTCTAGTAAAAGTTCGATCTCTTCACAGGTTAAAACTTCAGGAATGAGCTGCCACAGTTTAGGAGTGCTTAAGTAGAGCGAAACGTTATCCGAAATAACCCCTTCGCGTTTGAGAAAACGGAAAAGCACCTTGGTAGACATGAGTGCACGGCAAATGCTGGCGCTAGCAAAATCGAGGGATTTTAAATGCGACAAAAAGGAGATCAAATGTTCCTTTTTAATGTCTGTGAATGTGTTGATGCTTTTTTGTTTTAAGAATTGGAGTAGAGAGTCGATGTCTCGACCGTACGCCTCGATGGTATTGTGGGAAAGGCCTTTTTCGGAAGCGATGTAAATAAGAAAGTCTTTGCTATCCATAATACCCTATTTCGTGTTTTCTACGATCGCGGTAACGATCAAACTCTGATTAGCCCAGGGTACGCAATAGCTACCCTGGGTATATTAAGAATAAGTTTGTATTGCGGCAGCAATACCACTCTGAGAAGTACTTAAAAGCACAACTAATATAATAAACAGCCTTAATGTGAAAAGGATTGGGCAATGGTGGTATTGCTACCGCAATACAAAATTGCTCTCACCATACCCAGGGTAGCTATCGCGTACCCCCGGGTAAATCAGAGTTTGATTGCTACCGCGATCGCTAAAAACATTGGATGATTAAAGCTTTAAGCTTGCTCGCAATCTCTAGCTGGATTTTCTCTGTTTGCAACGATGATAACTGCATCTTTTTCACACACAGCATCTCTTCTGTCGCGCCAACCTCGTACAAAAGAAGTACGCTTCCGTCTTCCTGACACAACTCATGACGCAACAACAACACCCTGCGTCTCGCCAAGTACAAGGCCAGCACAAAGGCTTCGCTTCCTTGATTCTCGGGATCGTTCAGCACTTCTTTCAACAGATATAAAACTCTATCGTCACGGTTAACCGGAAGCACCGCAATCGCTTTCTTCGAAGGGACCTTCGATCGCCAATGCGTCTTGTTTTCTGATCCAGAAAAATTCTCCTGAAATTTATCCCAACAAATTGGGCAGAGGTCTCGTCTTGAATAAGCCCCTTCTGCATCAGTTGTCAAAAGAGAGTAATACTCCATTCCTTCGGATAAGAGTTCATTTCCAATGCTACACAACTGCGAACGTTTGGGAATGTCTATCTGAAACACATTTTTCATCATTTTACATACTTAATAAAGGCATCTCCTAAAGGATACGGCTTTCCTTCCTGATGCTGTTTTTGAGAACTAAAGCGATCGATAATTTTATTAGCCAACACCTTGCCAAGCTGTACGCCTTCTTGATCGAACGAATTAATATTCCACAAAAAGCCTTGAAAAGCAACCTTATGTTCAAAAAATGCTAGCAAGACCCCCAATGAATAGGCTGTCAACTGATCACCAAGCACAATATGCGATGGGCGGTTTCCCTTAAATTCTTTGTTGGGATTACCACTTTTTTGTCCTGTTGCCAAAGCAATTGCCTGGGCAAATAAATTTGCGAGCAATTTCTCTTGCGATGTGGTGCCTTGAATCGTGATGTCATCTTTGTACTGGCTGGTTTTGAAGCCAATGAACTCAAGAGGAATCGTGGAGGTGCCTTGATGGATTAACTGGTAAAACGAGTGCTGAGCACTTGTGCCGGGCTCGCCCCAAATAATCGGTCCTGTATCAAAATCAACTTCTTTTCCTTGTTTATCAATGTGCTTGCCATTGGATTCCATATCGAGTTGCTGAATATGAGCAGGGAATCGGCTTAACGCTTGCGAATAGGGAATAACAGCGAGAGTCGGTAAATGAAGAAAATTCCGATTCCATACTCCAAGAAGAGCTGACAGCAAGGAAATGTTTTGATTGATGTCGGGATTTAGCGCTACCTTATCCATGCCACTAGCACCCTTCAAGAACTCCCAGTAGTTGTCAAATCCGCACGCAAAGGACAAAAGAACGCCTCCCACCATCGATGTGGAAGAGTAGCGTCCGCCGATCCAATCCCAAATGTAAAAAGATTCGAGATACTTGGTCTTGTCATCCATCGGACTCCCCTCGCCTGTGATGGCAACGAAGTGCTTTTGGGGATCGAGTCCTGCTTTAATAAAGCGCTCTTTGACAAAACTTTCATTCGTTAACGTTTCAAGAGTTGTGCCACTTTTGGAAATCACCAGAACAAGGCATTTTTTAAGATCGACTTCTCTTAAGATTGCGGCACCATCATCGGGGTCCACATTTCCTAAGAAAAAAATCTTTCTTCCTGGCTTCTGGAGGTATTTCATGCCCAAATAATTGGCCTTTGGACCGAGCTCCGAGCCGCCAATCCCAATCAAAATAAGATCGGTAAACAGATCTTCTTTATCGATTTTCTCTATGAATTTTTCAAGCTTGTCGACTTCTTTTTTCGCAAGTTTTGTGGCTGCAATTGCTGCAGGAGATTGATTGGGGTGCTCAAAAAAATCTCTGGTTGCGGTATGCAACACTTCGCGATTTTCCGATGGAAATCCCTCAATCCTATTGATCAAAGCGCCAGCTTGCATGGCATTCATCTTGTCTATCACGTGAGCTTCAACAGCCAGATCTTTGAGGGATTGCATGACCTCATCTGCAACGCGTTCTGTGCCGTACAAAAGGTTGTAACCGCACGATGTTGCACAGTATTTTTCGATACGCTGCGGAGTTAAATTACCTTCTTCAGTAAGGTCAAAAGGTGTTTTTGCTAAATCTACTAATTTTCGTGCTGCTTTGCTTGTTGAAAAAGTCACTGCTCACCTTGTCCAGTTAGTTAAGATTTCATGGCCATTTTCTGTGATTAAAATCGTATGCTCCCACTGGGCACTTGCTTTGCCATCACGTGTTCTTGCTGTCCACTCATCGAGCGGATCAATCACAGCTTCTCTCACCCCAGCATTGATCATGGGCTCAATGGTAAATGTCATTCCTGGCACAAGCAGGGTGGTGATGCGGTTGCGATTATGCGGAATTTGCGGATTTTCATGAAAGTCAACACCAACACCGTGTCCAACAAATTGGTTCACTACAGAACACCCTTTTGAGGTAGCGTGAGCTTCGATCACTTCGCCAATTTTTGAAAGTGGAATGCCGGGTTTTAAGATCTCGATAGATTTCATTAAGCAGTCATACGAAACATCGGTGACGAGCTGTTTTTCTGGGCTGATGGCGCCAATTGCGACCATTCGACTGCAATCGCCGTAGTACCCTTTATAAATGCAGGTCACATCGATGTTAACAATATCCCCGTCTTTGAGGGGCGTTTTATCAGGAATTCCATGGCAAATCACTTCGTTAAGTGAAGTGCAGATGCTTTTGGGGAAAGGGGGCTCTCCATAGTGAAGAGGGGCAGGGATTGCGCCTGCCTCAAGATGCATTTTATGCGCAAAGTTATTGAGTTCAAGCGTCGTTAAACCGGCTTTGGCAAGCTTGCATGTTGCGTCGAGAATTTTAGCAGAAAGACGGCAAGACTCACGAATCCCGTTAATTTGCTCTTCATTTTTAAGAAGAATTTTATATTTTTTAAAATACTCTTCTTTAAGATTTTTGCGTTCTTGGTTGGATTGCGCTTGAGAATGTGCTTGAGAACCTTCGTCAGGAAAATGGCATTTCTTCCATTTTTCTTTACTTCCGCACCAGCATACGTCATTTCGACCGATCATTTTATCACCTTATTTAATGGCCAGAATAGTTGAAATGCATTTATTTTGGAATATTAACTGTAGGCCTAGGGAAAAAGGAACAGGAGATGCAAGATCAGGCAGGATAAAAAAGGTTAAACTTATCTTGCGTATTTTGCCTATCTTATTTTTTTCTTTTTTTTAGCTACTTACCTTGTTTAAATTCTAAAAAACAGCTATGCTGGACTGTCAAATTATACCCAAACCCTTTGTTAATTATGAAACCAGAAGATTTAAAATCACCCTTTTCGTGGGATGAACGCCGCATTTTGATTCAGGACTACGTCTGGTACGTTCCTGCTCACTATGACAATTACGAGGAATTTAAGTTCCTAGGCTGGAGCGACACTCAATTCTTTGGAAACGAAAAACCTGTCTATGTCGAGTACTGCAGTGGCAACGGCAGCTGGATTGCCGACAAAGCGGCTCAAGAACTACACATTAATTGGGTAGGCATCGAGAAAAAATTCCCGCGCGTTCGCAAAATCTGGTCCAAAGTGAAAAATCTGGGTTTAACCAACTTATTCGGCGTCTGCGGCGAAGGATTTAACCTCACGAAACGTTATTTCCCAGAAGCTTGTGTTGACCATATTTTCATCAATTTCCCCGACCCGTGGCCAAAAGCACGTCACGCTAAGCATCGCATCATCCAACCTGCTTTTGTACAAGAACTGTGGCGCATCTTAAAAAAAGATGGCGTTGTCACCTTTGTCACAGATGACCCTGACTATTCCGATTGGGCAATTGAGCATTTTAATCAAAACCCCGGATTTTCCAGCTGTTGCCCTGCACCCTATTACACCAACGAACAGCCGGAATATGGAACATCGTACTTTGAAGAGCTTTGGCGCGGCAAGGGAAAGACCATTCGCTACCATCAATTTCGCAAAGTATAGCGCGCAATGATTACACTAGATGGTCGCCTTCAATCCAATTTAGACTGGAAAGCTGCTCGAGAAGAAGCTTTAGAGGTAATTGCTCAAGGCAACACCATTTTGTGGAATATCGATCTGGGGCTATTTCGCGATTTAAAGCACCCGCTTTCCCACCAGTCTCAATATCTATCTCTCACGCTTTCTCTAAAACACTTCACAGAAACACTATGGCCGGAATTTCAGGGGCAAACTCGGGGTTTATGCCTCTATACAGGGAACTTGGATTTCAGCCGCGATCTCCCCTGGAATAACGAGCATCTTGACAACTTGCAGGGCTGGCTAGAAGAGTGCTTTGGGGATGTGTCCCAACTCGAAGAGGAAACAGGCATTGCGGTAGGAGATTTTAAGGCGATCAAAACCGAGCTCTTGCACGACCATTTTTTATTCTCCTTATTTTGCCGGGATGCAGCGGTGGACTATTTATGTCTTTTAGCGGCCTCTTTGCCGGATGGATTGCCTATTTACCTCAACTTGGCAACTCCGAAGAAGATAAATTTGTGGTTAGAGGCCAATTTACGCAACCCGGACTGCTACGACCGCTTTCAGCTTCTGCTTGATGGTGGTGAGGCAAAAACACCCCGTCTCAAACCTTCTATAGCAATTTGTTTGCCTAGCCATCAGATGAGGCGCCCGAGCCAACACGACGGCATTCAAGAGGCGATGTTAGCCCTTAATGAACGCAATGTTTCGTTTGGGGTGACACCCGAATCCCGGCTGACTACAGAGTGGGATGGACTCGATTACTTGATCGTAACTTCAAAAGGGGTAAGCTTCCAAGGGCGCCGTAAGTTACAAGGTTTTTGTGCTGCAGGTGGCACGGTGTTAACACTGGGTGAGCCAATCGGATTAGAGCATGAGTTTGCCTTCGGCCAGTGGCTTTCTACGAGATAGAAAGCCAAACCGGTACTCAGAATTATCTAACCGGGGGTAAAGTAACGCAGCAATGGACATACTGCTATTCTAACAATTTGGGCAAAATCTTGTCCTAATGGCGGTAGCCATGTCAGTAATTAGCCCCGCCTGTAGCGAAGCGGAACGTGGGGCTTCGTCGTTTAAACCCGCCGGCTGCGGTAGCAGCGAGGCTAGTAGCAGCAAGCAAAGCGTTCACCCTATTTTTTCACGAACTTCTTAAGCCCATATAAATATGCTGATGCTGCGAGTGTGGTTAACGGCCTCGCTGCTAGCGCAGCCGGTGCGCTTAAACCATCAACGTTCCGCTTCGCTTACAAGCGGGCTAAATACTGACATGGCTACCGCCATTAGGGCAAAGTCTCGTTTAAACGTGTGTCACTAAAAAATAACGTGGTTCTCGGGATTGCCCGAACTGAGTACTAAAATGCCCCCTATTTCTTACGCTGATGAGATTGGGTATCGCGCGCGCCGGGCTAATCTCATGTGCGGCAACAGCGATATTAACAATAATAAATTCCCCTATAATTAACTAAGTTATATAATAGTGTTATGGCGATAAACTAATTAAAATTGGTTTTTTATTATGGCAACTGGGGATCTTAGCTCTTTACGTGGCTCATTCAATAACACGCAAACCTACCAAAACATTCAAGCAATTGTCAAAAAAACCGAAGGTAATTTTTTTGCTGTTCACGCAAAAAAAGGCATTTTAACCACTTCATCCTCCAAAACGACGGGGGTGTTTTCAGGTAAGAAAACGCTTAGTGTCGATACCGCCGCCGCCATCACCTCCCATACCCTCCAAGATATCAGCCATGCAGTTAAATCACTCACTGATGGCAATAAGTTTTTAAGTAGCGATGCCAGGTCAACTCTACTTCAAGTGGCTCACAACTTAAACAGCTTAAGTGGAAAGGTCCTGACACCCCAAGTTAAAGCTCGTCTCGAAAGAGAAATCACCAACCTCACCGAAAGATTGAATCAAGATACGATGTTTAAACAAGGGGTAATCACGCAGTCTAGGGCACAACTAAAAGAGAGCCGAGAAATCATTCAAGAAGCTAAAACAGTACTCAACACCCTAAACTCAAAAGTGGCGGAAGGTCAAACTCCAGACGATGTCCGCTTAAAAAAGGAAATGAGAGCACTCATCAAAGATGCCAGCACCATTCGCGAGCAAGCTAAAACAACACTCAATCAAATGCGTACGGATGATGCGGTTTGGGCAGAAAAAACATGTCCTCAAATGAAACGTGTCATGGTCGTTGCAAAACAGGTTTTGGCCGCTTCGGAAAATTCAACGACACCTTTAGATGTCCGTTTGTCCTGTGCCCCTGAAAAACCCTCGAGCGGCATGGGCTTTACCTTTTTTATTAAAACAGCGATCGCTGGCGATCCCGGAAATTCCTCTTCGCTAGGAGTCGCTTTACTCAAACCCTCTGGGGAAAACGGAATTACATTAAAAAATCAGTGTATCGTCAAACCCACAAGTAAAGAAACAGCTGCGACTGCAGGAGTTCCGAAAGGGCAAGGGGGTATTAGAGAAAGATTAGCTTTTAAAGCTCAGGAACTTTTGGGATTAGACTGTGGTGTTCCGCCAACGATGATGACCGTTTTAAATCATCACTCATTTAACGGAGAGACAAAAATCGATCTCTTGGCCAAGAAACTGTTCAACTATGGTTTTAGTTTAACTCCTAAAGAACTCAAAGCACTGGCTAAAAATAGTGAATCAGAGGGTGCATTTACCGATTCCTTGAAAGCTCAGGCACCTAAAAGATTAAAAGTTGAAGTTGAACAGCATACGCTCGATTTTTTATTTACTATTAATCACGACGTCGGACTTTCTTTAGAAATAGGAGTCGCTTGGGATGAAATTCATCATCCTCAAGCCGAGCAAGCACCCGCCTTGGTCTCATGCCAGCGTCTTGCTTCAAAATGCGTCTCGCTTGAGGAGATGAATGATGTTGATAATAAGACTGCGAATGAGATTCAGCAAATTTGTCCAAAACAGTTTGAAAAATTTGCTCTTGATATGATCATGCTGAATAAAGACGGGAATCTAGGTAATGTCTTGGCTCAGAAAGTTTCTACTAGAACTTTGCATGAACATATTAGCCAGCATCCGGGAATGGATGCGGGGTCCCTAGAGGCGATACTAAGCCGCCCCGAGCCTCATGATGTGGAAAAAAATGTCAAAGATTTGCTTAATCAGCTGAAAGGAAACAAAAACTTTATTAACTCTCAAAAATTTGAAACAAACCTTCACAACTTGTGCTTTGCGGTTGCAAATAATTATAAAAGTACTTACAATTTGGTTTTGATCGATCATAGTGCGTCGCTTCCAAGCGCCGTCGGTAATGCCGCTGAGCGTAGACAGGCGCTCCGGGGGATCCATCATCCTTGGGAGGGTTTACCCCAATGCGCGGCAAGCTTTTCAGGACTGGCCAAAACAGCCATTTTGGAATTGGATATTGATCAGTTTGTCGACAAAATGAAAGAAGACCAGAAGATGCATGAGGCGGAGTTTGGCTCAGATTGCCACGTAGACTCGAGTTGTTACGACTTGCTTCGCATCAATCTGTTATTTCTAAAGAAAGGCGTAAAGCAAGATTTGTCAATCAAGGCAATCAATAGTTGCGTAGCGGGTGTTTCGGAAAGACGAGGCGACACCGGTCGTATTTACGAACAGTTTTGTACAACAATGGGTAAGATAGACTGGAAAGCTGTTGAAAACGCAGTGACAGATACCATTAAACTTAAAAAAGGAACTTAAATCATGACATTATCACTAGTAAGTCCCACAGGACACGTTGTTTACACCTATGACGGAATGACACCTCAATTTAAAACGGGAACAGGACTTGCAATAAATATGGCAGCAGGTATTCTTGTCGAGGGTTTAGAAGGCCGTGTTAGACCTCAAGATGCCGGTTTCCATGAAGCCTTTGTTAAGTACGTGAAAAAAAGCAAGAATTTAGAAAAGTATACGTGGTCGACAGGGACAGAAACATCCGGCAGCGCCAAAAAGACGTCAGCTAAAGTTGCTGAAGCAAAACCAGGTACAATTTAGTCGCATTATTTTCAACGGCACTTTAGTGGCGTTCCCCACTCAAAAACGTTCGAAAACCAAGCCTTAATAAACTCACAGACCGGACGAAGTCTTTAGAGTGCGGCAAAAAAAAATTGCCGCACTCTAAAGACTTCGTCTGTACGCTTGTTAAGCCTTCGAGAAAGCCCCTATCTTCGGCTGCACCACCTGCAATAGGTCTTTAGACCGCATCACAATCGACTCTGTCACCAAACCACAATTGAATGCCGCTCGCGCGTTCGCCTTCACTTGCTCATCAAAAAATGTGTCCAAATTCAACAAATGCCCAAAGGGTGGAATACCTCCCACAACAAGTCCAAATCGCTCCTTGATCACCTCTGAATCCTCAAACTCACATTTCTCCCCAACAGCTTCCGCTACCGCTTTCATATCCAATTTCAAATGAGACGGAATATTAATCTGGTAGTTCTTCTTCGTGCTTTTACCACGCAGAATAATCGCTTTTATCCCTTCCGCAGCCGAAGTTCCCCTCACGCGTGCAGAATCTTCAGACGTTGGCGTCGGCTCATGACTCATATGCTGGAATTCCACATCATGATGCTTCAGAAGGCGCACAATCTCATTACGGATATTTTCACTTCCAAAAAAGATCTTTGCCTTAATCCGATTCCCCGCAATGCGTTTTGGATCAGAGGGAAATAACGAAACCTCACGAATGTTTTTCAACTTGAGAATCGTCATTGTCAAACGCTCAAGTCCCATTCCAAAACCACCGTGTGGGGGCATTCCATGTTTAAAAATACTCAGATAATCAACAAAGCTTGCCGGATCCATTCCCTTACTTGCAATCCCCTCCAGCATCGACTCATACGTGTGCCGCCTTTGACCCCCGGAAGTGATCTCTGTACCCGCACAAAGCAAGTCAAACGTATTACTAAGTTCAGGATTGCCATCCGTTGGATAGGCGTAAAATGGACGCTTACTCGTTTTCCAGTCCGTCACAAACACCAAGTCGGTCCCAAAATTTTCGATCGCATAAGCGCACAGCTCGCGCTCTGCCGCAGGACTCAAATCAGGCTCTTGGCGCTCGTCAACACCTGTTCGCTTGAAATAAATTTCTTGCGCTTCAGCAAAAGTTAACCTTGGAAATGGCACATTCTCAGGGGCTTTAATGATCGTATTGCCAAGAACAGCAATTTCATTTTCACAGGTCGCGTGGAGGTGCTTGATCATAAATTTCACACAATTCTCTTGGATATCCATGACATCTCTCCAGTCATCAAAGAATCCTATCTCAAACTCAAACTGCTTGCCTTCCGTTAAATGGCGTGTCGTATTGGAATTCTCAGCACGGAAAAAGGGCATCAAAGCAAAAACACGCTCGTTCACACCCACCATAATTTGCTTGTAAAGCTGACTACTTTGCGCCAAGGTGGCCGTGTAGCCAAAATAATCGACATTGAAAAATTCCGCTCCGCCTTCGGAGGAGGCTCCAATAATATTCGGAGCAAAGTATTCGACGCCTTTGACAACATCGTGCATAAACAGGCGATAAGCGTGCGCAAGCTCTGCTTGAATCTTGAACACAGCCTGCAATTTGCGATTGCGTAGGGCGATAGGGCGGTGATCGAGAATGAACTCCAAATCATTTTGCATTTCCGGTTTGTAGTACTCGAGTGGAGGAATCTCTTTGATCGGGACATCGACAGCAATTTTTGGATTAATGATTTCAGCACCGAGTTCTGCTTGACCAGAGGCTGTGACAGTTCCTTGGATAGTCAAGACCGATCCCGGCTGCAGATCGGAAATTTTCTTAAACTCTTCTTTATCGCTGATCACCACTTGAATAAAGCCTGAGCGATCGCGCAAGATGAGAAAGTTAAGCTTTCCAAAAACGCGTAAATTATTCAGCCAACCCTTGACGAGGACTTCTTGATTGAGATGTTGCTTCAATTCCGATGATAAAACTCTTTTCATAATGATCCTGATTTGTTTAATCTATTGCGTTTGGTAATCAGTCAAAAAAGCAGGATATGAGGATCGGGCAGGATACGCAGGATAAGCGCAACCACTTATCCTGCGTATCCTGCCCGATCCTCATATCCTATTTTTTTTCGTTTTACAAGCTTGCTTCTTCTACTTCGCTTACTTCGCTTGCCTCTACTTCTAGCCAGCGCCCATGTTTTTTGATGAGCTCAATCAATCTGTCATCAGCTTCAGCAAAACTAATATCCTTCTCTACGCACTCTTTTCCTACATAGAGATCAATCATGCCAGGTTTTGAGCCGACATACCCAAAATGAGCGTCTGCCATCTCTCCCGGGCCATTCACAATACATCCCATAATCGCTATTTTGACTCCGGGCAAATGCGCTGTCCGCGAACGAATGCGCTTTGTCACATCTTGCAGATCAAACAATGTCCGTCCGCAACTTGGGCACGAAATAAAATCGGTTTTAGAAACCCGCATGCGTGCGGCTTGCAAAATATTAAAGCTCAGATTGCGGATGAAATTTGTTTCGTAAGGACCTTGCAGCCATAATCCATCCCCTAAACCATCGCTCAGCAATGCTCCGCATTCAGCAGAGGCTTGAATAATAAAGTCTTCTTGAGAACATTCATAGCTAAAATTTAAAATGACAGGAATCTTCATTTCTTTCTCTTGAAGCCATTCAAAGAAACGACGGGCAAAATGCAACCGGTCATCAGCAGGGCTCAAAACAATAACGGAGGGTTTTGTTGTTTCTAACGCAGACCAGTGTGCTTCGTCTTTGACAACCACTACCGTTGGTTCGGTCGTTGCAGGAAGCACGGCAAAGCGTTCCGAACAGGACTGCTTAAGCTGAACCAAACGTACAGCACCTTCTAAGGGAATCGTTGAGATTAAACCAACACCTGCTGTTTGCAAAAGCTTGAGTTTTTTCTCCGCTTCAACATTATAGAGGGGTTCTGTCAAGACGATGGTGTCGACGCTGGAAATTTTGATTTTTGGCCGACCGAACTGTGTATCGCATCCTAACTGCTGATAAAAATCTTCTTGCTGAATCGCAGCCGGCTTAAGATCGAGAAATACTGTTCCATCACGGTGAAGAGAGATATGGCGAGGAAGCTCGACAAGTCGTCGTTTGATGCTCAAGGCGTTTCGATATTTTTCTATGAAAGGCTCGAAGTCCTTTTTTGCGTATTCAGAAGCCAGTTTGATTAGTCGTCTGCAAGGATCGATCTCATGCCACGCATCTTCCGTTAAAGAGACGCGGATCGTGTCGCCCATGCCATCTAAAAGCAGTGTCCCGATACCCATCGCAGATTTAATACGCCCATCTTCACCCTCGCCAGCTTCCGTGACGCCTAAATGGAGAGGATAATCCCAACCCAGCTTATACATTTCAGCCGAGAGCAATCGGTAGGCATGGATCATCACTTGCGGATTTGAGGCTTTCATCGAAAAGACGAAATCATGGTAATCATTTTTCCTGCAAATACGCGCGAATTCCAAAGCGGATTCCAACATACCTTGAGGAGTGTCCCCGTAGCGGTTCATGATTCGATCGGAGAGTGACCCATGGTTGGCCCCAATACGCATCGCGCGCTTAAGCTGTTTACATTTTAAAACGAGGGGCGTAAACTTTTCTTCGATTCTTTCGAGTTCTTTAGCATACGAGTCATCATCATACTCGATGATTTTAAAGCTAGCCCGCTTATCAACATAGTTGCCCGGGTTGACTCGCACTTTCTCGACAAAGTCGATGGCGCGCATGGCTGCTGGGGGAAAGAAGTGGATATCTGCGACGAGTGGAATTGTGTATCCCTTTTGCAGCAACCCGTTTTTAATGAGTTCACATGTGTCGGCTTCTTTAATGCCTTGTACAGTGACCCGGGCGATTTCGCACCCTGCATCAGCTAGTCGCATGATCTGATCAATTGTGGCTTCTGCATCCCGTGTGTTGGACGTCGTCATGGATTGGATACGGATAGGGTGATGACTACCTATGCCGACATTCCCCACCATGACCGTTCGCGTTTGACGCCGCTGTGTGTTATAAATAGATTCGCAGTATTTCATTTGCTACTCCAACTTGAAAAGGACAATCATACTCTGTCGGGCACTAACTTTCTAGATAAAAATATCTAACTGTAGCTCGCTGTTTGATCTTGTTAACTAATGCATCTTTTTTGAACACCCCTTCGTATAACGTAATGTATATTTTATTAAAAATATGCATTATTTGATTTTCGAATTAAATAAAGTTATTTTCTATAAATTTTTTTATAACTTTTTCTGTAAGTGACGTTCCCCCTTTTTTGAGTTCTGTAAACGCTTTCTTTACTATTTCTCCTAAGAATTTCCCCACACATTTTGATTCACCAGCGATGACATCAGAGAGACTGGTAGGCATTAATTGAGTAATGGGTTGGGTGCTATTTTTAGACACCATATTAAAAGTCCTTTTTTTTAAAATTTACGTAATAAAAATAAATAAAATGAAAATAAAAATAAAAAATTAATCAAAATTTATAATTTTTTATCAAGACCGGGAAGTGGATAAAAAAATAAAAAAATAGGAGTAGATTAAATCTCGCGGGAAATTTAAAATTAAGCTTAAGCACTACAAAGCAAAGGAATTTTTTATGCAAAAACAACCGAGAACAGCTCTTATTACGTCACTTTTCGTTCTATTTTGCTCTTCACCACTAAGTTTAACTGCAGATGATTGGCAAGATCGCCAAGCAATCATCCTTCAGGAGTATCGTGCTGACATTCAGAAGCAAAATGATGAGAAGCACTATCAGGACCAGCAGTTGCGAAAGGCAAGTGATGAAAAGCAGTACCAGCAGAAACGACTGGATGAGCAGCAATTACAACGTGAGGATCAAAGAAGAGAGCAGGACAGAAGAGATCAAGACAGAAGAGAACAGGACCGTAAAGAACAGGATAGACGAAACAATCGTTAGTAGTTTGGCATTACGCACATTGAAGCTGCCGTGTAGGGAATGTCGGCATGGGAGTGTAAGTAG
>Ga0105045_10003061_pt1 | contig 14243 bp, 11 predicted proteins | sample MAT02_FD_78089 | JGI IMG/M metagenome (GOLD analysis project Ga0105045, IMG submission 78089) | Freshwater microbial communities from Lake Fryxell liftoff mats and glacier meltwater in Antarctica - MAT-02 (megahit assembly) | ecosystem: Environmental > Aquatic > Freshwater > Ice > Liftoff...
GCACCAACAGCAGCGAAAGTAGCAGCACCGAAAGTAGCTAAAGCAGCAGCACCAAAAGTAGCGAAAGTAGCAGCGCCAAAAGTAGCGAAAGTAGCAGCACCAAAAGCAGCGAAAGTAGCAGCACCAAAAGCAGCGAAAGCAGCGAAAGTAGCGGCACCAAAAGCAGCGAAAGTAGCAGCACCGAAAGTAGCTAAAGTAGCAACACCAAAAGTAGCTAAAGTAGCAGCACCGAAAGTAGCAAAAGTAGCAGCACCAAAAGTAGCTAAAGTAGCGAAAGTAGCAGCACCGAAAATAGCGAAAGTAGCAGCTCCGAAAGTAGCTAAAGTAGCAGCTCCGAAAGTAGCTAAAGTAGCAAAACCAAAAGCAGCGAAAGTAGCAGCACCAAAACCGAGTACTGACGAAACAAAATAACTGATAAGAATCCGTTTCATATTAAAAAGCATCGGAAGTCAGATTTGACTTTCGATGCTTTTTTTTTCAATAATAGTTTTAATTTTTCAGAATATGGCTACTTTTTTTTATCGCTCCCTAGTGATACTTTGTAGTCATCTACACTTCCAGTAATTTTAAGATTTAGAAATCTTACTTTTCTATTATCATCTCGTATTTGTATCTCGTCTATTTGATCAAGATCAACTTCTGATTGGCTTTTTTTACCAAAAAGCCCACTCCAAGCTACTTTCGTTACCATTTTGAGCGGTACTCTTACGAAATATTCCATCGTAAGATCAAATTTTTGTTTACCGGAAAGTTCTATAAACCCTAAGGACGAGTTTATATTCATTTTTGGAATGGAAAGTGCGCCATCTTTTAGGTCAAGCACATTCCGTAATGTATCAAACCGTATTTTGTTAAGATTTTTATCTTTGAAATACTTTGACATTGCTTGCATGGGCGTAAAATTTACAATACTTCCATCAGTTATCGTTAATTCCATGTGTGCTTCACTTTTTTCGGCAATTGGCGTAAGGTCGGGATGCATTTTAAAAGTACTTTTTATTTTTCCACTGATTTTTCCGTGAATATTTTCATTGATTAATTGGTCTTGTCCAAAATTGTCAAACTTTATCATAAGTTTATCAATATCAAGGTTTTGTGCTATAATGTCGCTATAGTAATAAATATTATTGGAATCTGACCCATTAAAATATCCTTGCATTTGCATATTGCCATCTACTAAATTCATATTCAAGCTATCCACATATATATAGTGGTTTTCTTTTAACCTTACTTTAGTATGAAAATTTTCTAACCAATAGCGGTGGTAGTTTAGTTTTCCGATGTCGACTGTGACATCAATATTGGGAAAAGGTACTGTAAACAAGTTAAAAGCTTCTCCATGATTTTTAGTTGTATTTGTCATGGTGTAATTTGTCAAAGCATCTAGATCAAACACAAAAGATTTTAAATTTAAATAATTTGTACGTTTTTGTTGGCCTTTTTGTTCGTCTTTTTGTTCGCCTAAAAAGTAGGACATATTGACCGAAAAGTCACTTTTACCCATTCTGCCCGATAATTTTTCAATAATGATGTGCTCATCTTCGTAATGTAATCGCCCCTTAAATTTTTCTAACTTGAGTGGATGAATTTTCATTTTAGACGTGAACTCATCCAAGTAAAGGTCGAGTGACTGGAATCCTTTGTCGTAATGCATGTCCAAACGTCCATGAAGCTTTGTATCCTTAAGAATTTCATTCCGATAGTCTTCAGGTAGGTAATTTTTACCATTGTACGATAATAAATTTTCTAGTTTAAGAAGTTTTGAAGTAAGGTCAAATTCCAAATTGCTATCTCCTAGGGGTTCAGGTTGAAACCACTTGGTATAATTAATGAGTTTGCCTGTAAAATGAAAGTCAGTACTATCTATCTCTCCACTGAAGTCAATCAGGCTAAGATCTTTTTCAGTAATGATAATATCTGCCTGAAAATCGTGAAAAATATGTGGATAATGCGCTAGTTTTGCATAAAAATCTTCAATAAAAAATTCACCTTTAGGCAGGTACTTAAAATCGAATAATTCACTTGCTTTGGTTTCAAAAGCTAGTTTGGCTGTGAAGTTTTCAATTTTTTCTTGATATTTATTTGCAAGTGTTGTATCAAATGCAAGCAATTTTGAAATATCAATTTTTTTAGATTTACTCAGGAGTTCAATACGAATATCTTTATCATATCGGTGAAATAGGGCTGGAAGATCACTAAGGTTGCCAGATATCCAAAAGTCGTTGTCACCTATTTGCCAACTAATAGAATCCAATTCCACCTTCCCTTTTTGCATGGCGGCATGACCATTCATATTTTCTACAAGTAGATTTAGCTCGGGTACTATAAAACTTAAATCAGTGATGGTCAGTTCAGAATCAATGCCCATCTTCAGACTCGCAAGTGATGCACCTGGAAAATTTAGATCAACGATTTCATCAAAATCCATATCTAGTAAAATTTTACCCTTTACATGTTCAAAAGATTTTAATTGAAAAAACTGACTCAAAAATTGAAGGTCTAAGTCTGCATGAATATCTATCTTTACAATCGGGTCAATAAAGTTTTTGATTAATAAATGGCCTTGGAAAACACCTTGCTCTGGTCGTGCATATATGTTATTTAGCTGAAAGATTGAACTAGCTAATGTCCTTTGTGCTCCATTTGTAAATGATCCTGTAAAACGGAGCCTATCGATTTTTTTATTTACCGTTTTGTTCAAAAAGTAAGCTTCTTCGCATCCAAAATTTATATTGACCAATGGTATATGTCCATTTGAAGCTTTGCCCACTATGGTACCTTCAAAAAATATTTTTCCTTCATTTTTATATTTAGCAAGGTTTTCTGAAATATCGTCAGGTAAAAATGCTCCAAAAATGCCGAAATCTGGTTTGTTTCCTTTCACATTTATTGCCATATCTAGTTCATTATCCACATCAATCTTCCCATTCACTATAAATTGAGCTTGATTGAGTGTTACATTACTAGGCATGATATTTAAAATGTGTGATTTTTCTTCAAAATCCCACTCCATATCTACAAGCAAGTTTTTATTTACAAAAAAAGTAGGTTTATTGTTTTGCAGCACATCTAGTTTCATATCTGTCACTAAATTAATAAATATATGTTCATTAACATATTTAATTTTGGCATTTAAATCTGTTATTCGAACATTTACATCTCTTTTTGCTGCTCTATCTAAGTAGCTGACATCTACATTTTTTATTGTTATCCTTTTTAGGTCCAAATGAATGGATTCTTCTGTGTCAATCGAATCTTTGGAGATTGATTTTGACTTTTTCGCTTTTAGGATATTATAACTCCCATCTTCAAAATGAACAACATCAATATGTCCTCCTTCTATTTTTACACTTTTTACGTCATAAACGCCCATCAATACTGACTTTATATCAAACCCAACATATAAATCATTAAAAGTGTAGAGTGGCTTACAACTTTTATCTTTTGATTCATAGAATTTTACATCTTTGAGATCTATGGATATATAAGGGAAATTTGCAAATGGGGCAATTTTGAGGTCAGCGATAGTGATTTCTCCCTCTGTTTGTTCATTTACGTCGTTTAATATTTTGGTAAGTATTTTATTTTGATTAAAATAGATGAGTGCTGTACTTGATAGTAATAGGACAAAAGGTAATATAGCTACAATCGAAAAAATTATTATCCACTTTTTTACTGACATATTGAGTTGAAATTATGAAATCTATATATGTTGTGCTGAGATGCGCAAAAATAAGTCATTATCATGTATTATTGCCAAATTATTGATAATTATGTGTATAAAATATTATAAGATTCGTCAAATATCATACAAATGCTTGCAGTCAAAAGAAATTAAATTACTAAAATATTGATTTTAACTCATCCGTTGCGGCCTTTAGATTCACATTTTAGATAAATTAATCTATTTATCTAAAATGTATTTTGGTCGATCTATGTTCTAAATTATCTTGGAATTTTGTTTTTTATATTAAATAATTATGTCAATAAAATTATACAACTTACATTCGTCAAAATTTCCATAGCATGTATAAAATTTTCAGTGTATTGACTTTAGTATTTCTTCTTGTATTAACGAGTTGCAGAGATGATGACAAAGCAGATTTGATCATAACTAACGCCAATATTTACGCTGTAGATACCATATACCCTGGTGCAACAGCCATTGCTGTAAAGGATGGATTGATATATAGAGTGGGAAGTGACGAAGATATAGCGCTATTTGCTGACGCAAACACTAAAACTATTGATGCACAAGGACAATTTCTTATGCCAGGATTTATAGAAGGTCATGGCCACTATTCAGGACTTGGTTATTCATTGATAAATCTTAACTTTCTGACATCCAAAAGTTGGGAAGATATCGTCGTGGCAGTTGGCAATAGAGCAAAAGAAGTTGATGAAGGAGATTGGATCATAGGTCGAGGTTGGCATCAGGAAAAGTGGGACAGTATTCCCAAACAAAATGTCTACAAATATCCTTATCATTACTCACTGAGTGAAGTATCGCCAGACAATCCCGTTATTTTATATCATGCATCAGGTCACTCACTATATGCTAATAAAAAAGCAATGGACCTAGCAGGTATCACAAAAGAGACATCTAATCCTCTAGGTGGCGAAATCGTTAGAAATGGCGATGGTGAAGCTATTGGTGTATTTGAAGAAAGGGCTATGTCATTATTTGCAGAAAAGTATGACGCCTACATGGCATCACTCGATCAGACACGATTAGATTCTATCTGGTATGAAGCTTTCAAACTCGCCGAACAAGAATGCCTCAAGAAAGGTATTACGTCATTTCAAGATGCAGGAAGCAAGTATGAAGAACTTGATAAATATGAAAAACTTGCTATAGAAAATAAAATGCAAGTTCGACTTTGGGCGATGGCAAGGCATCCTGCAGAAGAACTAGAGGGAAAGGTAGGTAAATATAAGAGGGTAAACGTAGGCAATCATTTCTATACCTGTAATGCAATAAAATCCGAAGTGGATGGTGCATTAGGTGCTTTTGGTGCTTGGTTGCTCGAGGCGTACACGGATAAGCCGGGCTTCAAAGGGCAGAATACGACTGATATTTATGATGTCAAAAAGATAGCAGACATGGCTATTGCCAATGATATGCAGTTTTGTGTGCATGCTATAGGTGATAGGGCCAATAGGGTAGTGCTTGATATTTATGAAGGCATAATGGCACAACATCCTGAAAAGACGGATCTGAGATGGCGAATAGAACATGCACAACATCTCAATCCCGATGATATTCCTAGGTTTGCCAAAAATAAAATAATTGCTTCCATGCAAGGTATTCATTGCACTTCTGATGCTCCTTTTGTGGTGAAACGACTTGGCACAGAGCGTGCCCAGTTAGGTGCGTACGCGTGGAGATCACTACTGGATTGCGGTGTTGTAGTTGCCAATGGTACGGATGCTCCAGTAGAAGATGTGGATCCGCTCAAAAGTTTTTATGCATCAGTGACTAGAAGACGGGAAGACTCAGGTTTGGTGTTTTTTGCAGAACAGAAGATGACAAGAGCAGAAGCTATTTATTCCTATACCTTGGGCAATGCATTTGCTGCTTTTGAAGATACATTCAAAGGTTCAATTAAGACTGGTAAAGTGGCAGATTTTGTCATTTTGTCTAATGATCTGATCAAATGTACGGATGACGAAATCATAACGACAAAGGTCTTGTACACGATCACCGATGGTAAGATTCGATATTCAAAATTTTAAATATAAACTTAGTTATGAAGTCATATTATACTTTAGTTATTTTGTTTTTTACATTTGTAATGGTCGCTCAGAGACCAACTTCTTTAGTTTGTGGCTATGATATGGTACTAGATATCAATGAACAAGTATATCCCGGATACAAGGCTGTAGTGCGGCAGACATTCGAAGATGCACAACGATTGACTGATAATGGGACGCTTAGAAATGGTGTGTTTTTAATTCCTGTTGTCATTCACATTGTATGGAGAAATGAAGAAGAAAATCTAGCAGATTCGATCATTCAATCACAACTGCAAGTACTTAATGATGCTTTCAGATTACAAAACAGCAATCGGGACAATATCAGAGATATTTTTAGAGCTGTTCAGGGTGATGCTGAAATCGAATTTTATATTAAGGAAATAAAAAGGGTAAAAACAAATGTTAATTTTAACGTTACTTTATTTGGTCTTCCTGATCGGGTAAAACAACAAAATAATGGTGGTAGCGATGCGCTAGATACTGATAAACATCTGAATATTTGGGTTTGTAAGTTACAACCTATTCCTTTCATAGGAGGTCAAGTACTTGGGTATGCGTATCCACCGACAGGATTGTCCAATTGGCCTTCAGGAACAGAGGCACCATCTAAGGATTTGGAAGGAGTCGTGGTAGATTTCAGAGTGTTCGGAAGTAATAATCCCAATAAACTAACTGTTCAGGGGTTTACACATGAAGCATTGGGAAGAACTACCGTACATGAAGTAGGTCATTACTTAGGTTTGCGTCATATATGGGGCGATGGCGGTGGACTATTCGGCGGAGATAGCTGTGGTGCAGATGATGGTATAATAGACACGCCAAATCAAGGAGCTCAATCAGATACGGAATGTGACCCGACGATTAATACCTGTGAAGATACGACAGGTCAAGACTTGCCCGATATGTTCGAAAATTATATGGATTATTCAGGTGAAGCTTGTCAAAATGCATTTACAAAAGGACAAATAGCGCATATGCGTGCAGTGTTAATGAATCAGAGAAATTTATTAGTTGCTACTGAAGATGTTACTTTTACATCATCCAATGTTTCTGTCTATCCTAATCCAGCGTACGATTTTTTGTATGTAAAAATTCCAGACATTGCTAATGAAGTCAATATGGAAATCAGAGATGTTTCTGGCAGAATATTAAAATCAGAAATGATGAGAAACACCATTTCTGAAATTGAGATATCGCAGTTTTCATGTGGGATATATACTATACATTTGTTTACACGAGGTGGAGGAGTTTCATCAAGATTTGTGATTTTGAGATAGCAGAAGTTATATTAACTTAGCAAGATTGGGATTGATTTTGATTGTTTTAGTTTTACCTTTTTTAAATTTGATGGTCTTGAGATTTCGTGATCATAATACTGATGTTTAAGTTGTTTTTCTATCGTCAATCTTGCCATTAGGTAACTCACAGTTGATTCAGCCCCTTGATTGAGGTTTACACTATATTTTTCTAATCCATCATAACATCCACCAGTACAAGGGTTGTAAATGATTTGATTCAAGAAGTTGTCGCCAAGAAACCAATCAAAGGACTTGTGCATCTTATAACTGTATGATTCGTCGCAAAAGACATCATAGAATTTTTTGAGTGCAAGAATGGTATACGCAACATCTATCGGTTGCTCGCCGCCAATGTTGAATGCATTCTTTCCGTCGTTTTTTTGCATCCATGTTTTATTAGATATTATTTTCAAACTATCGTTATAAAAGGTTTTTCGTAAAAGAAAGTCGAAGGATGATTTGGCAATATTTTTATATATAATTTCTCCCGTGGTCATCCATGCACAGAGCATTGCTTCAGGGAGAATACTATTGCCATAAGTCAAGTAACTTTCAAACCATTTCCAATCATAATCTGACTCATGTCTATACATTTGAACCAGTCTATTTGAGACTTTTATTAAGGTATCTATCCCATTGTCCGTTTTTTCATGGACATTGGCATAATATAAACCTTTGATAATAAATGCCATTGCTCTAGGTGAATGAATGTTTTCTAGATTGTTAAGGGCTTGATTTAGAATGATATTTGCTCGTTTTGAAAAATCAGGAGGCAACACATTTTTTAAGGATATTAAGTAGCCTAGAGACCAAATTGTTCTACCATTAGAATCTTCAAGATTGGTCTCATAGTTTTGTTTTGTAAATTGATACTCGATATCCACATAATTCAGAAAATCACCTTCGGGTTGCAAACAAAAATGTATAAAGTGAAGATAAGTTGCAATATATTTCAAATCATCTTGATCCTTTGTGAGTTGATAATGCATACACATAGCAACCAAGGCTCTGGCATTATCATCAAGTGTGTATCCACTTGCCAAATCGGGCTGATTGATTTGTGAAAATTGAATGATGCCAAATGCCGTGGTCGTTTTTTTGATATGATCTAGATTTATCGGTGGTATTTTGTATTGGAGTTCTATCTGATCCACTAATATTTTTTTGAATAATTTTGCATGACTTATGGCCGCGTTTTCCCAAGCGGTAGAAGCCATTTTATGTAATCCTCGAGAACCCATATTTATCATCAATTGCTCATCTATTAGCAATTTATTTGCTGCTTCTGCAAGTTGAAGTGTATCGCCAAAATCAATAATAATACCGGCATCTTTGCCTAAAACTTCCACTGCATGGGGAATCGGAGTCGAGATAATCGGGCACCCACAACTTATAGCATAAGAAAAAGTTCCACTCACGGCTTGGTTTGGATCTTTGGAAGTAAATAAATACACGTCAGTTAACTGAAGATACTCCAGCAACTCATCCAATGGAATAAAGGAATTTATAAATTTTACATGGTCATTTATTCCTAATTCTGAAATCCTATTTTCTAGAAATACTCTATATTTTTCGCCATCTCTTTTTAGGACTGATGGGTGTGTTTTGCCTATAATTAAGAAGATAACATTATTGTTTTCTTTTATGATTGATGGCATTGCATCAAGCGTAGTTTCGATACTTTTGCCCGATCCCAAAAAGCCAAATGTCGATAGTACTTTTTTGTTTTCTAATTCATACTTTTCTTTAAGGGAAGTTTTATTAGCGTGCGGTACCAAGTGGGTTCCGTGGGGTATGACTGTTATTTTTTCATTTGGAATACCATAATCGTTGTACAAGATTTTTGAAGAAGCTTTGGTCATTACGATCAAAGAATCGGCAGCTAGAGCTAAATTTTGTACATTTTGTTTGAAAACATGATCAGGATTTGGTAGTACAGTGTGGAAACCTAAGACTTTAGGTACGTTTATATCGCCCATCAGTTTAAGTAGTTCCCCTTCTCGGTTTTCAAATAATCCAAATTCATGCTGTATCAGCACCATTTTTAGGCGATTATTTTTATTAATATCATTGGCCAAGTTGGTGAATGATGCCTTATTGTTAGTATGTAAGATGTATTTTACTTCATCTTCATATGCGTGTTCAATACCATTTGATTCTAGCGCGCAAATTGATATAGTAAATGAATTTTGGAATTTATTTTTAATGGCAATTATAAGATCTTGGGTATATGTCGCAATGCCACATTCTCTCGGTGGAAAGGTTGTGATAATTAGGATTTCTGGTAAGATGTGGTTGTTATTCATTTTATTCTTTATTTAGTAAAAGTTCTGTAATTAAGTCTGTCATATTAACGGAGGCACATCCTATTCGTTCGTCTGCTGCACCGTAATAGATATATAGTTGATTTTTTCGCAGGATTGCCCCGGTCGGGAAACAAACGTTGTTAACTTCTCCTTTTAGCTCCCATGGATGCTCGGGTTTAAAAAGTGGATATGGTAATCTTGCTATAAGTTTGGACGGATTTTTCAGATCTAACAGCGCAGCACATGTTGTGTAAACGTAACCTTTTACAGTATCGTAAACACCATGATAAATTATGAGCCAACCATCATCAGTCTCTATAGGTGGGCAGCCACCTCCGACATAACTTACTTCATGTTTGTATTTGGGAGCAATGACAATACTTTCATTAAATTTAAGAAAATATTTTTGCCAGAATTCCGAATTTAAGTCTTCGAGATTTTCCACACAAGCTATCTGAATATCGGGTTTGATACGATGTAAAAAGTAAAATTTCCCATTTATCTTTTTTGGAAATAAAATAACATTTTTATCCCAAATAAATATATTTTTATCAGGTTTGTCGTTGGTCGATTTTAGTATGTTGTATCGTAGATATTTTTGATTAATATTACCTTTCGATTCAGCAAGATGTCTAAATTCATCATAAGTAATCTGCGGTACTACAATACCCTTTTTTTTCCACTCCACTAGGTCTTCAGAACAAGCAATAGCACCTAATGCATTGACACCATCAAAAGCCGTGTAAGAAAGGTAAAATATTTTATCAATTTTGACTAATCTAGGGTCTTCAACACCATGTGACTCATAGTCGTGTTGTGGAAATATCACAGGTTCATCATTTCTTTCGTACACTTTAAGAGGGTCTTTTAGCTTGCACAAGCCAATGGTCGAATGATTGCCTTTGCTCACTGCTCTATAAAACAAATATATGATGCCATCATGATCTATTGCCGCAGGGTTGAGGACACCTTCATTCTCGAAGCCATCTGTGGATTTTTCGAGTATTACCCCGTGTTTTATTACTTCTATCATTTAGGATATACTGATTATGAGGTTGATTGGTAAAATATAAATAAGCTATTTCCGATAAATTTAGAAATAGGTACACGTTTGAGTTATCGTTAATTAAAATATTAATTATAATTTGACTTCAATTATTTTAGTTCAGATTTTTCACATCTATACTATGTGCCAAATGGTTTTTAGATTTAATTTAAGAAAAATGGAGGGTTTTGGACTACAAGAGTATTCCTAAACCTATCCACTCAAAAGAATCACACTGGTGCGCATGAATCTTTATTTTATCATTTTTGTGCGGACTTGGCAGTAAGTTTGGGCGATGGAACATCTAATCCCGTTTTACCTGAACTTTTGCCTTCATTTTTGTAATCAGAACCTTTCTTTGATTTACCTGACTTATCTTCTGGAGCTTTTTTGTTGTTTTTTGATCCTTTATCCTTACTCATAATAATATTTTATAATTTGTGAATGAAATTCCACATGGCAAAGGTGCAGGTTTGGTGGAGAAAACATGTTATACAATAATTAATAAAAATTGCATAATTGTTTCTTCATCATTTTTTTCTAAACAATTTGGCTAGCAAGAACCTAATGCTATCCAAATGATTACAAATACAATTATTGTACCTATGCAGCCACCACCTAATTTTGATGCACCATAACCAGCGATAAGACCTTTAAATATATTGTTCATATTTGAATATTTATTTTTAAATAATGATTAATTCGTGTTCTTTATTATAAGAATTTAGGTTTATACCACGATGATTTAACAATTTACAATAATTTTTTGGCAAAGATGTCATTTACATCATTCGATGAAATTTGGCTTGACAAATAAGTATTGTGAAATTAATATTAATAACTTTTATTTTTGGTATTTTTTAAAGAAATTTATTAAATTTTGACTGATCTCAAACTATCTAATAAACCAAAAATTTGTAGTAACCATATCACAACTATGATAACCACAACTGCATTGAGTATACTTTTGATCTTACTATCCATAGGAAGGTAATTATTGACCAACCAAAGTAATACACCAACAGCAATAAGAACTAATAAAATGGTAATTAAAGGCATCTTGTTTTGTTTTAAATGATATAAAAACTCAAAGGTAGTTATTGTAAGCTAGTAGATCTTTACACAATTTTGTTAAATAATTACATCATTGTGGGTAAGGCATACCTGTAACTATTGTCTGGTTATATAATTAGAAGATTAAACAAGTTAATTATGTAAACTTATTTTAAATTTGTGTAACTCTTTAACATACTGTGGGTTGTACCTTTGTCCTATTAATTGTTGATGTGGCGTACGATTTGATTAACTTAATATTTATGTCATGACAATGTGTAAGACTTTAGTATTTATATAAAAACAAAACATAATGAAATATCATCAAAAAAGACCATTTGTTCTACTCCTTATAGTATTAGTACTGAGCAGTTGTTCAGTTTTCAACAAAACTCAAAAAGGCGCAGCAATAGGCACGGCAGCGGGTGGTGCTACTGGTGCTATAGTGGGAAAGGCAACAGGAAATACTGCATTGGGTGCCATAATTGGTGCAACCGTTGGTGGCGTTTCAGGAGCTTTGATAGGAAGAAAGATGGACAAGCAGGCCGAGGAAATTAAAAAGACTGTTCCAGATGCAAAAGTATTACGTGTAGGTGAAGGTATAGTAGTAGAATTCAGTAGTAATGTACTATTTGCATTTGACAAATCGAGTCTAAATGCTGATTCTAAAAAGAATTTAGATAAATTGGGTACAGTACTCAAGAACCATCCAGATACAGACATAGAATTACAAGGCCATACTGATAGCAAAGGAAGTGAAAATTATAATAGAAAACTATCTAAAGAACGAGCATCTATCGTCTCTGATTATTTAATTCAAAATGGTATCAAGAGCAACAGAATGACTATCGAAGGGTTCGGTGAGTCGCTACCAAAATATATTAATGAAACAGAAAGCGGCAGGGCACTAAATCGCAGGGTAGAGTTTCTAATTACTGCGAATGAAAAAATGAAAACCGATGCTGAAGAGGAAGGAGGAAAGTAATTGAATTTTCAAGAGCAAATTGAATGTTTCTTCAGTTGTATTATATTATTATAAAAATTAAATAAAAAAGTCAAAATGAAATTGGGATATTTGATAGTGTTTGTTAGCTTAATTTTAGGATCGAAAGTGTTGCACGCTCAGGATGCAACCTTACCTTCTACCACCTTTGGTGTCTTGGGAGGTGTAAATTACTTCAATTTGGTAGGTGACGACAGCGATGGAGTCTCTACAGAAAATGATGTGTTACTTGGGTTTCAGGGTGGCGTATTTATGCGTATCCCGATAGCAAATCAATTTTTTATTCAGCCAGGACTTTTATACGTTCAGAAAGGGGCAAAAAATGAAAGCGATTTGGTCAATATAACTTATAGATTAGCTTATGCAGAGCTTCCCATTAATTTTTTGTATAAAGCTCAGGTAGGCCCTGGATCTATTTTACTTGGATTCGGACCTTATGTAGCTTATGGTATTAATGGTAAAGTAAAAGCAGAGTCAGGTGGTATAACAGTTGAAGATGACATTGTTTTTCAGAGTGATGTGGTAGTTACAGATCCATTGGATAATTTTTATGCTAAAAGATTTGATGCTGGAGCAAATATTTTCTTTGGATATGAGCTATCGGGTGGACTTTCTGTACAATTAAACGCACAGTTGGGAATGCTCGATGTTAATCCTAATGACGTGAGAATTTTGGATGATAAAGAATCGATTAGAAATACTGGATTTAGTATTTCGCTTGGGTACGGGTTTTGATAGTAGATTTATATAGAGAGAAAGATCCCATTCCTGGAAGCAGAGATGGGTCTTTTTTTTTGGCAAACTATGGGTTAAATAATGAATTTCAGAAATAACTAATGATTCAGTCTATTTGTTTTGGTTGTTTGTAACGTTCTTTGCTAATCTTTGACCCTATGTCCACAAATCACATTCCCAATAAACTAATATTCAATATCGTGCCTTATCAGCAAGGGGAATCTTATCAGGATTTATTGCACCTTCGAGCTAAGATACTGAGAGATCGGCTGCCACCATACACTGCGGAACAATTGCAAGACGAGAAGGATGATATTCATGTAGGAATGTACCGTCTTGAATCGACAGAAGTAATAGGTTGTTGTCTTATAAGAAGGGTAGGAGCGTGGTGTCAGATGCGACAGGTAGCCATAGACCACAAAGAGCAAGGCAATGGATATGGAAGAATGTTGATTACCTATTTTGAAAATTATTCACGTTCAGTAGGTATTCATAAATTGTACATAGAAGCTCGTGAGTCTGCGGTACCATTTTATATTCACAATGGGTATCAAGCAGTACCCGGTACTTTTGTCAATGATGGATCGGGACTCGTCAATGTACGATTAGAAAAATGGATGTAGAAGAATCAATAAAAAATATGAAGTTTATTGGACTATTTTACAAATACAATTGGTATTAGTCCCAATGGACGACATATTGAATCGTTAATGCTATAGTGTTCACGCTAAAGATATAACGCATCTAGATTTGATATACAGAAAAAAACAATTTACCCTTCATATATTCTTATATTATTCATTATTGCAAATTTATATTTTTTAAATTTTGATATGTTAAAGTTTTAACCTTTTTTTAATTATTATGTACCACTTTATGATATAACCCTTATCTTTGAGTTGAAAATTTATGATAGTCTAAGGTTATGGTTTCCATATAGTGCACGATAAGGAAGCTACAGATGTCATGAATAAGATTATTAACGAATTTGTTGAAGTAAGAACAAACTCTAGATTTGATTTTAATGATATTGGTATTGATATGAA
>Ga0105045_10003062_pt1 | contig 14240 bp, 11 predicted proteins | sample MAT02_FD_78089 | JGI IMG/M metagenome (GOLD analysis project Ga0105045, IMG submission 78089) | Freshwater microbial communities from Lake Fryxell liftoff mats and glacier meltwater in Antarctica - MAT-02 (megahit assembly) | ecosystem: Environmental > Aquatic > Freshwater > Ice > Liftoff...
GTAGGCTGAAAGTAACTTGTACTGGTCACGTTCAGCTCGCGGCCCACCAAAGTAGCCGTTAGCAACGGTTGGGCTGACGGCCGGGGTTGGGCCAGGGCGGCTTTGATCCGTGATAAATCGGGCTCGGGGAAATGATAATAACCCGATTTGGCCAATCTCAGCAAGCCATCGTGCTTGAAATGGATCCCCGAATTGACATATTTGCCGCTATAATAGCGGTCCATGAGCCCAAAACCATTTACTGATAAGTTGTAGACATTGGCGGTTTTTTCTCGGCGAATAGTCAATATAAAATCAGTGTAGTCAAAATAACTGAATGCCCAGAAAAGAAAGCTGAGGGTCAATCCTGACCAAAATATCCAAGTAGACTTCTTGGGCCAGATATCGAAGAGCGAAATGTAAAAAATCACCAAGAAAATGGCCGAATAAATATTGTAGCGGTAGGCGTAGCCCATCGAGGCGCGGCTCAAGGCTGTGGCCACGGTGGTTAGGGCCAAGAATACCAGAAAGCCAAACAGTACGGGATTTTTGCGGGCATATCCCCCCAAGAGCAAACTGCCAAAATAGAGGGCCAATAGGCTGCCCAGGACAATGCTCAATTCGTAGCCCCACCGACCAACATTGGCCGCCGAGCCGATGAATTTGAGGGAAAAAGCACTCACTTTCAACGGATTGGCCAGTAAATAGGCCAAGGCGCCATCTCCGCCCCTTCCCTGAAAGTCGATAAAATACAGGGCTGTGATCACGACCAATGGCACCAACCAAGCCCCGGCTTTGGCCCAGCGCTGGGTAAACAATAACATTCCCAACCCAGCCAGCAAGGCCAGAAAGCCATTCCCGTTGGTAAAGGTGGCCACAAGCCCCCCAAGGCAAGCCCAGAGAAAAGCGCGTTTACCCGGTTGATGAAGGGAGTAAACGGTGAGCAGCGCAAAAAAGAAAACTACATTGTGTTGGGTACTGCATACGGCCGAGAAGGTGATTTCGGAATATTGTTGCTGCAAGATGAGGAACGGGACAGGCAAAAAATAGACAAACCGCTGGGGTGATGGGCGAAAAACGAGGTAGAGCATCGGGATCAGACCGAGATAAACCAAATTGCCAATCCAGATGAACGCCCGAAGATCTATTTCACCATCGATCCAAGTAGTCAACAGGTAGAGCATCCGGCTGAAAACGATCCTATGCTCGCCGATCAGTCCGAAAGCCACGGTGAATTGCTCTTTCCATGATTTGGCTGCAAAAAAGTCGTTCAAAAAGCCAAAAATCGCAAAGTAATCATCGGCTTCTGGTGAATTGTAGGCAAATTTATAGAGGTAATAAAAAAATAAGCCAAGGGGAAGCGCATAGCCCAAAGCAGTGAATATGCGCACGCGGACTGATAAATGGTGCATCTACGACCAAGTTAGGCGGTTTAAGGGAGCAAATTACAATTTATCCGGGAAAATGATTGCCCATCAGCCACTTGAGCACTTCTTTGAGCAACTGGCCATGCCCGCAGGCAAGGATCGTGTGCTGGCCTCGATCCAGCCGCCGGATCAATGATCGCATGTCGGTCGGTTTTACCACAGTGTCATGTTGCCCGGTGAATATCTGCACGGGGACGCGCCGCTGGTTCAGCAATTGGGCGATTTGAACGAGGTCTGGCTCCAACTGCCGGAACAGCATCCAAGTCCGATAGACCCTTGCCCGGAGTGCCGGCTGGCTCATCTGGGTTTCGGCTATTTTGAGCAGGGTTCTGGGCAGCAGCTGCCAATGGCGCATAGTCAAGACGAGCCAGTGGAATGAGTTGGGATTTTCGGCCGTTACGTACCGGAACATCCCATGCAGGGCGGGCACCCGCGTGGCCAGCCGGTACCAAGCATGGGGCCGGATGCCGTCGGGGGCCATTAGCACCAATTGTTGCACTTGGGCCGGGAAACACTGGCACGTTACCAAAGCGAGCCGTCCACCCATCGAATAACCGATCAGGCCAAAGTTGGCAATGGCTTGGTCGGTCAGAAAACGTTGCAATATTTCCTGCCACTTGGCTTGGGTAAGGCCGTCGAGTGGGCCATGCCATTGGCTCCTCCCGTGAAAGAACAGATCAATGCTGTAGATCGTATAACCGGGGAAAGCGGCGGAAAAGTTGGCAAAAACCGAGGCATCCTGCCCAAAGCCATGAAAAGCCAACAAAACCAGCGGGCCTTGGCCATATACCTGATAATGAAGGTGGTATGGGGCCATGAGTGGTTTATTGGTAGCCTTTGATTTTTTCGGCCAAGAGGTACAGGACAGCCATGCGAATGGCCACGCCGTTCTCTACTTGATCGAGGATGATGGAATGGGCCGAATCGGCCACTTCACTGGTGATCTCTACGCCCCGGTTGATGGGGCCAGGGTGCATAATGGTGATCGGGCGGTTCAGTTTGGCTATCCGCTCGGCATTAATGCCGAAATACATGGCGTATTCGCGCAATGATGGAAAATTTTTGCCATGCTGTCGTTCCAGTTGGATGCGCAGTACGTTGGCCACATCGCACCAAGCGAGGGCTTTGTCCACGTTGGTCTCTACTTTAACGCCCAACTCCCCGATATGGCGCGGCAATAAGGTAGACGGGCCGCACACCATGACCTCGGCCCCAAGCTTCTGGAGGGCAAAAATATTGGACAGGGCCACCCTTGAATGGGAAATATCGCCAATAATGGCTACTTTTTTGCCTGCCACTGTGCCATGCTTTTCCCGGATCGAGTAGGCATCGAGCAGGGCTTGTGTGGGGTGCTCGTGGGTGCCATCGCCCGCGTTTATGATGCTGGCCGAAATGTGTTTGGCCAAAAAATGGGGTGCGCCAGGGCTGGCGTGGCGAATCACCACCATTTCTACCTTCATGGCCAAAATGTTGTTCACCGTATCGAGCAGGGTTTCCCCTTTCTTGACCGATGAATTGGATGCCGCAAAATTGATTACATCGGCTGAAAGTCGCCGTTCGGCCAGTTCAAATGAAAGCCGGGTCCGGGTGGAATTTTCAAAGAAAACATTGGCAATGGTGATATCGCGCAAGGAGGGCACTTTGCGGATGGGCCGGTTGAGTACCTCTTTGAATTTGTCCGCTGTTTCAAAAATCAGCTCAATGTCGCTGGAAAGCAGCCCCTTTATACCAAGCAGGTGGTTGACCGAAAGTGACATACGGGAGTAAAACGAATGTTGCTACAAAGTAAACGGAAAATTGCGGTACGGTGAAACAAAAAACCCGGAGGGTCAATGGACCATCCGGGTTTTGGGGAATTGCTCATCCGTTATTTATTCTCAATTTTGATGGATGGAACCGCAGTCTCAGCCAAGATAACAATGGTATTGTTCAATACTTCGATCACTCCGCCATCAATATCGAAATACTCGGCTTTCCCGCCCGAGGTGATGCGTACCGTGCCTTCACCCAGCGCACTCACTAGGGCAGCGTGGTTTTCCAGCACCTCAAACGAACCTTCGATTCCTGGCACTTGCACCCCGGAGGCGGGCCCTTGGAATACTTTTTTATCGGGGGTTACGATTTCTAGTTTCATCTCGGTTGATGGTTAAGGGGGGAGGCCCAAACTGGTTATTTATTGGCTTCGGCCATCAAACGCTCGCCTTTGGCAATGGCATCCTCGATCGTACCCACCAAGTTGAAAGCCGCTTCGGGCAAATGGTCAAGCTCACCATCCAAGATCATATTGAACCCACGGATACAGTCTTTGATGTCCACTAGCACGCCCTTCAAACCGGTGAACTGCTCGGCCACGAAGAAAGGCTGCGACAAGAAACGCTGTACCCGCCGGGCACGGTTAACCACTTGTTTGTCTTCTTCGGAGAGTTCGTCCATCCCAAGAATGGCAATGATGTCCTGCAATTCTTTGTACCGCTGCAAGGTTTCCTTCACGCGCTGGGCGGTGTTGTAATGGGCATCACCCACGATAGAAGGGGTAAGAATCCGTGAGGTGGAATCCAACGGATCCACGGCTGGATAAATGCCCAATTCGGCAATCTTGCGGCTCAATACCGTGGTGGCATCCAAGTGCGAGAATGTAGTGGCGGGGGCAGGATCGGTCAAGTCATCGGCAGGTACATAAACGGCCTGCACCGAAGTGATGGATCCGCGCTTGGTGGAGGTGATCCGCTCTTGCATGGCCCCCATCTCAGTGGCCAAAGTGGGCTGATAACCCACGGCAGAAGGCATTCGGCCCAAAAGTGCGGATACTTCCGATCCTGCTTGGGTAAAACGGAAAATATTGTCAATAAAGAAAAGAATATCGCGGCCCACGCCCGAGGTGTCACCTTCGCCATCGCGGAAGTACTCGGCCACGGTCAGACCGGAAAGAGCTACGCGGGCACGGGCCCCGGGAGGCTCGTTCATCTGGCCAAACACGAAGGTAGCTTGTGATTTCTTCAGTTCTTCCATGTCAACCTTGCTCAAATCCCAGCCGCCCTCTTCCATGGAATGTTTAAATTCTTCGCCGTAGCGGATAATGCCCGCCTCAATCATTTCGCGGAGCAGGTCATTGCCCTCACGGGTACGCTCGCCCACTCCCGCAAACACCGACAAACCGGCGTATGCTTTGGCGATGTTGTTGATCAATTCTTGGATCAAAACTGTTTTGCCTACTCCAGCACCACCAAACAAACCGATCTTGCCACCTTTTACGTAGGGCTCGAGCAAGTCAATGACTTTGATCCCAGTAAAAAGGATTTCGGAAGAAGTAGAAAGGTCTTCAAACCTAGGGGCTGAACGGTGGATCGAGAGGCCCTTGCTCCGGTCGGGTTGGGGAATGCCGTCAATGGCTTCACCCACCACGTTGAACAACCGGCCCTTGATGCCCTCGCCGATGGGCATTTGAATGGCGCTCCCCGTGTCGATCACGTCCATGCCCCGGGTCAATCCCTCGGTGCCATCCATTGCGATGGTCCGAACGCGATCTTCGCCAAGGTGTTGTTGACACTCCAATACCACTACTGCCCCGTTTTCCTTGGTCACAGTCATTGCATCCAAAATCCTCGGCAACCGAGCATCGGCGGCTTCGAAGCTCACGTCCACTACTGGGCCGATTACTTGGGTGATTTTACCAATATTTGCCATTGTAAATCTAAAAAAAAGTCTTGTAAGGTCAAAACGCTAAATTTCAGGACGGAACGCTTTCAGTTTTTCCAAGCTCCGAAATTTAGCGGCAAAATTAGCCATGAAATTGATCAATGCAAGTGTAAGTCTGGATTTTTCGGGTTCTTTCTATTTTTTGCTTACTTTTGACCGTGGACCAAATCAAATTGCGTTTTTGGCGTTTGGCTGCCCAGTATCAATCACCACTTGTTCAACACTGACATGAAAACAACTTCTACCATTTCCCGGCGCGACTTTCTCCAGCAAGGAACTGTGGCGGCCCTGTCGCTGGTGGCCCTGCCCACTTTGGCCTCACCCGCCAAAATCAAGCACTTGGGCGTACAGCTCTATTCCATCCGGCAGGACATGCAAAAGGATGCCCTCGGCACCCTGAAAAGAGTGGCCGCCATTGGCTACAAAGAAGTGGAGCCGGCCAGTTACGCGCAGGGCAAAACCTATGGGATGCCCGTGGCCGATTTCCGCAAGGCAGTGAACGACTTGGGCATGAGCATTCCCTCTTCGCACGTGGGCTTCCGCAAAAAACACTGGGATGCCACCACCAAGGACATTACGGATGAGTATAAAAAAGCGATTGATGATGCGGTCATATTGGGCCAAAAGTACTTGATCAACCCATCGCCCGATTTTATCTACGAAAACCTCGACGATGTGAAACAGGTGATGGAGACCTGGAACAAGTGCGGCGAACACTGCAAAAAAGCGGGGCTCAAGTTTGGTTTCCACAACCACCACAAGGAGTTCAGCACCATGCACGATGGCAAAGCCTTGTATGCCATCATGTTGGAATCGCTGGATCCCGCGCTGGTCACCCAGCAATTGGACACCTGCAACATGGCCATTGCAAACGCCAAGGCCGCCGATTGGCTGAGCAAATACCCCAAACATTTTGAACTGATGCACGTCAAGGACAAGCACAAGACCAAAGAAGAAAGTGCCACCATGGGCGAGGGAACCATGAACTGGGACGAGATTTTCGCTGTGGCCAAAAAGACCAGCATCAAATATTACACCGTGGAGCAGGAAGCCACCGATGGCCCGCCGATCATCGATTGTATCAAAACCGATTTTGAGTTCATGAAAAAATACACCAAGTAAACGACGGTCGGATGACGGCCAAAGCGGGCACTGTTTTAGGAGAGTGCCCGCTTCTTTGTGATGGAGGTCGCCAAACTGCGGCCGCTACCCAACCCGCCGTTTCAATGCCACTAGACCTTGTCCATTGCTCTTGGGGTTTGGTCAAGCCGGCCGGAACCAGCGTTTCCCCAGTCCTGACGCATTTTGACCGGACTGTGGTTCCCGGCCGACCATCACTATTTATTGCATCAAGATAAAATAATTTCAAGAATTTTTATGATTTATTGAAGTGATTTTCAATGGATTACTCTTCTGACTAGCGGAAAACTGGTTTTGATGGAATATTGTCAGGCCAGCCGGGGCGTTCCTGATTTGCACAATTTTATTCCTGACCGCCCCATTCATCCTTCCCGATTTCGCCCTATCTTTGCGCCTGAATTTTTTGAGGGCAGTATTGGCCAATGTACGCTCAGACCTGCGGGTTTGCGCTAGCCGGAGTTGGATAAGCGATCCAGCAACGAGCCACCAAAAATTGTCCACACACGCAACCACATGGCTACCAAATATGTATTTGTTACTGGCGGAGTGACCTCCTCCCTAGGAAAAGGGATCATTGCCGCTTCCTTGGCCAAGCTGTTGCAGGCGAGGGGTTTTTCTGTCACCATCCAAAAGTTTGATCCTTATATCAACATCGATCCCGGCACGCTCAATCCTTACGAGCACGGGGAATGTTATGTCACCGACGATGGGGCCGAAACCGACTTGGATTTGGGGCACTACGAACGTTTTTTGAACATTCCCACCTCGCGGGCCAACAACATTACCACCGGCCGGATCTACAACAACGTGATCACCAAAGAACGCGAAGGGGTTTATTTGGGCAAAACGGTGCAGGTGGTTCCCCACATCACCGACGAGATCAAGCGCCACATTTTCTTGTTGGGCGAAACTGGCAAATTTGACATCGTGATCACCGAGATTGGCGGTTGCGTGGGCGATATCGAGTCGCTGCCCTTCATTGAGGCGGTGCGCCAGGCCCGCTGGGAAGTGGGGTCGTCCAATGCGATCGTGATCCACCTTACACTGGTGCCCTACCTGAAGGCGGCGGGTGAACTAAAGACCAAACCTACTCAACACTCGGTCAAAAGCCTACTGGAAGCGGGGATCCAGCCTGATATTTTGGCTTGCCGTACCGAGCGCCACTTGCCAATGGACATCCGCCGCAAACTTGCCCTGTTTTGCAATGTGGACTTGAACGCAGTGATCGAGGCAATCGATGCCGAAACCATTTATGATGTGCCCTTGCTCATGCGCAAGGAACGGCTGGACGAGATCGTGATTGACAAATTGCGCCTCCGCAACCAAAAAGAACCCGACATCGAGTCTTGGAAAGTGTTCTTGGGCAAGTTGAAAAACCCCACCAGCGATGTCAACATCGGGCTGGTGGGCAAATACGTGGAGCTTAAAGATGCTTATAAATCTATTTCAGAGTCGTTTATCCACGCCGGGGCGGCCAACGAGTGCAAAGTGAACTTGCGCTGGATCAAGGCCGAGTCCTTGCTCACCCCCGAGGAAGTGGAGGAACAACTGGCTGATTTGAACGGGATATTGGTGGCCCCTGGCTTCGGCGAGCGGGGCGTGCCCGGCAAAATCAATGCGGTGCGGCTGGCCCGCGAGCGTCAGATCCCTTTCTTCGGGATTTGCCTGGGCCTGCAAATGGCCATTATCGAATTTGCCCGCAATGTGCTGGGCATTGCCGATGCGCACTCGATCGAGATGAACCCCGACACCCCAAATCCCGTAGTAAGCCTGATGGAAGATCAGAAAAACATCACTCAGATGGGCGGCACGATGCGACTGGGTGCTTACCCCTGCGATCTGGAGAAAGACTCCATGGCTTATGCCAGCTATAAAAAGCTGCACATTAGCGAGCGCCACCGCCACCGCTACGAATTTAACAATGACTTTTTGCCGCAATTTACCAAAGCCGGCTTCCGGGCCACCGGCATCAACCCCAAGTCGGGGCTGGTCGAGATCATGGAACTTCAAGGCCACCCCTATTTTCTGGGCGTGCAGTTCCACCCCGAATTGAAGAGTACGGTCGTCAACCCGCACCCGCTGTTTGTGCGCTTCGTGAAGGAAGCCCTAAAACACCAACGGGCAAAAGAGCGCCGCGAGTCGGCCAACGACAAATAGGAAGGCTGGCCCACGGTTGAAAAGATGGACAAATGATTGGAAAAGATTAAATTACAGAAAAAATCAAGCAAATAAGAATGGACAAAAACCAAGTTGCAGGCATAGTGCTGATTTCATTGATGCTGATGGCCTATTTGGTGTGGTTCTCGCCCGAGCCGCCCAAGCCGGATCCCAAGGCCAGCCCAACCACCGCCCCGACCAAAATCGAGGCCAAGATCCAAGAAGCGAATGTACTGGCCAACCTGCCCGATTCGGTGGTAAAACAGCGTTTGGGCAAGTTTGCCGCCGCTGCCAAGGGCGAAGCCAAAGAACTGACGTTGGAAAATGCCGATGTAAAAATCGTCCTTTCCACCCAAGGTGGCCGAGTAACGCGCGTGCTCCTCAAAAATTACGTCACCTTTGAGAAAAAACCATTGGTGCTGATCGATGAGCAGAGCAGCAAAACCTCGCTCACTATCCAGACCAACCAAGGCCCGCTGGATTTGCACAGTTTTTACTACCAAGCTACCCAAACCTCCGATAGCAGTATCACTTTCCGGATCAATTTGGATTCGGCCACTTTTATTGAGCAACGCTATACCCTGCCCAAAACGGGCTTTGAGTTGGGCTACCGCGCCGATCTGTCCAGCCTCGGGGCTGAACTGAAAACCAAGCAGGCCACCTTCGTTTGGACTGATCTGGTGAAAAAGCAGGAGAAGGACATGCCCACGCTCCGCGCTTCAACCACCGTCAATGTGTTCCAGAACAATGACGAACTGGAGTCAATCTCGGAAACATCCCAAGATCCCGAAGTGCTCAAGGCCGATTTCCCGGCCAAGTGGGTGGCCCTCAAGCAAAAGTTTTTTAATACGGCCATCATTACCAACGGAACATTTACCAACGTGCGCGCCGCCACCCAACCCGAGCCCGAAGGATCGCCCGTGGTGAAGCAACTGGAAATGAGCTTGGAAGTGGCCGTGGCCGACCTCAACGACGATCGCCAGCGCATCCGGTTTTATTACGGCCCCAACGATTTCCGTATCGCCGAACTGGTGGCCCCCGGTTTTGAAAAAAATGTTTATCTTGGTTGGGCGGTGTTCAACGTGGTGAACCGTTATCTGATCATCCCGATTTTTGAATTGCTGGAAAAGGTATCGACCAACTACGGCATCATCATTTTCCTGTTGGTGCTGGTGGTCAAAACGTTCCTGTTCCCGCTGGTTTACCGTTCCTACATGTCCATGGCCAAGACCCGCGTGCTCAAGCCCGAGATCGATGCCATCAAACTCAAGCATGGCGATGACATGCAGGCCGTGCAACAAGAGCAAATGAAACTCTACCAGCAGTTTGGCGTAAACCCGCTTCTGGGCTGCATCCCCGTGCTGTTGCAATTGCCAGTATTGCTGGCCATGTTCAATTTCTTCCCAAATGCCATTGAACTGCGGCAGAAGGTGTTCCTCTGGGCCGATGACCTGTCCTCTTACGATTCGGTGCTGGATCTGTCGTTCAGCATTCCCTTCTATGGCGATCACGTCAGTATGTTCACCATTTTGATGACACTGTCCACCATTGCCTACACCTATTATAACAACCAGTTGCAGGCCGCCACCGTGGACAAAACCATGCAAACGGTGTCCTATCTGATGCCCGTTGTCTTCATGTTTGTGCTCAATTCGTTCTCATCGGGCCTGACGTACTATTATTTTGTGTCCAACATCATTACCATCGTCCAGCAGTTGGCCATCCGCCGTTTTGTGGACGAAGGGAAGATCCGGCAGCAATTGGATGATAACCACCGCAAGAACTCCGATCCCAATAAAAAGAAATCGACGTTCCAGCAGCGGCTCGAGCAAGCCCTCAAAACCCAAGACGACACCAAAACGGCCAAAAATGCCGATAAAAACCGGAAGAAGTAACCCACTTTTTTGGTTGTCAACCCCCAAAGACTTCACTAGGCTTTGGGGGTTTTATTTTGGCAATCAAAAAGTGGACAATGGCCTGTGGCCCGGCCGGGACGTTGCCACGTGACTCAAGTTGTCGTTTGAAGATTGGGAAAGGAGTTTTTTTTTCGTATTTTGCATTTTACTAGACGATCCTCGATTCCTTATGACCGAATATAAATCACCCGCTCCCCAGACCTTGGCTGTTTTTGAAGAACGCCTACAACAGCCCAACCGCCTTTTCACCATTGGGGACGTTGCCACTTTTACCGGGCTGAACGTGGACGATGCCCAACGCTTGATCGAAGCCGCGATGGTCAAATACGAATGTCGGCTCAAAGTGACCGACACCGGCAACTTGATCTACGACTTTGGGGAGGATCTCCTCCGCCGGGGCGAAAAGACGCGGGCCGAACGGTGGGCCGAAACCAAGGATTTTTTGTGGCGGGCCTTCGTGGTTTTTTTCCGGATCTGGATGTCAGTCATGTTGGTGGTGTATTTTTTGGTCTTTATCGTCATCTTGATCGTAGTTGTGGTTGGGGCACTCATTGCGATGTTCTCGGGCAATGGCGATAGTGATAGCGATTCGGACTGGGACATGTCGCTCCCGTTCGCGATCATTGCCGAAGTGTTCCGGGCCATTTTCTGGTGGAATTATTACACCCCGGTCATTTATTACGACTATGATCAGCAGGGCAACCCCTACCAACGCTATACGCCCAAAGAGTCGGCGTTTGAAAAAGCGAAGAAAAAGCGCAAGGGAACCGCCGCCATTAGCGAACTGCCCAAGAAAACGTTCATTGCCTCGGTATATGATTATGTGTTCGGGCCGCCCAGAGTGGAGCACCACCCGCTGGCCAATCAGCGCGAAGTGGCCGCGTTCTTGCGCCAAAACCGGGGCATCATCACCACGGCCGAAGTCCGGGGACTGGCCGGCTGGGACAGCGACGGGGCCGCCAAATTCTTTACCGATTGCTTGGTCCGCTTCAACGGCAAAGCTGACTTGGACGAGAAAGGGGTGCTCATTGGGGAATTTGACGAGCTGATGCGGAGTGCCAACCAAGAGAAAGATGCCAAAGTGGTTTGGTATTGGGACGAGTACGAGCCCGAATACCCCCTCACCGGCAACAGCACCGGCCGCAATACGGGCGTAACGGCCATGAACTCATTCAACCTCCTGTTTTCCCTGATCGTGCTGGGGATAACGGCCAGCGACCCCTCTTATCCCGGCTGGGTGGCCCCAGTACTTGGCTGGATTCCCCTTTCGTTTTCGGCCATTTTCTTCTCCGTGCCGCTCCTCCGCGAGTGGAAACTAAGGCCCAAACGCGAACAGCGGAAAATCAACAACCTCCGCAAACGGATCATGAAGATAATATATGACAACATTGGCCGGGAACTGACCATTGACCAAATCATAGCCCAAGCCAATCAAGTACCCAAGGACAAAGAAAAGAACCAACAACCCATATTTGAGAAAGTGGTAAACGATCTGGTCTATGATTTACAGGGCGAAGTGAGCGTGAACGATCAAGGTCAGGTCACCTACCAGTTTTTCCGGCTCAACTATGAGCTGAACGCCGTCCGCGAAAAACGGCAGGAGCTCGCCCAGCAACAGCTTGGCAATGTGGTATTTGACACCCAAGATGACCACCCCAAAGACGCGGACTGAGGCAGCCCACCAAAGCGGGAACAAACCAGACTGGCGGTTTATTCTGCCTTTGGGTGGGGTGGATTGCGTTTATGGGGCAGGCGGTAAGGCTTGAGGATGTTGCGAGTTTGAGAGTTACCGGCTTTGAACGAATATTTTTTGATACTTGAAAACATAAGATGGTCGACTTAAAGCAAAACGAGAATTCTATCTTTGCAACGTAATTATCCAAACAAAGAATGGAACATTTAACCATAAAATCATTCGGGCCAATTGAAGAAGCTAATGTTCACTTTGGCGATTTGACCTTATTAGTAGGGCCCCAAGCAAGTGGTAAGAGTATTTTTATACAACTTTTAAAGCTTTTAATTGATAAAAATCATATCCGAAAAATACTAGAGCAATATAATTACATATGGGGGAAGGATGTCGACAATACATTGGATCTTTATTTTGGCGAAGGCATGTCAAAAATATGGAAACCCAATACCGACATTCAATTGGATGGAAAGCCGTATTCCAAAAGTTTTTTACTGCCTTCAAAAACAGGACGAATTGGCAAAACAACTAAGGACGAAGAGTCTCTTTTTTATATCCCTGCACAGCGAATATTAAGTGTATCAGACGGAAGACCTAAAAACTTCATGGAGTTTGACATATCCACTCCTTATGTTTTGAGACAGTTTAGCGAAACACTCCGACAGCTGCTCCAAAACGGAATGGGAAAATCCGAATCAATATTTCCAATAAGCAATCGATTAAAAGAACCTTTGCGACAATCCTTCAACGACAGCATTTTTCATGATGGAAAAGTAGTAATGGATGAAAGGACTGGACAGAAAAAATTAAGAATGGAAGTTCAAGGAATGAGTGTGCCATTCATTACATGGAGCGCAGGACAAAAAGAGTTTATGCCTTTACTGATGGGTTTCTATTGGTTATGCCCTCCATCAAAAGTTAGCCGAAAAGATAATTACAAATATGTTGTGATTGAAGAGCCAGAAATGGGCTTGCATCCACACGCAATTAAATCTGTTATTCTACAAATTATTGATTTGCTTTCTCGTGATTATAAAGTAATTATTTCTACCCATTCACCCGTTGTGCTTGAGTTTGCTTGGGCTTTTAATCTTTTGAAAAAATCAAAAGTAAGCGATGATGCTTTGTTTGATTTATTTGAAATAAAAAAAACAACAGCAACAAAACGATTGTTTGAAAATATCCTTTCAAAAAAGGAAATCAACACGTTCTATTTTTCCCGAGAAAGCAACAAAGTTATTTCTCGGGACATAACAACTTTGGATGCAGGTAGCGAAGATGAAGCCATTTCAGAATGGGGAGGGCTTTCTCAATTTTCAGGTAGGGCAACTGATGTGGTTTCAAAATATTTTGTTGATGAGAAATAAAAAAGCGGTACCTGCAATGACATTTGAACAAGCCGTTGAAGCTACTCCCGATGTAGCAACAGGTTTTAGATCAGGATTGACTGCGTTGGGCACATACAGTGCTAAAGTTTCTGTTTCAGATACACATCTCATAGAAGGGAGTGTTGATATTGACAAATGCACTACTGCAAAGTATCCAAATTCAAATCGTTGGGATTATGCTTTTGCTTACAAAGGGGAAATATTTTTTATAGAAGTTCATTCTGCAAATTCAAGTGAAGTAAGGGTAGTTTTAAGAAAACTACAGTGGTTAAAAGATTGGTTGCATCAAGAAGCCCCAGAAATGGATAAACAAAAAGCGAAAAGTTGCCCATCTTTTTATTGGATACAAACAAATGGTTTTGCTATTCCCAAAACATCGCCACAATATCGGGCTGCCGGAAGTGCTGGACTAAAACCCATAGCAAAATTTAGTCTAAATTGAATCCAATAGATAAATAACTCTTGGATAGTATTTGTGGACTTGATACGGCAGACCTTAGGACGAAAAACAGGGCATTGCACCACCAAAAGCTAAATACTAATTTTAAAAAAAAAGGGACTTTATCGGTAATCAAAGTGTAGAAGTTTTTAATCTTTTTTTAAAGCCTAGTTGTAAAGTTTCACAAAGCTGTTGATGGTATTTCTTTCGTATTTACGTACAAATATTTAACAAAATTAATCAGTTTTATACCAAAAAGAAATCGGAGAGTCATTTGAAAAAGTAGTGGAAGTTGTTTAACTTTGTTAAGGCGTTAGTTGCTTAAACTTTCTAACGCCTCTGCCATTTGAGGTAATATTTTTTCTACTTCAAACTTGGTGATGAGTCAAAGAGGTAAGACAGTACTAA
>Ga0105045_10003065_pt1 | contig 14235 bp, 6 predicted proteins | sample MAT02_FD_78089 | JGI IMG/M metagenome (GOLD analysis project Ga0105045, IMG submission 78089) | Freshwater microbial communities from Lake Fryxell liftoff mats and glacier meltwater in Antarctica - MAT-02 (megahit assembly) | ecosystem: Environmental > Aquatic > Freshwater > Ice > Liftoff...
ATTGCAGACCTATTGTGCCTCGATTTTTGAGCCGGGAACGGGTAAAAATCCTGAACAGGATCTGAGGAATAACCTGCGAATTTTATTGCGAGCCTATGCTGAAACAGAGGCGATCGCAGGCTGTAGATTCCTTGTCCAAACGGATAAAGAAGCCTACACCACCGAAATCAACGCCTTGCCCAATCTCGATTTAATTGCTTATTTCCTAGCAAAGCTCTGGCAGCGAGACTTTGGCGATACCACGTCTGTGCTAACCGATGATATTTTGCATCAAACAATGGGGTTAGCAAGTGTGCTAGGCATAAACACATCAGCCTTGCAAACCGTTCTCAACCAGCTAGAAACTGCCGCTCTCATTGAGCAACGTCGCACCGTTTCTCCAGCCCAGATCATTCGCCGCTGGCATAACCCACTCACACTGCTGGAGAAATCGTATGCAACTGAGTGATTTACGCTTGTGGGAAGCCACCCCTAAAGATTCGCCCCACCTACTGCTGTGGGACAATCCACAGCCAGAGCAGTTGCGACAGTTGGCATGGCGAGAGAATGCAAAGCTGGTGAGCTACCGGGATGAATTGCTGAAGCGGATCGATCCGCGAAGTCGCTTTTTGGCACTCCATCATCAGTGCGATCGCGAATTAGCCGCCATTCGCGCATTATGCAACCACACACCCGAACCGATCATCCTCCTGCAAGATCTAGACTGTTTGACCGCCTATCTCTCCGTTCAGCCCGAAAGCCCGATCACGCTGTTTTGGCAAAGCTTGCTCAATACGCGCCACCTAGACCGCATTCTCTGGATCATTCTACCGAGCCAAGTCGCTCCCCCCGATTGGCACACACACCGTCTGCAACGTCTGTAATCGTCTTGATCCGTTGTTCCTGCCCTCCTGGCACTCCTCATCACCCTAGGGTTTGTTCATGCAACTCCACGAAATCGTCAGAATCAATGAAACCGGATTGGTCGCCAATGCCGTTAGCTTTGAGTTAATGGATGATCCAGACAAAAATTTGCGCCTATGTCAGGGGTTTGTATTTAACTATGACGCTGACCCTAAGCAGATTAAAACATCCACAATTGGTGTATTGGACGCCCTACGGCGAAGTTTTCACAGCCCTAGTGAACCCAATGTGCATCTGATGGTGCAGGACTATGGCAAAGGAAAATCCCACTTTGCCCTGGCGATCGCTAACTTCTTTCAGAAACCGTACGACAGCGCCGAAGTGCAGGGCGTTTTACGACAAGTTGAATATGCGACCAACCAAGGAAGTGTGCTAGAAGGCTTACGCTCCCACAAAAAACGGGGCAGACACCTGGTCATTTGCTTAAGCGGTGATAAACCCATTGACCTGCGAAAACATTTCCTGCAAACCTTAAGCAAGCTGCTGGAACAGGAAGGAATTACGGATGCGATCGCCCAGCATATTTGCCAACGGCCACTGAGGTTTTTGGAACGCCTAAACTTAGAACAACGGGCGATCGCAGAGCAATATCTGGAACATCTCGGCAACCCCGAAGGGGATGTAGCAGCCCTAATGCAGCTACTAAAGGATGACAACTATCAAATCGTATCCCGTGTTAAAGATATTTTCTACGCCCTGCATGACGATTATCCGGGCTGGGATACCGATGTCGATGTGGAAAAAATTCTGACCGATTTAGTGACACACCTTTGCACTGGGGCAGAGGCGCGCTACCAAGGGATTCTCATCTTGTTCGATGAGCTATACAACTATCTACAACTGTGGTCAAGCGATCCAGTCCACGCAGGCAGTACCACCCTACAAAATATCACTAACATCTGCGCCCGATTTACCGGAAAAGTGGCCTTAATTGGCTTTGCCCAACGCAAGCTTAGTCGCGTTATCCCTGCCAAAAACGCTGAAGACTTCAAGCGCCTCGTCACCCGACTAGAACTGCTGCCCAGCACCTATGAGCCAGCCGCCAGTCTAGAGTTAGTGCTAGATGGGTTACTCAGTCAACAAGACCAAACCGCCGCATGGCAAGCCTTCCGCTCTAGGTGGAACGATACCCTCCGCGCCACCAGCAGCAATGCATTTGAAAATCGGACGGCGAACTATTATCGCAGCCATAACTGGTCACTGCAACACTATTGCGATCGCATTGGCGTCGGCTGTTTCCCGCTGCATCCCTTGACGTCCTACCTGCTTTGCAACCTCGATTTCACCCAAGGACGCACTGCTATTCAGTTTGTTCAAGATGAAGTAAAACGCTTCATTGACGAACAACCCGTCGAACAAGATGGTGTCCTCAATTACATCTACCCCGTGGCATTGGTGGATGCCTTTGAAGGCAACTTCTCTAATCCCCAAGTCAACCCAGCGTACCCTCGCCTATTTTCTGACTACAGTTACGCCGCCAATAAGGTAAAAACTTCTGCTGATGCCGATCCTAACGAGCTAATTGTGCTCAAAGCCTTGTTTATCTTCCACGCCAGCGGCACCAAACTAGCAAAGCTTGACCGTGAGAGGCATGAAGACACGCTGATGTTACTTTCAGGACTGAGCATCGCTAAGGTGAAAACCGTTCTCGACAAGCTGCTGAACACCCGAGATGTGATTCACCACAATCCGGCAACCAACACCTATCAGTTTTACTCAGGGGGGATTGCGCCAGACACGCTCAGGCAGAGAATTTTGGAAGAAACAGCTAATCAACCGGCGTCGTTGGCTCGGTTAGAGACATACTGTCGAGTCAATCTTGACCACTACGTTAGTCCCTACACTGTGCCCGCTCAGTTTATAGAAGAGAATCGTCTCCGCTTTGAAGACTGGCGCTTTCAAAATAAAGTCTTTACGGCTGCAAAGTTCCGCAAAGATTTGTTTAGCGACCAAACCCTCCGAAGTATAGATGGAGCAGGGGTAGTCGCCTATGTGATCTCTGAGACGAGTGAAGAGGTCTCGGCTTTACGCAATGAGATTGAATCGTTGCTAGCAACATCGCCCCTAAAAGGTCAGATTGTGGTGGCGATCGCCGTACAGCCCGCCTCAAAGCTGACACGGTTGCTCTTAGAACTTGACCATGCTGAACGAAAACCTGTGCAGGAGTTTGGTGCAGCTCTCACCCAGTTGCGTGACCAATACAAAAAGCAGGTCAATGATGGCATGGCCGAATTACTTAAATCCTGTATCTATTTCTGTCATATTCAAGCCAAGGTGCCGACGGGCGATCGCACAGAACCAGCCAAGATTGCCAGTGTGATATTGAGCGATCGTTTTCCCTACATTCCCCCCATTGAGAAACTCGATCGATTGACACTCAAAAGTCAAACGGGATCAGAGGTCATTGGCTATGTCGCTAAACGACTCTTAGAAGATGATTTACGTCCGGCAGCGTTTCCTAAGAAGAATTATGCTACCACGATCGATCCTGTATTCATGACTGCTTGGGGACTGTTGCAGAAAACCGATCAGAAATACACTGTTGCCACTCCTACCCAATCTAGAGTGCTCAAAGCCTGGAATGAAATTTCTGAGATGATAACGCTAGGTGATCAATCCGAAAAGGTCATTGAGATTAGCAAGATTTGGCAAAAGCTCTCCAACCCCCCTTACGGCTATAACGAGTACACGTTTACAATGCTGTTTGTCGGTTGGCTCGCTTATCACCGCGCTGAACTCTGGCTAAAAGGTAGTTTCGGCATTCCTCAAGGCAAATTGAGTTTGTCAGTTAGAGAAGAACCCATTGCAGCTTGGGCAAATACTGACATTCTGACTAACCCCAAAAAGTTTGTCAACGAGTGGATCAGCAAAGGACAATCGCCAAAGCTCATTCGGCGTAAACCAACCAAAGAACCACAAGTCCCATCCTTGGTTGATTATGATCAGGCAAAACAATTCATTCAGCAAATTGAGCAATTCTTAGTATCAGGCAATCACAATACAGTGAAAATCGATCAATATCAGCAAAAGCGGGCTTTGCTGATAACAAGCTGTGATCGCCTAGATAAACTACTAGAACCCATCACTCAGGCAGAAGATCAACTAAAAACCAGCCTTGCCGAGCAGCCTAAAGTAGAACCGTTTACCCGGCTTTGGCGGGATTTACAGCATCCGCTTTCAACCATCGTTGATCAGAGCCAGTCTGTTTCTCCAACTGCGTTACAACAAAAGCGGCGGGAGCAAGCCTTGCAAGCGATCATTGAACGCATTGGTCAAATTGTTGAAATCGAAAGTGAACGGCATCAACACCTGAGTACCGAAGCCGACTGTGGCACCTATAAAGCTGAAATTCAACAGCTCATCAGCCAGGTGGAGCAACTTGCTGATTTGCCACCCCGTCATATCAGTGCTCTCCAAACTGCTCTCCAGGCAGCAAACATCAAGCAAAACAACATCGTTGAACAACGCCGGGTACAAAATTGCCTTACTCAAATCCAAGGACTCCATAGCAACTTGAGCAACAATGCAACTCAAGCTGAATATCGTCAGGTTCAAGCCGAAATTGAACGATTGGTTGAAAAGGTTCCAGCGGCTAAAAATATAGATGCTTATCAAGCTGTAATCAATGGATTGAGTGAGAAACAAGATGCTTTGATTCTGAAAATTTCTCAATGGGAAGATCAGTTCGCATTGGCTCGATCAAAAGATCAGGCAATGCAGCTCAAGGACAGAGTTGTACAGCAAAAAAACCGCTTTACTGATACCGCTAGTCAGCATCGATTAGAAGAACTATGTCATAATCTGAACAAAATTATCATTGATGGCGAAAAGGATGAAGAGGATGAGAAGAAATTACAGAACATTCTTACCGATGCTGAGCGCAAATTGCAGGATGCAAAAACGCTGAAAAACCTATCTGACGCGTTTCAAGCTTATCAAAACCTGACTCAGCTAACATTACCTATTTTGGTAAATACTGCGGTTCAAACAGAAAAACAAAGACAGCTAGACGCGCTTAAACATGATGGGTATAAAGTCATTATCGACAAAATCACCCCAATTATTGAAGCCTGCGATCGCAAATTCAATCAGAAACAAGAGTATGATCAGCTCAAGCCACTGTTGCAAAAAAGTCAAAACTTGGTGGCTGATCATAAAGAATTTGCTGAGATCAGAAACAAGCTAGAGGAAGCCGAAAACCGGATTGAAACCCAATATCAAGATTTGCAAAAACGCCTACAGGATGCCCGCATCATCCAATCGATTCGCCAACAAACTCTGACAAAGGCAAACACAATTTGTTTATGCGAAGACTCAATCAAAAACATTGAAGCCCTCCGTCATAACTTGCGCGATCCGGTCGCCTTTGCTCCTGAAATTGCTCAGTTTGTCATGCGCTTTAAAGAAAAGATAGGGGACTACTGTAGAAGCTTACAAAACCTGAGCGATCGCCTCTCAACCATAGACAACAGCAGCCAACTCAACGACCTGCGAACTGATTATGCCCGGTTAGATCTCGTTTTCAAAGACTCTAGCGAGTATCCAACCTACCGACAACTTCAGGAAAAAATCCGCCTGACTGAGGCAGACTTAACCCGAATTCAGCAACTCGAAATACTGCCCCAACAAAGCCAGTCTCTTGCTAGCTGTGATAAGGCCCTAGAACAGATTGGTGATGAGCAAGTTAAACTGCATGATTTAGAACGATTCCAGCCAAAACTGCTGATGTTTGAAACCGCACTGCGAAGCAAAAAACAAGGGTATCGCGACCAGTTTGATCAACTTCAACATCGCATAATCAGCCTGGAGAACTTAAAGGAGGCGGCGAAACTGCAACGGGAAGTAACTGAAAAATCTGCCTGTTACCGCAATTCACCTCAACAAGAACCATATGAGGCGATCGCCTTAGAAATCGGACTGCTGGTGTCGCTATTCCAAATCGCCAACAATCAGAAAACCGATACTGATCAGGCTTGTCAGGATGAAATCGATCGGTTACATCAGTGGCGCGATGCTACTGAGTCAGTCACACCTACAATCCAAAATAAATTAGAGCAACTGATCGGCAAACTAGAGCAAACTCGGCAAGCACACCAGGCAAAACGGCAGCGGATAGCAACGTCTTGGCTCAGAGGTTTGGAAGAGCAAGAAACCAGCCTCAAGCAGCTAACTGAACCAGCCCAAAAATTAGAGGCTGCCAGTCAATTGCTCAAACTCATTCGCAAGCAGCGTAACTCTCATGAGGAAACATTGGAGCTGTCGCAAAAACAGATATTGGAACGTATTATCCAATCCTGTAGCGAGATTCAAAGGCAGACGGCAGAGAGCCAAATCATTACTTTATTTCAGGAACTAACCCGTGAACAAAAGATAGATTTACACCAAAAACTTGCACACTACCTGGCAACTACAACGGAGGAATTACATGGCTAAGGTCATTCCCTTTGGTGAACCAGAAAATGAATTAGAAAGGGAAGCGATTGATCTCCTCCGTTATCGGTTGCCAAACGACGACTATATATTGTTTACGAATCTTGAGATTCGTCAAGGGCTGGAAATTTTTGAAGTTGACTTAATTTTGCTCACTCCTCACGGCATCCATGTCATAGATGTTAAAGGTACTCGCGGAAGAATCGAAATTATTGATCCTAAGTGGTACCCCGACAACCGCCAGCCGTTCCCCTCTCCAGTTAGGAAGCTAAGACATCATGCTAAAACGCTGAAGGCTCTTATTTGTGATACCAATCGTGCCATGAATGACTTGAACAAAATTTATGTTCAAGCCACCGTACTAGTCATGCATGATGTGTTAGTTGCTGATCAAAGCAACACTAGAGAAGGAGACTTTGTTACTTATCTAGATGAACGCGGTCTGACATATCTCCAAGATCAGGCTGTGATTCCAGATCGAGCACTCAAAAATATTAAACCCTTTTATTCCTTGATTGAACGGGTAATTCGAGGTAGAGGAAGCCGTAAGAGTAGACCACAAATTTATCGAGATTGGAAAATTGAAGATAAGTTAGGTGGTAACGATCGCTATACCGAATATCGCGCCCGCGAAACCACAATGGGAATCGGCGGTTGGACTGCTCGTCTCAAAATCTATGCTATTGATCCATTTTTAGAACCTAATAAGCACCTCGCGCAACAAAAACTGATTGCAACTGCCTTCCATGCGGTGCGGCAACTGCCTCTTCATCCCAATATCTTAGGGATTCAAGCCTGCTTTGCCAGCGATGAAAGTGACTGCATCATCCAGGTGACGGAAGATATTCCAGGACAGACTATCCGGCAGCATATTAAAAATCAAGATCTTAATTTGGAGCAAAAATTTGCGATTATCCGTGGGATGCTACATGGGTTAGATCATGCTCACAAACATGGTGTGATTCATCGTAATATTACACCCGATACTATTCTAATTGATGCTGATGGACAGGCACGGCTAACTGGATTTGACTATGCCCGCATTAGTACCAATAACAGCACGATCGCCCAGGACATAGCTGAAGATTTAGAATCATACGCGCTCTATCAAGCGATTGAATGTCAGAATGATCCATCTCAAGCCAGTATCACTTCAGACCTATTTTCGGCGGGGCTGGTCTTTTATGAGTTATTGACCGACGTGTCTGCATTTGAATCCATTGATCAAATGCACACTCAAAAGGCAGCTTTCCCGGTCAAGGCGAGCGATCGCAACCCTGGGCTTCCCGCTGATCTGGATGACTGGTTGCAAAAACTCTGCGCCTTTAAATCTAGCGATCGCTTTACCAACGCCTATGCTGCCTTGGATGCCATGGCTCCGCTGGCAACCTTGACAACGCTCGATATTACAAACCTGCCGACCGACCATATCCTTGATGAGCGTTATCGTGTGATGCAGCGATTGGGTCAACCAGGTAGCTTTGCCGTTGCCTATAAAGTTTTTGATACCCTGGATGACACTGTTCAGGTACTCAAACTAATTACCCGCGATCGCCGCTCTGTCTACGAACGCCTTCAGCAGGAATATAGAATCCTGCGTCGAGTCCCCAAACATCCGCATGTTGTGGAAACCATCTGGGCTGGTAAATTAAGCGATGGTACTCCGTTTATTCTGTTTGAGTATGTAGATGGGCAGAACGTAGAGCAGTTGATCGAATCGCAGGCTTTGTCGTTAGAACAGGCCGTTAAGATTGCTCGACAAACTGCCCTTGGTTTAGATCATTTGCATCAGCATCAGGTTCGTCATCAAGATATAAAGCCTTCTAATCTGTTGCTAACAGCCGAGGGGATTCGCATTATCGATTTTAATGTTGCTGTAATAGATAGCGACGAAACTGCAATTAGTGCAGGGACGCGGCGGTACCTGCCCCCCGATTATCGGCCTACAGCTCATTCCAGCCTTGCTGAAAAAGTCGATCGTGATCTCTATGCGCTCGGTATTGTCTTTTACCAATGTGTCACCGGACACTATCCCTTTGCAGAACCTCATCCACCGATTGCTGCTGTCGCCCTGAACCCAACTGAGTTTAACGGCTGCGACGATCTAAGCCAGGAACTAGTTGAGCTACTGTTGAAAGCGATCGCACCCAACCGTAGCGATCGCTTCACCTCAGCGGAAACATTTGCCACTGCCATCACCCAGTTACAAAACCTGAGACAACCCGCAGACCAGTCTGAAGGCACTGAACCCCAACCGTTAATAGAAGCGGTAGCTGAGCCTATTCTGGCTCCTGTCTCCCCTGAGCTAAACACAGCAATATCTATTACTAACCTGCCGTCCTGTCCTGAGACGGTTTTGCCAATTACCACTGTTGACCTGTTTGGAACATTACCAGGTGAGTCGGCTCTGCCCGATCCATCCCGCCCCATCGTCTTAGATCCGACCGGACTTTATTCCATTCCCTCTGGTTATGTGGCCATTACTACCGAGGTTGAATGGTTGCTTTCTTTTGGCCTCGGTGCCTCGCCCTATTGGGTCAAGGGAAAACGCCTATGTGATTGGGCGATTGAGTGGTTGCGGTTGCGAGGACGAGAGGCGACAGTCCAGATTAAGCAAGAGCCACGCCCCAGATTGGAGGCGCTGTTTTATCCGGTGCCACTGCCAGATGCGTGGAATGCGGCTCATTTGCTGGCGCTATCTAACAAATTGGATGAGTATCCTCAGCATCCGATCGCTCACATCTTGGCAGACGTGACCAACCACGACTTACAGCTATGGCTCGGTGAACCTTCGATCCCGCATCTAGCAACATGGTTGTCAATGCAAGTGCCAATGTCTTATCAAATTTTTGAGCAAGTTTGGCAACATCAGGTTCCAACCAGTCCTTTGAAGCAGTACTACCAGACTCAAGACAAGCGATCGCTGCTGCGGCGTTGGGTAGGGATTGATCAACCTACGATCCTTGAACTCGAACCCTATCCGTTGTTAATACCTGATTGGTTAACCGGTGAGTTTGACCAGTTTTGGGAGCAGGCACTTTATCGTAGCGATGCCAGTATTCTCGACAATTTGACTTTGGCAAATCAACCTGGGCGCGATCGCATTACTGCGCAGGCGTTCAAAGTTCTGAAGAACCGCCCCAGTTTGATTACGAAAACGAGAGAAACAAAGCTTTCTGCCTATCTAACCCACCAGCAGAAAGGGGAGTTAAGCGATCGCAACGCTCCTGTCCAACCTCAACTTCTGCCACTCAATGCTAGCCCCCAACAGGCGATCGTCTGGGCAACCGAAAGCTATTTGCCTTTTCGCCGCTGGGAAGTGGTGACACAGGTTGGTTCTGATCAACGAATCAGCGATCGCCTTGCGGACAGTTTCGTGGAATGGTTGCTTAAGCACTATCCTAGTCTCAAAGGAGAATTCGCTGGCGATTCGATTCTCAATTACAGCGTCGCGTCGCTAGTGCGTCATTATTGCCAGGATAGCTCGGTACTATGGGTTGTAGTGGATGGTTTGGGGTGGCTAGACCATCAAGAGTTACTCTCTTACTTGACGCAGAATCAGCAGCTTGGAGTTGAAATTGCCCTTCAGCCACGCTTCAGCATTTTACCGACCATTACAAAATATGCAAAGTGGAGCCTCTACACCCAGCTTTTACCAGAACACACTGCCTGGGCAGATAACATGGATAAAGCGTTCGCAACCGTTGGCATGGGGGAGCGCTATACCGATAACCGCAAAGCTGAGCTGCTGCGAGATTTGCGAACAGGTAAGCATCGGCTTTACTGTTGGGATAATACCCAACTTGACAAACTCTTTCACAATGCAAGAGACTGGAAGCATTTTTACAAGGTTGAACGTCAAGCGGTTTTGAGAACAATCGCCGCAGAAATTCAGTCGTGTGTCAGCGAGTTCCCCCAGCCCGATCAGCTTCGATTAGTTGTTGCCACCGATCACGGACAACTCATGGGTGAATTAGTCCAGATTATTCACTGCCCAGATGGTTTAAAAGTAGAAGGCAGAGTGGCGATTGGTGAGACGAGCGATCCGCGATTTGTTGTCCTGAAAGGCGATCGCTACGGATTACCCCACGATTTCAGTATCGTCAGAGGCGCTGCCAGCTTTGGTTCGTATAGCTACACAACCGATAAAGCCATTATTGGTGCTCATGGGGGACTATTTCCGGAAGAGGTCGTCGTCGGTGTCTCTGTGTTGCGCAAATCCGTCACTCGTCAACCAGTGCTGATTCAATGTCAGGGTACCGGAGAAGCCGGAAAACCTGGAATATTGGAAATTACAATTAACAACCCGAATCAGGTTGAATTGACCAATCTGTGTTTACAGATCAAAGAATTATCATCCCTTAATGCGGGTCTACTATTGGAGCAAACCATTCCAGTCAACCAAAAGGTTTCTTTCAACCTGACGATTGTTGACTATCCTACTTTGCCACCTGATCACCTAGGCGATCGCCTGTTCCTGTCCGGTGAACTCACCTTTTGCTTTGCCGAGGCAGAACTGGGAACAGCCTCTCTAGAAACGGCTTCAGCTATTATCGTTCAGCAAATCTTTAGTAGCGGAGGGTTAGACATTAATGAATTCCTCTGAAGCGATCGCCTACGATAATAGTCTGGTGCAGAGCGTGTTCAATACCCTCAGTATTGACAAAGCCCGGTTACCTTCCAGTGGTTTAACGGCGATCGGGATTCCCAGCTTTGTTGCCGAATGGTTATTAGACAAAATTGTGCCTGGTACAGGGGCACTTACCAGTAGCGAACTCGAAAAGGTTAATAACTTTGTCAAAAAAGCGTTTCCACGCAAAGACGATCGCAACGAAATTATTTTCGACCTGACTCAGGGAGATGTTCACAAACTCATTGCCCTGATGCAAGTGCGAGTTACGCTCGACCAAAGAGCCGGAGTCATTCCCGATCCCTTTGCTCGAATTCCGGTGATCAACCTCAATGACTGCTCGATTCCCACTGACCTGATTGAACGCAACAAAATGCTGCTACGCCAGGGAGTTTGGGGGAAAATCAGCATCTCCATGCGATCGGATGGCAAAGTTGAGGTGATGGATTTCGATCCGTTTCAATGCTCCAAAGTTGATCTGCGAGCCTATGCTGCCTGTCGGGCAAAATTCACAACAGAAGCATGGCGTGATTTACTCTTTTGTTCTATGGGCTTCAATCCCCAACATCGCAATTACAATCAGATAGCCAAAACCTGGATGCTTGCCCGTTTGTTGCCATTGGTTGAGTCCAACTACCATGTAATGGAATTGGCACCCAAAGGGACTGGAAAAAGCTTTGTGTTTGAGAATATCAGCAGTAAGGTGGCACTCATAAGTGGCGGCAAAGTTACACCTGCTCAACTGTTTATCAATGGTCGTACGAAGGAAGTTGGTTTACTAGGGCGGCATGATGTAGTCGTTTTAGATGAAGTTCAAAGCCTGACCTTTGAAAATCCTGACGAGGTGATTGGCCCGTTGAAAAATTATCTTGCTAGTGGTCGCTATAATCGGGCAGGGTTTCAAGATGTCGCTAGCGATTGTTCGTTAGTTATGTTGGCAAACATTGAACTGAATGAGCAATTACAACCCCGCAATTCAGAAAACTTGGTTGTCAATCTACCGCCGTTCTTGGCTGAAACCGCCTTTCTCGATCGTTTTGCAGGCATTATTCCTGGTTGGAAAATCCCCAAGTTTCAACGAGAAATGTCAGCGTCTCAAGTTGGCTTGAAAATGGACTTCTTTGGTGAGGCGCTACTCTCTCTGCGTCAAGATAACCGTTTCCTTTCCTATGCTCAACAGCATACGCAATTTAATCAAAGCGCAACGGTTCGTGATCAAAACGCCATTCTAAAATCAGCTTCAGGGTTTCTCAAAATTCTCTACCCTCATCTAGAATTAACGCTCATGGATTACCAACGCGACTGCCTAGAACCCGCCAGGACATTGCGCCAAGCAATTCGTAATTCTCTATATTACCTCGATGATGAATTTAGACAATTGGGGCAAGATATTTATGTCGAAAGGCACTGATCCATCCAGATTTCATGCATTTAAACTGTTGCATTTTAACCTTAGTATGGCTGAATCTTTATGAAGACGATCGTGTTTTATCACAATAAAGGGGGAGTCGGCAAAACGACTGCCTCTATTAATCTAGCGACAGCACTACAGTGCCTTGACTATCGCGTCCTGCTCATTGATTTAGACGCCCAGGCAAATGCAACGTTTGCCACCGGATTGGTCAAATTTCAATTTGATGAAGAAGATGACATTAAAGCTCGTAATGTCTCTCATTTATTAGAAAGTTCTGAATTCAACTTTATTCCCGAAATCGTAAGGCGATCGCAACACTTTAACACGCCAGAACTTGACATCATTCCTGCCCATGTTGATTTAATCGAGAAGCAAGACAAGCTAAACAAATACATAACGACTCGAACCAGATTGCATAAGAAATTGAAGCTGGTTGAAGATCAGTATGATTTTGTCATCATTGACGCACCACCCTCCCGCGATGTGTACGCTCAGGTGGCTCTCATCACTGCCGACTATCTAATTATTCCATCCGACTTGAAGCCCTTTGCAAACCAGGGATTACCTACGGTCAAACAATTTATCTCAGAAGAAATCAATGAAGTACGGCAAAGTATCGGTAAAGACAATTTGAAAATATTAGGGATTTTACCATCCAAAGTTTCAACTAATTCGAGATATCTCGACTACGTTTTTCTACGTCAGAAAAATACAGTAATTGAACAATATGGTCTGCCGATTCTCAATTCTATTATTTTTGAACGCACCGCCTTATCCAATTGCCTGAATCAAACCTTGGAAGTTGGCGATTTGCTCTATCCCGATCCCAAGTCAATTTTCATGTTTGATGCCAAGTCTGAGTCTGCCAAAGAATTTATTAAGCTTGCAGAGGAAGTATTACAAAAAGTGGGGGTTAACTAAATGGTCGATTTTTTCCTGGTTGAAACGAAACTAATTTCCTCTTCTCAGCCTGCATCTCACTTCAGTCAATCTGAAATCGATAAACTGGCAAAGCTCATTCTTGATGCCAACGGCTTAGTACGTCCTTTAGTACTTAAAGAGACGGGATTTGAGAAATATGAAGTTGTGAGTGGCCATCTTGAGTATTATGCAGCGGTTCGGGCTAAAGAGAAAAACCCACAGCAAGCAGAAATGGTGAATGCGCTGGTCATTGAAACTGAAGAAGAAAAGACGGCAATTCAGCAAGCACGATTGCTAGAGCAACTTTACAGCGCAACGAAAGCAGACTTAACTGCTAGCACTACACCATTAGATGATTTGGCTTCTAACCTGGAGGATCTCTTCAACCGGGAATTGAAAGGTATGACTCAAAAACTAGAAACAAATCTCCAGCGCATTTCTGATCAACTTCCTAAACAGACAAAACCAATTAATGTGTTTAATCAACTCACTGATGTTGACCTGACGCGTAGGTTGATTTCAGTTGGTATTAAAGGGAAAAATCTAGAGAAAATTGTTGAGCAGGTTGTAAAGAAGCGCCCCTTTAACTCTCTCTCAGAGGTCGTAAAGCAAGTTAATGGCTTAAGCGAGAAAAAGATGGTTGAGATTGTGGATGGTTGGGCTGATCTGCTTTTTACATGAACCCTCCTATCTACCTCGACTACCATGCCACCACCCCAGTCGATCCCCGAGTTGCCGATCGCGTCTACCACCATATGACGCAAGAATTTGGCAATGCCAGCAGCACCGATCACGAATGGGGCGATCGCGCCGAAACTGCCGTCAAACAAGCTGCCAAACAGGTCGCAGACTTAGTTGGAGCCTCACCAAAAAACATTATTTGGACATCTGGCGCAACCGAAAGCATTAACCTAGCCATTCAAGGTAGCCCTCCTGC
>Ga0105045_10003066_pt1 | contig 14234 bp, 9 predicted proteins | sample MAT02_FD_78089 | JGI IMG/M metagenome (GOLD analysis project Ga0105045, IMG submission 78089) | Freshwater microbial communities from Lake Fryxell liftoff mats and glacier meltwater in Antarctica - MAT-02 (megahit assembly) | ecosystem: Environmental > Aquatic > Freshwater > Ice > Liftoff...
ATGCCCTTGAGGCACGGGGCCTTGTGCTGGGCGACATTCGCGACGCCATTGCGGGCGCAACGAGGCAGCGACCCTCAGGCATCCTCAGCACCGCGACGCAGCGAAGTGTCCTCGCGCCGACGACGCAGCTTGAGGATGTCCACAGCGTTACGGGAGTCGTGCTGAGCCCTCCCGGAGATTCGATCACACGCGTCTCGGATGTGGCTACGGTGCGCGACGGAGTCGTGAACGATCACGCAGCCGCCTGGGTCGATGGTGAGCGCGCGGTGCTTCTGATCCTCCGCCGCAGCCCAGGCGCCAACGTGATCGAAACGTCGGATCGCGTGGTCGCCGCCTTGCCGCTGCTTGAGGCATCGCTGCCACCCTCCGTGCGCCTCACGACGGTCAGCGAGCGCTCGGCGACCATCCGCGCCGCCGTGCTCGAAGTGGAGCACGCGCTCCTGCTCTCGATCGTGCTCGTCGTGCTCGTCGTCTTTCTCTTTCTGCGCAGCCTGCGCACCACGCTGATTCCGACCATCGCCGTTCCGCTCTCGCTCGCGGGCACTTTCGCGTTCATGGCGGCCGCAGATTTCAGCGTGAACATCCTCTCGCTCATGGCGCTCACGATCGCGACGGGCTTCGTCGTCGATGACGCGATCGTCGTGACGGAGAACATCACGCGCCATCTCGATCTCGGTCTCTCGCCGCTTCAGGCCGCACAGCGTGGCGCCAAAGAGATCTCGTTCACGATCATCTCGATCACCGCTTCACTCGCTGCTGTCTTCGGTCCAATCGTCTTCATGGGCGGCCTGGTGGGCCGTCTCTTTCACGAGATGGCGCTCACGTTGCTGGCCGCGATCGTGATCTCCGCCGTCGTCTCCCTCGTCGTCACGCCGGTCGCATGTGCGCACCTTCTTGTGCACCGAAAAGCGGCGATCGAGCCTGCCTGGGCACGCTTTCTTGAGCGCCAATACAAGCGACTTCTCGCGGGCTACGCAGGCGGCCTCGATCTCGTCCTTCGCCATCGCAAGAAGACGCTCACGCTGCCCGTATTCGCGGTCGGTCTCTCGGTCGCGCTCGTGATGGTGATCCCTACGGGGCTCTTCCCCAGCCAGGATATCGGCCAACTATTCGGCAGCGCAGTCGCCCCCGACGATATCTCCTTCGATGCCTTGGTGGCGCGCCACGAGCATGTCTCGGAGGTGGTCCGGAGTGACCCTGCGGTGGAGCACGTGATCGCATTTGCGGGGACAGGCCCAGGGGGCGGCGCGTCGAATTCCGTCACGATGTTCGTAGGCCTGAGGCCCAGCGATTCAGGGCGTGCTGATGCGCGCACGGTCGCGATGCGGATCAGCCGCGCTCTCTCGGACAACGCGCCGATGCAGGTATTCCTCACGCCCTCTCAAGACCTGCGCGTCGGTGCCCGCTCCTCGCGCGCCCAATATCAATACACGCTCCAGGGCGTCGACATCGGCGAACTGCGCCTGGCGGCATCGCGCCTGCTCGCGGCGCTCCGTCGCGTGCCCCAGCTGCGCAACGTCACGAGCGATCAGACGGACGCAGGTCTCTCGATGCATGTCGCGATCGACAGAGACACAGCCTCTCGCCTCGGGGTCTCTCCACGCGCGATCGACGAAGCGCTCGCGAATGGCTTTGGGCAGCGCTCGATCGCGACGATCTTTCATCCGGGTGGCCAGCGGCGCATCGTGCTCGAAGTTGCGCGTGCATCGCGCGATGCGCCCGATGATCTGGAGCGCGTGCGTGTGCGCTCCGCCTCTGGGAGAGCGGTGCTTCTGCCAGCCATCGCCGAGATTTCACGCGCGCGGCTTCCGCTCTCGGTGAGCCATCAAGGACAGTTTCCCTCGATCACGCTCACCTTCGACGTGGCGCCAGGAGCCTCGCTCAGCCGCGCCGTCGACTGGGTGCATCAAGCGGAGGCGGAGATCGGTATGCCCTCGTCGGTGCGTGGCGGCTTCGCTGGAACAGCCCAGGTCTTTCAGAGCGCACTGGCCACCCAGCCGATGCTCATCTTGGCCGCGATCCTCGCCGTCTATCTCGTGCTCGGCATGCTCTACGAGTCGCTCGTTCACCCGATCACGATCCTCTCCACGCTGCCCCCCGCAGGGGTTGGCGCGCTGCTCGCGCTCTTCTTCTGGGGCATTGAGCTCACGGTCGTGGCCTCGATAGGGATCGTGCTGCTCGTCGGCATCGTGACGAAGAACGCAATCATCATGATCGACTTCGCAATCGAACGTCAGCGCAGCGAAGGCGTCTCGGCGGAGGTCGCGATTCGCGAGGCAGCGCTCCTTCGCTTCAGGCCGATCTTGATGACGACGCTTGCGGCGATCGGAGGCGCGCTTCCCCTCGCATTCGGGACGGGCGTAGGGAGCGAGCTCCGCACACCGCTGGGCATCGCGATCGTTGGGGGCCTCATCGCCTCGCAGGCGCTCACGCTCTTCACCACGCCAGTCGTCTATGTCGCGCTCGATCGCTTCACCAAGAAGCGTGCGCCTGATGGGGAGGGCTCGCGGTAGGCTAGCCGCGATGCGCTCGACCCCAATCTTCTCCACGCTTGCCCTGGCCCTCACTCTCTCCGCTTGCGGTGAAGACGCTCCAGCCAGCCCACCGTCGCCTGTCGCCATCGCGCCTCTCCCCTCGACGCCCGCGCCCTCCGTCATCTCCACGCCGCCTACCGATGAAGTCTGCGCAGAGGCCATCGTCGTTCAGTGGCAGGGCGCAACGGGAGCACCCGAGACGATCACACGCAGTGAGGGCGACGCACGTGTCCGCATCGAGGCCTTGCTCACTTCGATCGAATCTGGCCAAGCCAACTTCAACGACGTGGCGCGCGCCGATTCGGACGCGCGAAGCAGCGGCAACCGCGGTGGATTGATCGGCACCTACAGCCACGGCGACTGGCCACCTCAGCACGAGGCGATCCGTGAGCGCGCGTTCGCGCTCGAGCCCGGTCAGACAAGCGAAGTGCTTCAAGCTCCCTACGGCTGGGTGATCCTCCATCGATGCGCGGCCGAGTATCGCCACACGCGCCACGTGCTCATTCGTTTCGCCGGCGCACGCAATGCTGGGGAGGTCACCCGATCACGCGACGAGGCCCTGGTGATCGCCAACGCGGTGCGCACGCATCTCATCGCGCCGGACGCCGAGTTTGCGGCGAGTGCTAGGGAATCCAGCGAGGACGGAAGTGCGCAGCGGGGCGGCGATCTGGGCTGGCTCGGTCGCGGAAGGCTCGCTCCCCCCTTTGAAGACGCGGCCTTCGGCATGGCCATTGGAAGCACCAGCGAGCCCGTCGAGAGCGAGTTCGGGTTCCACATCATTCAGCGCGTCGAATGAACTCCCACGTGCCAATTCACCATGAACCCAGACTGACGATCAGACTGGCATGCAGACTGACCATCATCGCCACACTGGCACTCTCTTCGACTGGCCCGCTGGGAGCGCTCTCTGCACAGTCAGCGCCCTCGCTGCCAGGCTTCGCGGAGGTGGCCCCAGCCATCGAAGGAGATCGCGTGCTGGCGACAGCGGTGGGCGCGAGTCTCGCGAGCGATGGTCCGCTCGCGGCGTCACGTCTTGCGGCACGACGTCGTGGGGAGCAGAGCGCGCGTCGGCTAATTCACCGCTGGGCTGATGACGCGTTGGCCGCCTCGCAGGCCACACCCGCACAAGCGCAAGCGACACATTCGGCGATCGATCGCGCCTCCGTCGTGACGCGCACGCGGCCCCGCGCAGACGGATCTGCGACAGTCGAAGTCGCCTGTCCTCTGCAAGCGCTTCGCACAGCATTCGATTCACCACGCGCGCCGTGGCATGGAGCCAGGCCATGAAGCGACGAACATTCCTTCCCCTGGTCTCCGGCGCTGTGCTTTTTGTAGCGTGCGCGGGCGCGCCACAGCCCGTGCAGACGGCTGAAGTTCGCCTTCTGATCGAGCCAACAACGGCGCGCGTGTACACGGATGAACGCTTCGTCGGTGGCGCCCGCGTCCTGGCAACACGCCCCGTCTCGTTTCGCGCAGGTCCACGTAGGTTGACGATCACCGCCGATGGTTTTTTCCCACACGACCTCGACCTCAACCTCCCGCCGGGCACGACCACCATTCGCGTGGCGCTACGCCCAATTCCCAATTGAGGTAGGGGCCACGGACCGCGTGAAGTGCGCTCATTCACTTGAGTTTTGACTTCAGAACGCGATCCCGGATAGACGCAATCGATGCGGATCCCTGTTCCCGTCGCGCTCTCCCTCGCACTGACATTCACGCCCTGTTCGGGATGTGATCTTGTTGCGCGTGTAGCGGCCAACGAAACCGCGGTCGTCGCTTCCCGCGCAGAACGCGTTCTTGAGACGCATTGGGATCCGGTTCTGGTTGGGCGCGGAATGCCGGCGACCATTCTTCAGCTCGAAGGCCTCTACAGCGTTGTCCCCGAGAACGAGGCGCTCGGTCTTCAGCTCGCCCAAGCGTACGGCGCCTATGCCTATGGCTGGCTGGAAGACGAAGCGGCCGATGCCGAGGCCCGCGGCGACCTCGATGCACAGACGGAGATTCAAGGCCGCATTCGCCTCATGCATGAGCGCGCGCGCAACCTGGCATTGCACCATCTTCGAAGTCGTGATTCAGGCATCGATCAGGCGATCGCCGGAGGCCCCGAGACGCTGCTCGCGTACCTCTCCAATCACTATCGCTCCCGCAGTCACGCGGCGATTCTCTTCGGAACGGGCTACCCATGGGCCAGCGCCGTTCAGGCATCCCAAGGGGACCCAGCCCTTGTGCTCGATCTCCCCATCGCGCGGGCCTTTGTGGAATACGCCGTCACGCTCGATGAGGGTGTCTTTCACTACGGCGGCCTGACGATGCTCGCGGCCCTTCAAGCCTCCCTGCCGCCAGAGATGGGTGGCGATGCGGAGCGAGGTCGCGCGATGTTTGAGGCAGCGCTTGAGCGTACGGATCGTCACTTCTTTGCGGTGCAGCTCACCTACGCACAGACGTATTGCGTGAGCGTTGGCGATCGCGTTTTCTTCATCACGCTGCTCCGCGAAGTCATCGATGGCGGCGACCCCGATCCGCAAGCGCGCCTCGCCAACCGCATCGCCCGCGGCAAAGCGATTCGTCTTCTTCGCCGCGTCGATCAGCTCTTCCCCGAGTGAGTGAGAAAACGGAAAAGCCCGAAGCGGCGCTCCGGGCTTTTGGTAGAGCGAGTGCGTCGCCTCAGACCGGTGCTTTGAGCCGCATCGCCGCACGCTCCAGCTCACGCAATGCCGACTCGTAGCTGCGCGTCAGCTCTTGGATGCGACGGGCAGCCTGGAAGGTCTGATCGCTGTGGCGTGCCTGCGTGCGCTGCGACTGATGAAGCTGACTGACCATCGTCGAGATGTTCTCGATCGCTTGACCTATCTGCCTTCCGCCACGTGATTGCTCCTGCGAGCTGCGCTCCACGTGCTGCGTGATGAGACGCATCTTCTCGGCGCTCTTCATGATGAGCTCGGAGCCGCGTGCCTGCTCGGCCGTTGCAGCCGCGATCTGCTGCACCGTCTCTGCGATGCGGCCGATCGAGTCCGTCACCTGCTTGGAGCCCTTGGCCTGCTCGACCGTCGCACGTGCGATCGCGCGCACCATGGAGGTCGACTTCTGGCTCGACTCGAGAATCTTCTTCAGCGCGGTCTCGGCATCGGCCGAAACTTCGACGCCACGATCGACGGTCGCGGCGCCACGCTCCACGGCCGTGATGCCCTTCTTCGACTCCGACTGAATCGCCTTGATCAGCTCGGCGATCTCACGCGTGCTCGTTCCAGCGCGCTCTGCGAGATCCTTGATCTCATCGGCGACCACCGCGAAGCCCTTGCCGTGCTCACCCGCCTGCGCGGCGATGATCGCGGCGTTAAGCGCGAGCAGATTCGTTTGTTCCGCCACGTCATCGATGACGTCGAGGATGTCGCCGATGGCCTCAATGCGTGTGCCCAGATTCGAGATGACCTGCACGGCCTCACCGGAGGTCTCCTTGATGCGGTTGATCTCTTGAATCGTCTTCAAGATGGCTTCAGCGCCGATCTCAGCGTCGCGCGCGACCTGCTCGGAGAGACGCGCCGTCTCGTTCGCATTCGACTGCACTTGATCGATTGAGACATCCATCTCGTTCATCGACGATGAGGTCTCCTCGGCCGTCAGCGAGAGCGCGTCGACGTTGCGTGCAACTTCCTTGATCGAGTAGGTCATCTCCTCGATCGAACTCACCGTCTCACGCACGCTCGACGCGAGATTGGCCGTGTTTTCGGCCACTTCATCGTTCGTCGCGGTCATCTCCAAGATCGACGAAGAGCTCTCCTCGGCGTTCGATGCGAGCGACTCCACGTGCTGCGAGATCTGGGTGATCTGCGTGCTCATCTCCTGCATCGCGCGCATCGTCTGCTCGACGGCCGCGACCTGCTCGGTGAAGCCACCGGAGAGCATATCGAGCTGATGCGTGAAGGACTGCGACGACTCATCAATGCGACGCTCCAAGCGACGCAGCGTGTCCTCGGCCTCGGCCGCCTTGGCCTCCATCTTCACGACATCGGCGAGCTTCGCGCGCGCCGCATCCTCAGCCGCGCGGTAGCGGTCCTCAAGCTCACGCGCGCGAGTCTCCGCCACACGCACATCGGTCTCTGAGCGCCCACGAAGGGCCTCATGCTCGCGTCGCGAAGACTCAATGTCTCGACGAAGCCCCTCGTTGTCGCGCGCCAGGCGACTGGCCTCTTCCTTCGCCTCTTCCTCCTCGTCCTGATGCTCCTTCGTGACCTCAGCAAGGTCATCGAGCGCATCGAAGAGCTCGATCTCGGTCGGACCCACATCAGCCGGGCGACGAGGCTTTCGCCCTTCTTTGGCGTCGCGAAACACCGACGCCGTGAGCGAAGTGCCCCTCGTTGTCGGTTGTTGCGAGAGCGCTGCCCAGGCGCCGACAAAGCCGACAGCGCCCGCAATGGCAGCGACCTTCCAGGCCACCAGCTGCAGGTCCCCGACGAATCCGCCGAGCGCCACGGCAACAACGAAGGCGGCGAAAATGATTTGAAATCCACGCGATTGAAAGAGATTCATGGCTGCCGGAGCAGGGTATCCGTGGCTCTTCCAAACCAGCAAGAGAATCGCACGCTCGATGCACGCCTGGTGCGCGAACACGCACGCCAAATCTCGAAATGCGCTCGCGCGCGCGAGGTGGTTTCGCGGCGCGGCGCTCCCGTTCCGGGACGGAGTCGGTTTGCCGAGGTTGACCGTGTGCGGTTTCAGACGATGCGCTCCGAATCGTCTTTTGGCGCGTCACAGCTATCGTCCGCCTGTGCCCCCCACGCTCACTCCATGGCGCGCGCTCTTTGAGCGGCGATCTGTGCGTCTCTACTTCCTCGTCTGCGCCATCACCGCCGGCCTGACGTCGCTCCAGCCCCTCCTCTCGGTGATGGGCGCTGAGCTCGCGCTCATCCTCGGCTTGGTCCTCCCGCTCTTTGCCGCGCCGATGGCAGCCCGCGTCGTGGTGCATGGACGCGAGCACAAGCTGAGCAATGAAGTCATATTGCGATATGCGATCGCAGTTTCGTTCGTGGGCCTGGCGATTCCGCTCATCGCCTCGATCTTGTCCGGGTTCCTCCGCGGCTTCTGCGACCCGCTCGCGGGCTCCCTCTTTATGCTGCTCGGGCCCGTCTTTGGCGTCTTGCTTGCGGCCGTCGCCGGAGTCTTCGCCGGTGCGCTGACGACCCGTCCACGCCTCGGCACCACGCTCGCATGGCTCGTTCCGGTGGGCTCGATCGCGCTCGGGCTCACACGCTTCGTGACCACCCCAGCGATCTTCGCCTACGCGCACTTTGCCGGCTATTTCCCCGGCTCTCTCTACGACCCCGACATCGCGATCACCGGCGCGTACCTCACCCTCCGCATCGCGACCTTGATGCTGATTGTGCTCTTCGCGCTGGCTTTCGCGATCGGCTTTGATGGCCAGCGCATCACGCTCCAGAAGGCCCGCAGCGCGCCTTGGTCGCTCGCGCTTGTGCTCTCGCTCGGCGTCCTCCTTGGGGTGATGGAAGCCTACGGGCCGGAGCTCGGTCATCGCTCCACACGCGCCTCGATCGCGGATGCGCTCGGTGGACATCTGCGTGGTGAGCGCTGCGACTTGATATACCCGCGCGAGCTCTCGCAGGAGCAGGCCACGCGCATCCTCGACGACTGCGACTTCCGCATCGACCAGGCGTCTCATGTGCTCGGCGTGAGGCAGCAGGCGCGCATCACGGCGTTCTTCTTTCGCGACACGCAGGAGAAGCAGCGCCTCATGGGCGCCTCGAATACCTACATCGCCAAGCCCTGGCGCAATGAGGTCTACCTGCAGCTCGGCGAGTGGCCCCATACGGTGCTCTTTCACGAGCTGGTGCACGTCGTCGCCGCGAACGTCGGCACAGGCCCCTTTCGGGTCAGCGGAAGGCTCGGTGGGCTCCTCCCATCGCCTGGAATTGTCGAGGGTGTGGCCGTCGCAGTCGCCTGGGATGAGCGCGAAGATCTGACGCCGCATCAATGGGCGCGCGCGCTCGTGGAGGTCGGTCACGCGCCGAGCATTGCGCAGATGGAGGGGCTCGGATTTTTGCTCCAGCCTGCAAGCCGCGCTTACACCGCGAGCGGCTCCTTCGTGCGCTGGATCTTGGAGACGCGCGGCAACGCCGTCGTGCGACGTCTCTATCAAACAGGCAGCTACGAAGAGGCGCTTGGGATGCCGCTCGATGAGGCCGAGGCGGAGTGGCGAAGCTTCCTGCAGACGGTGCCTTTGCCACCGCATGCGGTGCCGATGGCGCGTCTTCGATTCGAGCGTCCGGCGCTCTTTGGACAGATCTGTCCGCACGCGATCGCAGCGCTGGAGCAAGACCTCAGCACGTCGGTCCACAGCGGAGACAACGCACGCACGATCGAGCACTGCGACAGCATCCTCGCGCTCGACGAAGGCCAGGCCTACGTGCACTCGGTGCGTGCAGGGGCGCTCGCGCGCGTAGGTCGAATGGACGACGCCGAGGCCGAGCTTCGCGCCCTCATCGGGCCTCCCGCGGCAGGCACGCCGGTCATCGTCCACGCACGTGAAGAGATCGCCGACGCAGCATGGCAACGCGGCGACATTGCCCGCGCGCGTGCCCTCTATGAAGCGAACCGCGAAGTCCCTCAGCCCAACGGTGGACAAAGGCAGATCGAGGTGAAACTGAACGCGTTGTCGCGTCCCCTCGCCGAGCGAGATGCACTCGCGGAATTTCTCGCGCCAAGCGCATCGAGGCCCTCCGACGGAGTCACGGCGATGGCGGCGATCACCAGGCTCACGGAGCTCAGCCACGATGGTCTCGGCGACTACCTCGCAGCACGTCAGCTCTTTGTGCGACAGCGCTACGACCTCGCGCTTCCCCTTGTTGAGCGCGCCCTTGAGCGAGGCCTCTCTGGCGAGCTCGTGCGCATCGAAGCCGATCGCATGCACGCCACGACGCTCTACGCGGTGGGCGACCTGAATGGTGCATTGCGGGTATGGGGCGAGATCCGCTTTGAAGCGCTGGCCACCCTGGGTCACGACGGCCGCGCTGTGGAGGCAGCCGATTGGCTCACGCGAATTCGTTGGGCACAAGCGCGCACCGTGAATGCAGACTGAGCGAAGGCGTCTTCATCGCGCCTTTCACTTTTTTACGTTTGGAGCGAAAAGGCTTCGTCCATCGCTCCGACTCGTTCGTACGCCGCTTATCCAAAAGGGAGCTGTTTGATGGGAGCTGACTTCGCGATGTTGATTGGTTGTGATGTCCGTAAAGCGTTCTCCGAAGACTCGCTCCAAGCGACCGAGGCTCTGGTGACGGAGATCAAGCAGCGCTCGTCGCTCGATGCCGTGCTGCGAATCAACGAATCGGGCTCCATGCCGCTCTCGGTGCTGAAGGTGGTGAACGGACCAGACGGGCTCGTGGAGACGACCACCTCCCTCGACGACCTCATAGCCTCCGTGAAGCGCCTCGAGCAGCTTGAGTCGCGCTGCGACGGCTGCGCCATGCGCACGATGAACACCCCTTTTGGCTGCACTGGCTATATCCGCTATCCGATCACCGCAGCCACCGAAGAGTGGCTCGTGGAGCAGATGGGCGAAGAGGGTTCGCTTGGCGCCAAGCTCCGCAAGCAGCTTGCCCAAGAGATCGGTGCGCACGGCTCTATCGGGAGCAACTGGCGCGCGCGGCAGATCCTTGAGCGTGAGAAGCCGGCAGAGAAATTGACGGGAAATCGACGGCTATTGCTCTCCCTCGCGAAGGTCAGCGGCGATGAGCTCATCGAGTGGCTCTTCTTCTCCGGCCTCCGTGGTGAGGAGGGTTCACCGTACTGGCAGGTCGATGCGCGCACCGCGCTGAGCCTGTTGATCATCCTCGACCGCGTCGAGATCGACGGGCAGAGCCCGCAGTGGCTCGCTCTTGAAGCGATCGAAGCGCTGGGCGCGCTCGATGAAGCTTCGCGTACATCGCGGGTTCACCTGAAGCCGCTGCGTGAGGAGGAGGTCGCGGCTGGTCCCTTCGAGGCCTACTTCCGCGCCCTCTACATCACGTTCGTGCACAACGCGATGTTGGGCGTCTACGCATAGTCGTCGCATCGACGGCATGATCGCTTCGAGTAAGTTGCGCGCGTTCATGTCTGACGTCCGACCTCGCTTCACACCTTCCATTCTCGAGACGCGCTGGCCCAAGCTTGGCCTTCCCCGCGTGCCGCTCATCGCCGGCCCGACGCCTCTTGAGCACCACGAGGCGCTCGGCAAGGCTGCAGGCGGTGAGCTCTGGGTGAAGCGTGATGACCTCACCAACACGCTCTACGGCGGCAACAAAGTTCGCAAGCTGGAGCACCTCCTCGGTGAGGCCAAAGCGCAAGGCGCAAACACGCTGATCACCACGGGCGCTGCAGGCTCGCATCACGTGCTTGCGACCACGATCTTTGGGAAAAAACACGGCTTCGATGTGCACGCGGTGCTCGTGCCTCAGCCCTCAAGTGAGCACGTCACGCTCGACTTGCGGGCGATGATTGCGCAGGGCGCCGAGCTTCATCCGGTGAAGATTTTTTCGGCTGTCCCCGCAGCGATGGCCGCGCTCTCGGCGTCGCTTCGTCTCCGAGGTCGCCGCCCCTACATGATCGGCCCTGGAGGCTCAGAGGGCGCAGGCCTCCTAGGCTACGTCGAAGGGGGTCTTGAGCTCGCGCAACAGATGCTCGACACACGCTTGCCTGAGCCCGACGCGATCGTCGTCCCGCTCGGCAGCGGTGGGACGCTCGCCGGTCTCGCAGTAGGCCTCGCGGCTGCTGGTGTGATGACGAAGATCTACGCCGTCCGCGTGACGCCCAAAGTGATCATCAGCCGCGCGGTGTTGAGCGCCCAAATTCGAAGCGTGATCGGTCGACTTCGCACGGCTGACGATCGCTTCCCGCGCGTCCTCGCACAGGCCACCGACCTCTGCGTCATCGACGAGGACGAGCTAGGCGATGGCTACGGCTTGCCGACACCGAGTGGTCGCGACGCGATGCGCCTCGCACGCGAACATGGCCTCACGCTCGACGCGACCTACACCGCCAAGACCTTCGCCGCCGTGCTGCGCATGATGCGCACGACGGACATGAAGCGCGTGATCTATATCCACACGCTCTCGTCCGCGCCGATGGAGCCTCTCCTTGTTGGTGCATCGACGATTCCGCATCGACTCGATATGCTCCTGCGCTGACGCCCATGAAGAGCCGCGCCCGAAAGCGACCGCACCGCTTTGGTCTCGTGAAGACCACGGGCGCGCTTCATTGGATCGGCCGAGCGCGTGAGATCCCCGCGCTCTTGCTCGCGAGCTTGTGGCTCGCTGGCGTGCTCTTCGCGCCGCTCACGCACGCGCTGCTTCATTCGCGTCTTGGGACGCATACGCATCAGGGCGAAGGCGCCATTGAGTTCGCGTCGTCGGTTCATGCGCACGAAGAAGGTGCCCTGCACATCGACAGCGCCGGTCCCCAGATTCAAGAGCGCGCAGGCGCTTCGCATCTCCACGACCTGCTCGCGGTGAGCACGCATGCGCCCGGCTGGGTGATGCCGCTCGGCGTGCTGATGGGTGAAGCACAAGGGCCCTCCGCCCTCGACGAAGCGCTCTCCGCACCGCGTCTTCCAAGCCTCATCGCGCGCGGCCCCCCGACTCTCTCGTGACGTAGTCGCATTCCCATCGACCTATGCGCCAATGCGCAGAGGGTCTATGCGCGGATGCATCGCTCACTCAAGTCGGAGACCTTCGCAGACGCGAGGAGTTGGTTGCGATGTTGTTGGCCAAGTTGCCAAGAGCGCTGGCGCTCATATGTGTCTCGTCGATGTGGATCGGCGGAGCATCTCTGCGCGCGCAACACGCGGGCGAGGAGACTCAGTCTGGCTCTGAAACGGAGTCTGAGATGGAGTCGGAGTCGGAGTCCGAGACCGAGACCGAGACTGAGACTGAGTCCGAGACTGAGTCCGAGACCGAGACCGAGACCGAGACCGAGACTGAGTCCGAGTCCGAGCCCGTGACGGAGACCATGACGGAGACCGAGTCTGAGTCCGAGACGGAGTCCGAGTCTGAGTCCGATGAGGAGTCCGATTACGATCTGGAGTCCAACCTCGACGACAACGTTGCGACCTTCGGCGCACGCGCCACGGTAAGCGCGGTCGTCCCCAACGCACAGCCCGACTCGCCCAGCGACGTCACCTACGAGACGGCCCCCTTTCGCGCAGTGCCACGTCGCACCGCAGAAGAGCATCTCACGCGCGCCCCCGGCGTCTTCCTCCTGAACCACAACGGCGAAGGGCACGCGAGCACGTTCATCGTGCGCGGCTTCCTCGCTGGCGAGGGCCAAGACCTCGAGATGCTCGTCGACGGAATGCCTATCAACGAGCCCTCAAATGCACACGGGCACGGCTACGCCGACTCGCTCTTTCTCATCCCCGAATTGATCCGCACCGTGCGTGTCACCGAGGGCCCCTTCGCCGCCTGGCAGGGAGACTTCGCCGTCGCTGGAAGTGCCGAGTACACGCTCGGCCCCGAAGAGCGCGGCATCTTTGTGCAAGGCACCTACGGCAGCTTCGATCGCACGCGCCTCGTGCTTGGCTGGGCACCCGTTCGCGCCACACCCGGCACCTTCGTCGCGATCGATCTCAGGCGCACCAACGGCTTTGGAATTCAACGTGCCGCAGAGTCCGCAGTCTTCAACGGACGCTTCGAGGCCGAGCTCAGTCGCGGTCTGGCCTTCTCGCTTTTTGCTGCCGGGCAGATCGGCAACTTCGGCTCGGCCGGCGTGGTTCGCGAAGACGAGGTGAGCCGCAACGAGCTGCCATGCGCGGCATCACCCGACGGGCAGTTCTTCTGCACGCGCGACCCCAACCAAGGCGGCGCGACGCAGCGCTTCATCGTCACCGCCGGGCTCGATTGGACTGCGGCAGACATCACCTTTCGCAACCGTCTCTGGGTCGGCATTCGTCACCTTCGTATTCGCCAGAACTGGACGGGCCTGCGCATCGACGCCCAAGGCGATGGCCTCGATGAGCAATACGACACGGTGACGGTGGGCTTGCGTGGTCGCGCACGCATCGCATCGCGTCTCGCACAGATGCCGCTCGAGCTCGAGCTTGGCTACATCCTGCGTCACGACATGGGCACGACACGCATGCTTCGCGTGCGTCGCGAGGGGGGCATTCCCTATCGTGCGGTCTTTGATGACGAGATCGCACTGACCAACATCGGCGGCCACGTCGGCGGCGATCTTCACATCACCGACTGGCTCCTTCTCCGCCTGGGCGTGCGCGCCGATGCATTCGGTCTTCACGCGCGTGAGCTCGCATTCCCCACCTTCGATCGTGTGGGAGAACGCCTCGCGCAAGACACAACCCAGGCCTGGGGGCTCTCCATCGCACCCCGTGGTTCCATCAGCTTCAAGCTGGCGCGGTGGCTCCATTGGCAAACAAGCATCGGTGCAGGCACACGCTCCAGTGACGCGACGGCGCTCTCTACCGGTGAGAACGCACCCTTCGCCCGCGTCATCGCCAGCGAGACAGGCCTCCTTGCTCGCTATGATGAGAATCATATCGACATCGACGGGCGCCTCAGCGCCTTTCAAACCTACGTGGATCGCGACCTCGTCTTTGACCCCGAGCGCGGTCGCAACGTCGACATCGGCGCTTCCTCGCGGCTCGGTGCGATGGCCGCGATTCAGCTGCACGTGGAAGAGTGGCTGCACGCCGCAGGCAGC
>Ga0105045_10003067_pt1 | contig 14233 bp, 8 predicted proteins | sample MAT02_FD_78089 | JGI IMG/M metagenome (GOLD analysis project Ga0105045, IMG submission 78089) | Freshwater microbial communities from Lake Fryxell liftoff mats and glacier meltwater in Antarctica - MAT-02 (megahit assembly) | ecosystem: Environmental > Aquatic > Freshwater > Ice > Liftoff...
CACGCGCGCGCGGCCAGCAAGTTCGCCTCGCTCGCCAACAAGTACAAGGCCGACGTGTGGATCACCAAGGAGGGCACCGAGGTCAACGCCAAGAGCATCCTCGGCGTGCTCATGCTCGCGTGCTCGCAGGGCAGCACGATCGGCCTGCGCACCGAGGGCGTCGACGCCGACAAGGCCTACGACGCGCTCGGCAAGCTCATCAGCAGCGGATTCGGCGAGCTGTGAGCGACGGCCAGGAGGGCGCGGGCTACTCCGGCCTGTACAAGGTGGCCGCGCAGCGCGTGCGTCGCGAGCTCGAGGGCGCCGCCGCGAGCCCGGGCGTCGGCATCGGCCCGGCCTATGTAGTCGACCGTCGGCGTGTGCACGTGCCACGCACCAAGATCGACCGCGAGGACGTCGAGTCGGAGATCCAGCGCCTGCACGAGGCCCTCCGCGCGTGTCGCCAGCAGCTCGAGCAGATCAAGGCCCGCCTGCCGCACGGCGAGCACCGCCAGATCCTCAAGGCGCAGCAGATGATGCTGCGCGACCCGGACCTGACCCTGCGCACCGAGACCCTGATCCGCGAGGAGCTCGCCAACGCCGAGTGGGCCCTGACGGCCACCACCGATCAGGTCATCGCCACCCTCGAGAGCGCCGACGACAAGTACTTCCGCGAGCGCGGCAACGACATCGCGTTCCTCACCGAGAACGTGCTCCAGGCGCTGCTGGGCGACCACCCCGACGAGCTCGACCCGCCCGCTGGCGCCGTCGTCGTCGCCCACGACCTGAGCCCCGCGGACACCGCCCGCCTGCACCGCTGCCACGTCGTCGGCATTATCACCGGCGTCGGCGGCCGCACCTCGCACAGCGCGATCATGGCGCGCTCGCTGCAGATCCCCGCGGTCGTCGGCATCGAGGACATCCTCGAGATCGTCGACTCGGGGGACCTCGTCGTCGTCGACGGCGTACACGGCCACGTCATCGTCCGCCCCGAGCCCGAGGAGGTCGCGCACCACGCCGGCCAGCGCGAGCGCTACAACGCCTTCGAGCAGCGGGTCCGCAAGGAGCACGCGTTCCCGGCGATCTCCAGCGACGGCCTCCACGTGACCGTCCGCGCCAACCTGGCGATCAGCGAGGAGCTCGACCTGGCGCTGCGCTACGGCGCCGAGGGCGTCGGCCTGTACCGCAGCGAGTACATGTTCATGAACCGCGCGGCGCTCCCCAACGAGGAGGAGCACTACCGCATGGCCAAGCTGGTGCTGCGCCGCTGCGCGCCCTATCCGGTGGTGTTTCGCACCTTCGACCTCGGCTCTGACAAGTCGAGCGAGCTGCTCGACTTCGAGGACGAGAACAACCCGGCGATGGGCATGCGCTCGCTGCGGCTGGCGCTGCGCGAGCGCGCCATGTTCCTCGAGCAGCTCCGCGGGTTCCTGCGCGCCGGCGTGCACGGCCCGCTGGCGATCATGCTGCCGCTGGTCGGCAGCGTCGAGGAGCTCGAGCAGGGCCTCGCGGCGATCGAGGAGGCGAGGGAGCAGCTCGCCAGCGCCGGCATGGCGCACGCCGAGGACCTGCCGATCGGCATCATGGTCGAGACCCCGGCCGCCGCGATGATCGCCGACGTGCTCGCGCGCCGCGTCGACTTTATCAGCATCGGCACCAACGACCTCATCCAGTACACCCTGGCGATCGACCGCGAGAATGAGGCCGTCGCTTACCTGTACCAGCCGCTGCACCCGGCGATCTTGCGCCTGATCAAGACGGTCGCCGACGCCGGCCTGCGCAACAAGGTGCCGGTGAGCTTGTGCGGCGAGATGGCCGCCGACCCGCGCTACACCTGGGTCCTGATCGGCCTCGGCATCACCGAGCTGTCGATGCACCCGAGCGCGATCCCGGTGATCAAGAACTTCATCCGCAGCTCGACCTCCACCGAGATGAACGCGCTGGCCGAGCGCGCCCTGCTGTCGCAGTCGGGTCGCGAGGCCGAGGACCTGGTGTTCGCCGCCATGCACGCCCGCTTCCCCGAGCACCTGCTGCACGGCGGTGGCCAGGGCGCCGGCGGGGAGACGCCCGCGTGAACCTTCGACCTGTCCCTCGGGCCAGGTCCCGCGCAGGAGGCCGGCGCACATGAGGGCGCCGGGCTTCGCCCTCAGCACGCCCGAGGCCTCGCGCCTGGTGTCGCTGTCGTTCGGCCGCGTGTTTCTCCGCGACCACTGCGGGGTCGAGGGCACCGGCCATCTGCCGGTGTTGCTGCTCCACGGCCTGCTCGTGACCAGCCACAGCTTCACGCGCCTGATCCCCGAGCTGGCCCGCGACCGTCGCGTGCTCGCCCCCGACCTGCCCGGCTGCGGCGACAGCGACCGTCCGCCGCCGGTGCTGTGCGCCGGTTACAGCCCGCGCTGGCAGGCCGCCGCGTTGCTCGAGCTGCTCGATCATCTCGGCCTCGCGCAGGTCGACGTGGTCGGACACTCGTGGGGCGGTGCGATCGCCGTGTGCCTCGCCGACGCCGCGCCGGAGCGGGTCCGTCGGCTCGCGCTCGTCGATCCCACGCTGATGCCGATGGCGCTCCCGATCGAGGGCCGCCTGGCCCGGGTCCCCCGCCTCGGGCCCTACGTCTTCAAGAACATGTATCGGCGCAACGAGCTGCGTCGCTACCTCGGCCGCGCGTTCTCCAGCGAGCACCTCGTCAACGAGACCGACGTCGATCTGTACTGGGACCGACTGGCCCGCGAGGGCGGGCGCGAGGCGGCCCACGCGATGCTCATGCAACTGACCAGCCGCGACACCATGGCCGCGATGCTGCCCCGCATGCGCGCGATCACGGCCCCGACGCTGGTCGTGTGGGGCGAGCGCGACGCGATCGTGCCGCTGGAGCAGGCCGCGATGATCTGCGATGCGATCGCCGGCGCCCGGCTACGGTGGCTACCCGGCTGCGGCCACACGCCCGCCGAGGAGCAGCCCGAGGCGCTGGCTGCTGCGCTGCTCGAGCACCTGGACCGCCGCGCGCCAGACCACCCGGCCGTGATCGCCGGGTCTCTGGCGCCGCCGGAGGCGTAGGACCGCGATGTGCGATGACACGCCGCCCGGCCCCAGCCTGTTACCCTTGGGGCCGGTGCGGTCCTCGCGATGCACATCGGCGCGCCGACGGGCCCCGTCGACCTCGAGATCGCCATGGTCCGCGCTGCTGCCGGCGCTGTGCGGGCTGGTCTGCTTGTACCTGTCCCTCGGGACAGCCGCCGCCAGCTCGCGCGACCTCAAGTGGCGCACGCTGAAGACCGAGCACTTCCACGTGCACTACTACGCGGGGGCCGAGCGCGCCGCGGAGCAGGCCGCGATGGTGCTCGAGCGGGCCCACGCGCGGCTCAGCGTCGGCCTCGGCCACAGCCCGCGGATCCGCACCCACGTGGTGATGACCGACGGCACCGACTCCGCCAACGGCAGCGCGACGGTGTTTAGCTTCCCGCGGATCGACGCCAACGTCACCTCGCCGGACTCGCTGTCGGTGCTCGAGAGCTACGACGACTGGCTCGACACGCTGCTGACCCACGAGTACGTCCACATCGTCCACAACGACACGATCCACGGGCTGCCGAAGGTCATCAATACGATCCTCGGCTTCGGCGTGCTCGGCCGGGTGTGGCCGCCCAACGGGCTCCAGCCGCGCTGGATGCTCGAGGGCCTGGCGACCTACGAGGAGTCGCGCCTGACCTCGCAGGGCCGTCACCGCTCGACCCAGTTCGACATGATGCTGCGCATGGCGATCCTCGAGCAGGGCTTCCCGTCCCTCGATCGCGTGTCGGCGCCAGCGACGATCTTCCCGCACTCGACCTCCGTGTATCTGTACGGCCTGCACCTCGTGCACTACATCGGCTCGCGCTACGGGCACGACAAATTGCGCGAGCTCAGCCACCGCTACGGCGGCCGCGCGATCCCCTACAGCATCAACCGCACCGTCATGGAGGTGCTCGGCGTCGACTTCGAGCAACTGTGGAAGGAGTTCCAGCTCGACGCGACGCGGCGCTTCGAGGCCCAGGCGCGGGCCGTGCGGGCCCGGGGGATCCGCGAGGGCCGGCGGCTGACCTACTCGACCGCGAGCGAGGCCTCGAGCTTTAGCCGTCACCCCTCGTGGTCAGGCGACGATCAGTACATCTACTTCTACGGCGACGACGGCCACAGCAACCCCGGCGTATGGCGGATCGCCGCGCGCGGCGGAAAGATCCGCGAGGGCGTCGGGGTCGGTCGCCAGGGCATGACCGTGGGCATCGAGCGCGTGCTCGAGATCCAGACCGCGGCGACGCCGAGCCTCGTGGCCGGCACCGGCGAGATCGTGTTCGAGCAGGTCTTCGCCCACGACATGCGTTACAACTGGAATGAGCTGTACCTGTGGCGGCCCTCCGAGCCCGGGGCGCGAGATGTCCGTCAGGGTCCCGCCGAGATCGAGGCGCTGACCTCGGGCATGCGAGCCCGGGACCCGCACGTCGCGGACGACGGCCGCAGCGTCGTGTTCGTGCGCAACGACGTCTCCCAGTCGCGGCTCGCCTTCATCGACCTCCACACCCGCAAGGTCGTCGAGCCGGCCCCCGAGGGCCGCTTCCAGCAGGTCTACAGCCCGCGCTTCGCCCCCGGCGGCCGCAAGGTCGCCTACTCGGCGCACCGCGAGGGTCACCGCGACATTTACTTGTATGACCGCGACAGCGGCACGACCCGCCGGATCACCGCCGACCGCTTCCTCGACATTAACCCCGCGTGGTCGGCCGATGGCCGCTACCTGCTGTTCGCCAGCGACCGCGACGACATCTTCAACATCTACGCCCACGACCTCGAGACCGGCGCGGTGTCACAGGTCACCAACGTGCTCGGCGGCGCCTTCGATCCGATGGTCAGCCACGACGGCACGCGCCTGGCCTACGTCGGGTTCTCCTCGACCGGCTACGACCTGTGGGCGATGAAGTTCGACCCGGAGGAGTTCTTCGCGCCGCTGCCGGTCCAGGACGACCTGCCGCAGGCCGACGACCCGAGCCCCGGGATGGCCGCGGATCACGGTCGGCCGCCGACGCTGCGATCGCGTCGCTACCAGCCGATCCGCACGTTTTTTCCCCGCGTGTTGCTGCCGGCCTCGTTCGACTTCGGCAACAACGGCCAGGGCACCGACCTCGGGATCAAGCTCGACATCGCCGACGTGGTCGGCTTCCACAGCCTCAGCGCGACCTTCCGCGACTACCTGCGATACCGCGAGCCGGTCGGCTCGGTCGCCTACACCTACAGCCAGTTGCTGCCGACCTTCAGCCTCGCCTTCGTGCGCGACTTCCGGGCCTACGACAACGGCACCGTGCGCTACGACTTCGGCGACGAGACCGCCGGGACCTTCGTGCCCTACCGCGTGACCGGCTACCGCGAGCGCCAGACGGTCGTGCGCGCGGGCGTGTCGGTGCCGGTCATCCGCCACCCTGTCCATCAGGCCAACGCCAGCGCCACCTACGAGTTCGCCCGCCTGCGCGACCTCGACGAGGGCCGCGAGGTCGTCGACCCCAACGCGCCGCCCTCGGTGCCGCCGGTGGTCGGCGACACCGGCCGCATCTCCCTGAGCCTCGGCTACAACGGCCGCCGGGGCGTGCGCCACGGCTATACCGACGAGACCGGGCGCAGCGCCAGCGTGCGCCTCGACATCATCGACCGCCACCTCGGCGGCCAGTACGGCGACATCCAGGTGTCCGCGAACTACGCCGAGATGCTGCGCATGCCGTGGCGCGGGCATCAGGTGCTGGCGCTGCGCCTCGGCGGCGGGGCCTCGGCCGGCGGCCTCGGCGGCCTCGCTGCGTTTCGCCTCAACGGCACGCCGCAGCCCAACAGCGTGTTTCAGGACTTCCTGCAGCGCAAGCCATGGGGTGAGGCCGGGACCCTGCGGGGCTTCGTCCAGGGCAGCTTCCGCGGTCGCTACTTCCTCGTGCTCAACAGCGAGTATCGCATCCCGCTCGCCGACATCGAGCGCGGCATGGGCTCGCTGCCGCTGTTCCTGCGCCGCGTCACCGCGATCCCCTTCGTCGACTACGGGGGCGCCTGGTCGAGCGCGCTGACCCGCAGCCTGCTCAAGGTCGGCGCTGGCGCCTCGCTGGTGTTCTCGTTTCGCATCGGCTACCGCGAGACGATCGACCTGTTTCTCACCTACGCCCACGGCTTCGACCCGGAGCGCGGCGCCGACGTGCTCAGGGTGCTCGTCGCCCGCAGCTTTTGAGCTTCACGCGCCCGGGCCGCGCCTGTTAAGCTGGCCGCCTCGTGCCCGCCCCCCGCCTCGCCCTCGCGCCGCCGGCCGCTCGCCGCCGCCGGCGCACGCGCGAGGCGCTTGCTTGCGCGCTCGCGTGGTGGCTGCCGGCGCTGTGCGTCGCGGCCCTGCTGCTGATCTCGGGTGCGGCCGCCGCCAACAGCCGCGACCTCAAGTGGCGCACGCTGCAGACCGACCACTTCGTCATTCACTACCACCAGAGCGAGGAGGACGCCGCCGGGCGGGCCGCGCGGCTGCTCGAGCGAGCCCACGCGCGGCTCAGCGTCGGCCTCGGACACGCGCCCTTCCTGCGCACGCAGGTCGTCCTCACCGACAACACCGACGAGGCCAACGGCTTCGCCAACGCGGTGCCGTTCCCGCGGATGAGCGCCAACCTGACCGCGCCGAACTCGATGTCCGTGCTCGAGAGCTACGACGACTGGCTCGACATCCTGCTGACCCACGAGTACGTGCACGTGGTCCACCTCGACACCGTGCACGGCATCCCGCGGCTGGTGAACGCGGTGCTCGGCTTCGGCGTGCTGGGCAAGGTGTGGTCGCCCAACATCATCCAGCCGCGCTGGATGGTCGAGGGTCTGGCACAGTACGAGGAGTCGAAGCTGACCTCGCAGGGCCGCCATCGCTCGACGCAGTTCGACATGATGCTGCGCATGGCGGTGCTCGAGCGCGGCTTCTTGTCGATCGACCGCGTGTCGAGCGGCGCCAACATCTTCCCGCACGGGACCTCGAACTACCTGTACGGCCTGCACTTCATGCACTACATCGCGACCCGCTACGGGTCCGATAAACTCCGCGAGCTGAGCCACGTGTTCGGTGGTCAGGCGATCCCCTTCGCGATCAACCGGGCGATCGAGAAGGTGCTCGGCGTCGACTTCCATCAGCTCTGGGAGGAGTTCGAGCTCGACATTACGCGGCGCTTTCAAGGCCAGGCGCGGGGGATCCGCGGCCGGGGGATCCGCGAGGGCAAGCGCATGACCTACTCGACCTCGAGCTCGGCCTCGGGGCAGTTCAACCGCCACCCGTTCTGGTCGGCCGACGACGAGCACCTGTATTTTTATCAGGACGACGGCCACAGCAACCCCGGCATCCGGCGGCTGCCGGCGATGGGCGGGCGGATCCGCGAGGGCGTCGGCGTCGGTCGCCAGGGCCAAAACCTCGACATCCAGCGGGTCATCGAGGTCCAGGACTCCGCCTCCGGGTCGTTCGTGCTCGGCACCCAGGACATGGTCTTCGAGGTCGCGCAGGTCCACGACTTCCGCTACCAGTGGACCGACCTCGTGCTGTGGCACGGCGGCGACCGCAACAACGTCGAGGCGTTGACGCGAGGCAACCGCGCCCGCGACCCCCACGTGTCACCCGACGGTCGCACCGTCGTGTTCTCGCGCAACGACGCCGGCCAGTCGCGGCTCGCCTTCCTCGACCTGCACACCCGCGCCGTCGTCGAGGTCGACCCGGGCGACGATCGCCTCGGTCAGGTGTTCTCGCCGCGCTGGGCCCCCGACAGCCGCCGCGTCGCCTACTCGGGCTGGCGGCAAGGCGGCTACCGCGACATCTACGTGTACGACCGCGAGACCCAGCAGACCACGCGGATCACCGCCGACCGCTTCCTCGACACCGAGCCGTGCTGGACCCCGGACGGCGCGTACATCCTGTTCGCCAGCGACCGCGACGACGTGTTCAACATCTACGCCCACGAGCTCGAGACCGGGCGCGTGCATCAGGTGACCAACGTGCTCGGCGGCGCGTTCGAGCCGGTGGTCAGCAACGACGGCACGCGTCTGGCCTACATCGGCTTCTCGGCGCAGGGCTACGATATCTGGACCATGAAGCTCGACCCGGCCGAGTTCTTCGCGCCGCTGCCGGTCCAGGACGACCTGCCGCAGATCGACGACCCGAACCCGCCGCTGACCCCCGGCCTCGAGCGCCCGCTGTCGGCCCGCAGCCGCCGCTACCAGCCGATCCGCACGCTCTACCCGCGCACCCTGCTGCCGGCCGTCGCCGACATCACCAGCTCGATCTTCGGCACCGAGATCGGGGCGACCTTCCAGGTCACCGATGTGCTCGGCTTCCACGCGCTCACCGCCCGCGGCGGCTACCACACCGCCTTCGACGCGCCGATCGGCTCGCTCTCGTACCGCTACAGTCAGTTGCTGCCCGGGTTCACGTTCGGCTTCGGCCGCGGCTTCGCCCAGCGCAACGGCTTCGCCCGCTACAACTACGACAGCGACCCCGAGGGCGTGCAGCAGGGCTATCGCCAGCAGGGCTACCGCGAGCGCATCACGCAGTTTAGCGGCCAGATGAGCCTGCCGGTGGTGCGCCACCCGATCCACACCGCCAACGCGTCGGTCGGCTACGGCTACACCCACTACGCCAACCTCGACGCGGGTGGCGTCGTCGATCCCAACGCACCGGCCTCGAGCCAGCCCGAGGTCGGCGGCCTCGGTCAGGTCGACCTCGCGTTCACCTACAGCAACCTGCGCGCGGTCAAGTTCGGCTACGGCAGCGAGACCGGGCGGACCGCGGGTGTCCGCCTGACCGTCATCGACCCGCACCTCGGCGGTAAATTCGGCGACCTCCAGGCCACCGCCAGCTACACCGAGGTCATCCGCATGCCGTGGCGCGGGCACCAAAACCTCGCGCTGCGGGTCGCGGGCGGCGTGTCGGCCGGGGGTCTCGGCCGCCGCAGCGCCTTCTTCGTCGGCGGGTACTCGCAGCAGGAGGACGTGATCCGCACGTTGCTGGTGCGCGACCCGTACAGCGAGGCGGGCGTGCTGCGCGGCTTCCAGCCCGGGGCCTACGGCGGTCGCTACTACACTGTCGGCAACATCGAGTACCGGATCCCGATCGCCGACGTCGAGCGCGGCCTCGGGACCCTGCCGCTGTTCATGCGCCGGATCGTTGCGATCCCGTTTAGTGACATCGGCGGCGCGTGGTCCAGCCAGTTCACCCGTCAGGCCTTCAAGGTCGGCGTCGGCGCGTCGCTGGTGCTCTCGTTCAAGCTCGGTTACCTCGACGGCATCGACCTGTTCTTGCAATACGCCCACGGCTTCGACGAGCGGTTCGGCCTCGACACCTTCCGCGCGATGGTCGCCCGGAGCTTCTGATATGCAGACCTGGCCGCGCCGAAGCGTGCTGCTGCACACCTGGATCGCCGCGCTGCTCGCTGGCTTCGCGGTCGCCCTCGCGGTGGTGTCGGGCGCCGCGTGGGCGGTGGTGATCGGCCCGGTGATCGGCCTCGGCTGGCGGCGCGCCGCGCTGACCCCGTACCGCCGGCGACGCGCGCTGGTCTCGGCCCCGTTCCCCGACGCCTGGCGCGCGCAGTTGGAGGACCGCGTCGCCTTCTATCGCCGCCTGGCGCCGCCGGGGCACGCCCGCTTCGAGGCCGACGTCGCGATCTTCATGGCCGAGCAGCGCTTCGTCGGCCCGCAGAACTCACCTGTCCCCGAGGACATCTGCCTGCTGATCGCCGCCGCCGCGGCGATGCTCGGGCACGGCCGACCCGACTGGGAGTGGCCGACCACCCGCGACATCATCGTCCACCTGACCAACTTCAACGAGGACTACGAGCCCGGCGATCACCACAACATCGCCGGCATGGTGCACGCGCAGGGGCCGATGATGCTGTCGCGCAAGCAGGTCCGCTTCGGCTTCAAAAAATCCGACGGCACCAACGTCGCGGTGCACGAGCTCGCCCACGTGCTCGACCTCGCCGACGGCTACGCGGACGGCACGGCCTCGTTCTGGGGCACGTTCCCCGGCTGGGATGCGCTCGTGAAGTCGCGGCTCAACGCGGTGCGCAAGGGCGGCCGCGAGGCCCCGCTGCGCGCCTACGCAGGCACCAACGAGGCCGAATTGTTCGCCGTCGCGGTCGAAGCTTTCTTCGAGACGCCCGACAAGCTCCGCGCCCGCGACCCGGCCCTGTTCACTGCGCTGGTTGCGGTGTTCAACCTCGACCCGAGCACGGGGACGCTGCCCGAGCCCGTCGACGGGGCGTGATGCGGACGGCGCCGGACCTGGGCGGGCGCGCCCGAGCTCGCTTGCGCATGCGACAGCCTGGCCTACCCTTGCGGCCGCAGGAGAACCGACGAATATGACGAGCGCCACGCTGCCGATGCCCGCCGCCGCGGACTTTATGAGTCGCACCGTATACACGGTGACCCCCGACACCGAGATCACGGAGGCCGTCGGCACGTTGACCTCACACCACTGCTCGGGCGCCCCCGTGGTCGACGCGCAGGGCCACGTGATCGGCGTGCTCACACAGGAGGGCTGCATGCGCGCCCTGTCCGGCGCCGCCTTCAACGGCGAGGCCGCCGGCCGCGTCTCCGACCACATGTCGCGTGAGTTCGTGACCGCCGAGCCGACCTCCGACCTGTTCCACGTCGTCTCGCTGCTCAGCAACGACGGCGGCCGGCGGGTGCTCATCGTCGGCGAGCACAAGCTGCTCGGCGTCGTCACCCGCACCGACGCGCTCAAGGCCCTCGACACGCTCCGCAAGTCCCGCGAGTCGGCCGGCGACGGCGTCAACATCGAGACCGTCGCGGTCGGCTGGTCGGCGCTGACCGACTGAGCTGTCCTTCAGGTCAGGTCGACGCCGGCGCGGTGCAGCGCCGCGTCGGCCAGCGCCGCGAGCACCGGCGCGTCGGTCCCGATCGCCCCGGGGCTGAGGCGCAGCGCGAGGGCAGGGTGCTGCCGTTGTACGCTCGCCACCAGGGCCGGCAGGTCGCGCTTGACGTGCTTTCCGCCGGGCGACAAGAACATCGGGATCACCGCCACGCGGATCACCGCCATCGCGGCCAGCTCGGTGGCCACCTCGTCGAGGCTGCGCCCGTGCTCGAGGCACGCGGTGCGCACGGGGGTGCCCGGCGCGCGCGCCCGGATCAGCGCAGCGGTCGCCTCGACCGGCACGATCCAGTCGGGGTCGGGGCTGCCGTGGGCGAGCAGCACGATCGCGTCGGGGGAGCGATCGCTCATGGTCTGGCCGCCCGCAGTTCCACCGCGAGGATCGCCTCGTGCTCGCGCAGGCGCTGCAACAGGGCCGGGCTCGGCTCCTGCTCGAAGGTGATCGTCGCGCAGCCGGCCTCGCTGCCGGCGAAGATGATGTTCTGCATGCCCTGCACGTTGACCTGCTCCTCGCGCAGCGCCGACAGCACGCCCGCGAGCACGCCGACGCGATCGAGGTGGCGCACCACCAGGCTAAAGCGCGATGAGCGGTCGGCCAGGTTCACGCTGTGATGCACGACGCCGTGCGCCACGTAGTCGTGCACGATCCGCAGGACCTCCTCGGCGATCGCCGACTCGGCCTGCTCGGTCGAGGCGCCGATGTGCGGGGTCGCGTAGACATCGGGCAACGCGGCCGCGATGCCGTGATAGCTCGCCTTGCTGTCGGCCGGCTCGCCCTCGAAGACGTCGAGCCCCGCACGCAGTTGACCCGCGCGCACCGCCTCGGCCAGCGCCGCGTCGTCGACCACCCCGCCGCGCGCCGTGTGCAGCAAGATGCTGCCCGGCCGCATCCACGCCAGTTGCTCGGCGCCGACCAGATGATGCGTCGACTTGTTGTAGGGCACGTGTACGCTGACGACGTCGCTGCCGCGCAGCAGCGCCTCGAGCGAGGCGACCGGGGTCACGCCGTAGTGGTCGGTGACCTCCGCGGGCAGCGGGTAGGGCTCGAAGCACTGCAACTTCATGCCGAACGCGCGCGCACGCACGGCGACCTCACGCGCGATGATCCCGAAGCCGATAAGCCCGAGCGTCTGACCCTTGATGCCGCGAGCCTTGCCGTATTTGGCCTTGTTCCACACGCCCTGGCGCAGCTCGAGGGTCGCGTCGACGATCCGCCGGTCGAGCGCCAGCAACAACCCCATGGTCAACTCGGCGACCGCGATCGCGTTCTTGCCGGGACAGTTGGCGACGAAGATGCCGCGCTGACTGGCCGCCTTGAGGTCGATCGTGTTGACGCCCGCGCCGGCCCGGATCACGAGCGAGAGGTTCGGCGTCGCGTGCATCGCCGCGGCGTTCACGACGGTCGAGCGCACCACCAGGATGTCGGCGTGGGTCTCGGCGAGCGCCGCGGCCAGGTCGGCCTCGTTGAGCTCCGGGCGGTACACGACCTCACCCGTGCGGGCCAGGATCTCGCGACCCTGAGTCGGGAACTTGTCAGCGATCAGCACCAGCATGCGTGCCAGAGATATCACAGCCGCGCCGCCCGCTGCGCCCCAAGGGACCGGCTGTCGCGCCAGGCCGGACGGGACGGCGAGCGTCGCGCGTGCGACGATCTGGCGGCCCGGGTGAGATCCCGCTATGTCTGTGCCGATGATGCGCCAGGCCAGCGGGCACCCCCAGGTTCGCAACGGTTCGACCGCTGCGCGCCGGATGATCGTGCCCACCGCTCTGGCCGTGTGGCTCGGCTGCGGACCCGGCGGCGGCGAGCGTCCGCCCCCCGCGAGCCCGGCCCCGCCGGCCAGCGCGATCGAGCCCGCCACGCCGCCCGAGCCCGTCCCGTCGCCGGTCGCGGCCACGGACCCGCCGGCGGCCGCTGCCATGCCGGGACCGGCGGACGCCGGCCTTTGCCCCGAGCGCGACGACCCGGCGTTCGGCGTGCTCGTCTCGCCGCAGCGCCCGGTCGTCGGTCAACCTCTGCAGGTCCTGGCCGCGACGCTGGACGGCGAGGCACCGATCGCGCTGCGCATCGAGGCCGGCCCGCGCGTGCGCGAGGCCGGCGCTGCTGTCCCTACGGACATGTCCTTTCGGCCCGGTGTGCCGGCCGCCGTGATCGCCCGCCTGACCCCCGCGGAGGCCGGCGAGCTGACGGTCGTCGTCGGTCGCGGCGGGGTCGGCCACGCCTGCCTGCGCGTCAAGATCCGGGCCCAGCCCGCGCGCGAGTCCCCGCCCGCGGCCCCTGGCAACCAGGCCTGGCCGAGCGTGCGCGCCTGGGACGCGGGCGAGGAGGCGCTGTACTCCGCGTGGCTGCGCGAGCTGTTCCACGCCGAGCTCGGCGCCGACCTGGCGACCTCGTCGCTCGACAAGATCACCAGCGACCCGAGCAAAAATCTCCTCCACGGCGCGCTCGGCTGGGACGAGGACCTCAAGCACCCGGCCGGCCTGGCGATGCGCCCCGACTGCGCCGACGCCCCGTACTTCCTGCGCGCCTACTACGCCTGGAAGCGCGGCCTGCCGTTCGCGTTTCGCAGTTGCTCGCGCGGCAGCCCCGGCAAGGCCCCGCGCTGCGGCGAGCTGGTCGCCAACACCGTCACGCAGGACAGCACTGGTCCGCAGCCGGGCCAGCTCGGCGCCGTGCAGTATTTCATGCGTCGCACGCTCGCGTGGGGCGTACACACCGGCAACGGCCGGGTCGCCTTGACCGACGAGCGCAGCGACCTCTACCCGGTCCGCCTCGACCGCCGCGCGCTGCGACCCGGCACCGTCTACGCCGATCCTTACGGCCACATCCTCGTGCTGGTCGAGCTGTTCGAGGGCAGCGGCGGCCGACCCGGAGTGCTCTACGCGGTCGACGGCCAGCCCGACGGCAGCATCACGCGCAAGCGCTTCTGGGAGGGCAACTTCCTGTGGAACCCGGACCCCGGGCTCGGCGGATCCGGCTTTAAAAACTTTCGCCCGGTGGCCGTCAAGGACGGCGTCGCGGCCCAGTCCACGGACGCCGAGATCCTCGCCGACCCTGCCTACGCCGATCTCTCACCCGCGCAGTCCGAGCTGTCCGGCCCGGCCTTCTACGACGCCATGGAGCGGCTGATCACACCGGGCACCCGCGACGCCCTGATCGCCCAGGAGGAGGCCGTCGCCGCCCTGTTCGAGCAGGCCCGTGTGCGCGTCACCTCGGTCGCCAACGGCGACGAATTTTTTAAGAAGAACCCCGGCGCGACGGTGCCGATGCCCGACGGCTTCAAGGTGTTCGAGACGACCGGCGCGTGGGAGTCGTATTCGACCCCGGCGCGCGACCTGCGGCTATTGATCGCCATG
>Ga0105045_10003074_pt1 | contig 14227 bp, 12 predicted proteins | sample MAT02_FD_78089 | JGI IMG/M metagenome (GOLD analysis project Ga0105045, IMG submission 78089) | Freshwater microbial communities from Lake Fryxell liftoff mats and glacier meltwater in Antarctica - MAT-02 (megahit assembly) | ecosystem: Environmental > Aquatic > Freshwater > Ice > Liftoff...
CACGTACGGATCTGTGCGGGGGGCGGGGGGTAACCCCCGTCCCTACCGCAACCCACTCTTTCACAAGGCCAACTTGCGCAAGTTGCAATGGGAGCCAGACCAAGGCTCAGGACATTTTGACCCTTATTCAGGCAGACGAGGCTCTTCTCATTGCGCAAGCCGTCGAAGCTGTGCTCAATGAGGCGGGGGCACAGGAAGCAATTCGGCGTGTCACCAAAAGCGATATGCACCTATCGATGCGGCAACCTTCGCAACGCAAGGATGCTCTTTGGGAACTTTACCTACTGCTTTACTTCAGGAGCCTCCAGGTTCCAGTGCGGATGCAGGAGCCACCTGACCTATCCATCACGCTCTCAGGTGCATTGGGCAGCTACGGCGCCCCGCGCTCTTCGCGCGGTCCCGGCACCCGAAACGCAGTGGTGTTCATGGTCGACGCCCATCTCGGGTAAGAGGTTGATGAAACATCGCCTCCACGTTGGCACATCACGATACCGTTACGGATGGAGGCGTCCATCCCCCTGTTTTCACTGCAGTTACGTGTTCAATTGTGCTTGAAGCCCGGCATCCTCACGGCACCGGCGAGCCTGATGACCCCGTGTAATCACAACGCCATGCCGACCGCATACCCTTCGGCCGTCGCAGACATCGGCTCGCGCGCCCACTTCGCATCGCCAATGCGGTGCACCGGCACACCCAGGGCCTGCAAAGCAGGTAGCAGGTCCAGATTCGGGCGGCGAGGCGTCGCATATGTGAGCAGCACTACATCGTCCAAATAACGCAAGGTTCCGCCAAACACGCTGCGGTAGGCCAAGCGGCTCTCATCCTCCATGGACTCGGTCCATACTGGCTCGACTTGCGGGATGACCTCGATGCCGCGTTCCACGAACCGCCGCTGGACCCGCTGGCGCACCACCAGAGCTACGTCCTGAGCGACCGCTTCTCGCGCGCACAGCACCACCACCCGTGCAAACTTGTCACGCAACAACTCGGCCGCCGCATACGTGCCCACGGTCTGGTCCATGTCAAACAGGACCGCGGTGCCAGGCTGCGGATCGCGGATGGCCAGCACCTCGGGAACCACTTCACGCAAATCCTTCACCCAGCCTTCCTCACGCAGACGCTTTGGCAGGCATTGCGGCCACACCATGGTGGCCCCCGTGGCGAGCACCACCGCGTCGGGTTGCAATAGCTGGACATCTTCGATGCGTGCTGCTGCCCCCAGGCGCAAGTGCACGCCCTGCTTTTGCAGTTGCATGGGTTGGTAATCGGCAATGCTCGAGAGCGATTCGCTCACACGCAGGCGCGACTGGAGTTGCGCCTTACCTCCGGCCTCCTGTCCGAACACCGTCACCTGGTGACCCCGGCCGGCGGCCGTCATGGCAGCTTCCAGCCCTGCGATGCCCGCGCCTATTACCACGATGCGCCCAGACGAGGACGAGGCAGGCAAGCGGTCGTCGAGTTCGGTTGCCTGCGCGACGCGGGGATTGTTGTCGCAGGCCAGCGGCTTGTCCTGGATGATGGTGCGCCAGCAGGAGTTGCACGAGACGCAATAGCGGATATCGCGCGCGCGGCCTCGCGACGCCTTGAGCGGCCAGGCCGGATCGGTGACAAGCGCCCGAGCCAGGCCAACCAGCGCCGCGTCGCCGCGCGAAAGGATGCCTTCGGCCTCGGCCGGGTCGGTCAGGCGCCCCAGCGCCATCACCGGTACGCCCGGTGTAGCCGCCTGCAAGCGCCGAATCAGCGGCATGTAGGGAAGGCGCGGGTAGCTGTCGTCAGGCAGGTGCATCTCCAGCGTGTGGTGGTGGGTTCCCTGGGCGTAGGACAGCATGTCGACAGGCACCTGGGACACAAGATGGCGCGCTATCTTTTCGGCCAGGTCGGGGCCTACGCCATCGACCAGTCCGTCGTCACCAGGCAGCTTGACCGCTATCATGAAATCGCCACCGCAACGCGATCGTATGGCTTTGCAAACCTGCACCAACAGGCGCGCGCGCGCTGGCAGATCACCCCCGTAGTCGTCTTCACGTTGGTTGGTGCGCGGCGACAGGAACTGATGGAAAAGATGTCCGTGCCCCGCGGACAACTCCACGCCGGTGTAGCCGCAGCGTTGCAGGCGGGCAGCGGCATCGGCGGCCGCATCGGTAAAGGCGGCCAGTTCGTCCGATGACAGTTCCTCAGGCATGGCATAAAAAAGATCGTCCGGCAACGCGCTAGCGCCACGCTGCCCGCCTACGCGTCCTGGCACGCGACGAGCCCGCCCGTTGTCCTGTATCTGAGCGAGCAACTGACAATCCTGCTCGCGTATGGCTTGCGCAAAACGCGTGAGGTCACTTACCGCAGAATCGTTCCAGGCGCACACCCGCTCGGAACCGTGGCTGGGCAGAAAAGCCACTGGATCCGTAATGACCATCGCCGCCCCTCCGCGGGCGCGATTGAGGTAATACTGGTGATAGCTCGGATGCACGCCGCCCTGCGCTTTGTATCGCAAGGATATAGATGCATGCACGATGCGGTTTCTTAGCGTCCACCGGCCAACCTGCATGGGCGAAAAAAGCAACGGGTAGGCTGGGGTGTCGTCCATGGGCAAAGCTCTCACTGGCAACGCCCGGCGGGGGCGTTTCGGGTATGGTACATGCCTCGCGCCCGGGCTCGCGTCCGGGATCCCGCCCACGACATAACGTCTCGAAGGCCCATTTGATGACCCCTGACGAACTGTTCAAACGCCTGGCGCCGATCCAGGCCACGCGCGGCTACCTGCTGCCCCACCACGGGCTGTTGGCGGTCACCTCGCCCAAGCTGCTGGATGCCTATGACCAGCTCTATACCGCCCTGGCCCTGGACCACAAGACACTGTCGGTACGCGATCGCGAGCTGGTCTGGCTGGCGGTGCTGATTGCCACTGACGAGGCCCTTGCCACGCACCATATCCCGCGCTTCCTGGAGGGTGGTGGCCTGACCTCCGAATTCAATGCGGTGCTGCAACTGACCGCCAGCCTCAAGGGCGTGACGGCCTACCGTTTCGTGCAGACGCACTGGACGTTGCATGTGCCCACCCTGGATCTGGTGCAGTCGTACCGCGACGCGCTGGAGCGCGCCGGACAACCGCTGTCTGCGCGCGATGTCTGGATGTGCGCGTGCAGCGTCCATGCGGCCCTCGGTCATTTCGACTGGCTCCGCCAGGCGCTTTTGGCCGCCTACGAGTGCCGGGTCAACGAGCTGGACCTGGCCGAAGCCCTGGGCATCATGATGTTTCCTGGCAGCGTGCCGCATTACGTCGAGGCGGCGAAAGTGTGGATGAACGTCATACGCGAGGGCCACGTGCAGGCCTCGCCTGCATTCGCGGCCTGGGCCCGCTTGGATGGTCAGGGCGGCTATGACGAGGCGTCGGGCAAGGCCTGAGTCAAATAGTCGCCCTCCCGCGCAGCACGTCGGCGATGCGCTCTGCCACCATGTAGACCGGTGCTGCGGTGTTGCCGCTGGTCACGCGAGGCAGCGACGAAGCGTCTACGACCCGCAGGCCTTGCACGCCGCGCACGCGGCACTGGTTGTCCAGCACCGCCATCGGGTCGGCATCGTGGCCCATGCGGCAACTGGACGTGGGGTGGTAGACAGTGTCGGCGTTGATGCGAATCCAGGCGTCGATCTGCGCGTCGGTCTTCACGTCGGGGCCAGGCGACAGCTCGGCACCACGCCAAGGATCGAAGGCGGGCTGGCGAAAGACTTCGCGCAACCGCTTGACGCCCTCGCGCAGTACCGGCAGGTCCTCGGGTGCACTCAGGTAATTGGGCCGAATCCGCGGATGCGCCAACGGGTCGCTCGAAGCCAGCTCGATGGAGCCCACCGAGTGCGGGCGCAACTGGAACACATTGGAGAAAAATCCGGCGCCCCGGTCCTGCGGCAGAACCTTCGAAAAATACGGCAGTCGCAGCGAGGCGCTCGAGAGCCCAGGAAGAAAGTGCGACTGCAGGTCGGGCTCAGCAAGCTCTGGCCCGGACTTATACAGCCCACCCACCTCCAGCGGGAAGCTCGACGCGGGTCCTTCGCCCCAGAGCAAGGCCCGTACCATGGCCCAGGCCGCCCGATCCGGCCGTCGCAAGCGGTCCAGGGTGACGTCACGCAGTGCACGATGGTCCACCCGCACCAGCAGATGATCCTGCATGTTTTGACCGACACCTGGCAGGTCCACCCGAACAGGTAGCTGGTGGGCGCGCAGGGCGTCGGCTGGCCCAATGCCAGACAACATCAACAACTGGGGTGAATTGACGCTGCCTCCGCACAGCAGAACTTCGTGCTCGGCACGCAGGACCTGGCGCTGCCCGCGATGCAAAACCTTCACCCCCTGGACCTGTCCGCCAGGGCCCCACTGCAACCCCAGGGCCTGGGCGCGCGTGACCACCCGCAGGTTGCGGCGCGCCATGGCTTCGCGCAGAAACGCAGTGGAGCCGCTGACGCGACGCCCCTGGCGGATCGTGAAGTCGTAACAACCCACACCGTGGGGTTGCGAGCCGGCGAAATCGTCCGTGCGGGGATGCCCCGCCTGCGCAGCGGCCTCCAGATAGACCTGGAACAACGGGTTCTCAAGCCGCCCCGCCGACACTTGCAGGGGACCGCCTTGGCCATGGAACGCGCTGGCACCGCGGTAGGAGTTTTCGCTGCGCAGGAAATAAGGCAGCACGTCGGCGTAAGACCATCCGCGCAAGCCGTCAGCGGCCCACTGATCGAAGTCCAGCGGCAAGCCTCGCATGTAGACCATGCCGTGGATGCTGGTTGAACCTCCCAGCACCCGACCGCGTGCCCATTGCAGGCGGCGGCCATTCAGATGGGACTCGGACTCCGTCACATAAGACCAGTTCGCATAAGCCGATCGCAGGATCAGGCCGGTCATTAGCGGAACGCTCAGCAAAGGGTTCCAGTCGCGCCCGCCTGCTTCGACCAGGAGCACCTTGCAGGCCGGGTCTTCGGTCAGGCGCGCAGCCAGCGCGCACCCAGCAGCACCGGCGCCGACCACAACGTAATCGGCAGAAAAATCAGAAACAGGCATGAGAGGCGGGCGCGACTAGCTACTTTTCTGGTTGGGAACGGCGTTAGATTTTTCCAATGATAATCTTGAACTCTGGTTGTCGCGGACGTCCGCCTAAACACGATGCGCCGAAAATCAGCGATCACGCCAGGAAACGCGATATGTGAGGACTGCTGCCGGTGGTAGATCGCAAGTCCCTGTTCAGTAGAAATCGACGCCCTTGGTCCGATTCACTTTGACTGCATCAATCACCGATGAGCAGCCGCAGGGAAGCGAGCGAGGCCAGCGGGGTGCGGGAAATTGGCCCCGGTTTTCGGCGAAACCCGAGGGCCGCGGTTTCAAGTTGAGCCCGTGAGTGATTTTCAGTATTTGCCTGAAACACAAGCAATTGAATAACACCGGTTGGTACACGTGATCAACAGAAAAGAAATTGGGGGAAACCCCATTTTCGGGCTATCATTTTTGCTTGAAAATTTCTGCAGACCTGCATCGAAAAGGGGTGTGGGAGTGGCAACTATTGAATTAACCGGAAACTACTTTGATGAACAATGAAATTACCCGTCGTCAATTCTCCGCAGGGCTCGCTGCCCTGGGTGGCGTCACGATGCTACCTGGCACCGCGCTAGCGCAGCAGAAGATCGTTCTGCGCTACGGCAATGCCGGCGCGCCCAGCACGCTATCCAACACGTTCAATGGCAAGCTCTCTGACGGGCTTTCGAAGAAGACCAACGGCGCCGTGTCGATGGAAATCTTCGCCGGTTCGCTTGGTGGCGAGCAAAAGCTGATCGACTCGATGGCTCTCGGAAGCCTGGACATGTACAACGGCGCCTACACCGGCACGCGCGAATTCGACATCATGTACAGCCCCTACATGTTCCGCGACGGGGCGCATGCCGCCCGCGTGCTGAAGGGCGATATAGGCAAGAAGGCCTCTGCCGCCCTGCAAAAGAAGTACAAAGCGCGGATGCTGGGTGTTGGCCGACTCGGCACCTACAACTTGATGTTGAAGCAGCCGATCTCCTCTTTCGCCGAACTCAAGGGCCGCAAGATCCGCGCACCGCAGATCGAGGGTTGTATCGAGGGCCTGAAGTTTTTCGGCGCTATCCCGACGCCGATCCCGTTCAACGAAATCTACCTCGCCCTGCAACAGGGCATCGTCGATGGCGTACTGACCGCGCTGAACCCCGGTGTGGCCGGAAAATTCTTCGAGGTTTGCAAGTTCGTCGTGACCAACGATTTCGGTGTGGCGCTGGACAAGGAACTGATTTCGGAGGCGGCCTGGGGTCGGCTCTCGCCCCCGCAGCAGGCGGCGCTGCAATCGACCTTCGATGAGCTTGAGCCACCAGAATATTACGAAGTCGGCCTGAAGCTGAAGAACGTCGACCTCGACACCTGGCGGAAGTCGCAGGGTGCGGACAGCACCATTACCCTGCCCGCCGGCAATATCGCGTCACAGTTGGAACCGTTGAACAAGAAACTGGCGGACGAGGTTTTTGGTCCCGGCTCCTGGGACATTCTGAAGAACGCCTGACGAGTGCGATCCGGGACGGCAAAGGGGTCTGGACGAATCACTGGGAAAAAAAGGAGATACGGATGACCGGTGGGGACCCCGAACAGACTTTTTTCAAGGACCCAGCGCTGGATCGCGCGCTGGCGATGATTTTGGCGATTGCCGCAGAATTGGCCGTGACGAAGGACCGCCTGCGAGCGCTGGAAGTGCTTCTGGAAAATGGCGGCACGATCAGCGCCGGTGCGCTTGACGGCTACCGGCCGAAGCCGGAAGAGGCTGCAGCCCTAGCAGTCGAGCGAAATGCGCTGGTGCAGCAATTGATCGAAGCGGCGAAAGGGAGCCAAGCATCGATCGGCGCCTCGGCGGACACTGAGGAGCGTTTTTCTCAGTAGGGCGTGAGCAGGGGTCTGGTACGCCCTGCTGGCCCCTTCCAGACAAATGCCAACCCTTTCGATGGCAGTTGGACCAGCGCTGGACATTGACCGTAGGGCCAAGGCATCTGCCGAGGCCGGAGTGGTGCCACTAGCCCTACCCTCGCAATTCTGATCTCACGTTTTCTGTTCGCCGTGCGCCCAAGCCGCGTGAATGCTGGTCTTGGCTTTTCGTTTCACTTCGAGTGTGCTACATGAAGGAACCTGCACATATTCGAAAGAGAAGTCAGCGGTCGTCGCTACCGCATCGCGGCGCAGTCGGTCTGGGACGCCGAGGCGGGGCGCTCTGTCGCGCGGCAAGTCGTGTTGGGGCCGGTCGCACCTCCTTCTGTGGCCAACCTGAGTGCTACGCGCACCTCGGGCACGCGTGCTCTGGGCGATGTCGGCGCACTGGTCTGGGTGTCCGAACAACTCGATCTGGTGGCGCATATTGATCGAGCCTGCGGTGGAGTCGGTGCCAAGGATGGCCCGTCGGTGGGCGAACTCGCGGTGGCGGTGGCTATTCAGAGGGAATGCTCGCCAGTGCCGAAACGTGATTTGGCGGAGTTTCTCGATGCCAGTTTGCCGCGTGTGTCATGCCTGCCAGGCTCGGCTTTCACAGGGCAGGCGTTTCATCGGGTCGCTCAGCAGGTCAGCGATCTTCAGTTGGAGCAAGCCCAGGTGGCGATCTCCAAGGCGGCCGTGGCTCGGTTCGAGCTTTCGGCCGACGTGCTCGCGTTCGACACGACCAATTTTGACACCCACATTGACTCGTTGACGCCAAGTGAACTCGCCCAGCGCGGTCACGCCAAGAGCAAGAGGCGGGACTTGCGCTTGGTGGGCCTTGGCGTGTTGGTCAGCGAGACCGGACATGTGCCGCTGCTGCATCGGACCTACAACGGCAACGCCTCGGACCAGAGCGTGCTAGCTGCCTGCCTTGGGGGATTGGCGCAGTTGCACGAAGCGCTCGATAGCGGCGAGGGCCGGCAGCGGCCGGCGCAGCGAACGCTGGTGCGCGACGGCGGGTTTTGGAGCCATCAATTGGAGCTCGAACTCGATGCCGCAGGCTACTACAGCCTCATCTCGCTGCCGCTTGGCCACAACGCGTCAGAGTTCGCGCTGCGTATGGCCGCGCAGCGCGGCGCCATGAAGCCGCTGTCGGGCAAGCTCAGCGAAGTGCGGGCCGCTCGGGTGCGAACCGCAGTGGGCGAGTTGGACCGTACGCTGGTCGTGGTCGAGAGCCAGGAGTTACTCGCCGGACAAAAGCGTGGCATTGCTGCCGCCCTGCGCAAAGCAAAGATCGAGTTGGCAAAGCTTGAGACACTGGTTGAGAAGGGCCGCATCACGCGCAGCCGTCTTGAAGACCGCATCAAGCAGGTTTTGGCCCGCGAACATCTGTCGAGCTTTGTGGTGAGCACGATCGCGGGAGACGAGAAAGCGCCAACGCTGCATTGGGAAGTCGATGCCGCCTAGCGGCGCGAGTTGGAGAAGACCCGCCTTGGCCGACGCGTGCTGTGCACGGATCGGCACAACTGGAGCACCGGACGCATCGTGCACGCCTTCCGCGGTCAGTGGAACGTGGAGGAATTGTTCCGACGAGCCAAGAAGGGCGGTGTAGTCCCGTGGGGACCATCGCATCAGTGGGCCGACGGATCGATCCGGCTGCACACCTTTGCGACTGTTTTGGGATTGATGCTTGTGAGCCTGGCACGGATCGCGCTCGCAACAGACGTATCGGCCAAAGCGATGCTGGAAAGTCTGGCCGGCATCCAGGCCACGCTGGTGCGGACTTCCACTGGAGGCCCAGGACGCCGCCCAACGGTCATGCTTGCACCGGAACTCACGATGGGGCAGCGCAGAGCAGTAAAGGTATTCGAGCTTTCCAAGTGGTTTCCGGTTATCCTTTCATGCACGAATTCTCGACCCTTGCAGTGATGATTCAAGAGCGACAAGCGAAGGATTCCTTCAAATTCAATGCGAAAGTAGGGCTAGAGGCGAAGAAGCGCCAGATGTGCAGGGTCAGCGCCGTCGCGCTCCGTTTCCCAGCTTGGCCATCTGAGTTGGTCGCGGCAGGGATAAGAATTGGCCCCTGCCACCAACACAGGCCCCTGCTAGAGCAATTTATGTAGAAGGCTCGTGCTGCAGTTGTTTGACGCGAAACCGCTCTTCTGTGAATGGATGGGTACGCCGGTGAGGTGGAATGAAGCACGACCAAGACAATTTGCGGCGCTGGTTTCTTCGCAGCAGTATTCCCCGCCAAGTCCGGCCGACCTCGTTACGAGTGCTATCCATCCGATACTCATTTCCGGGAACAGCGAAGTCATTGAAGTAGCCTCGTACCGCGCTGCCAAGCCGTTTCCCGACTGCGTCGACGCGATTGTGCTTCTCGGCTACGCCCAAATCTCGTTGCGAGTTGCAAGCAGGCGGTCCTGCATGGTCAACCGCATCAATTTGGACCACCCCTTTCGGATATTCGATTGCCAGTGCGTGCGGCCCAGAGAGTCAAATTTCTCTGAATTTCATTCATCCTTTCGCTCTCGATCTTCGATGGCAAAGCGTTCAAATTCGATCAGCCCCCACTTGTCCGGACGTAACAAAAGGCCAAACTTTGCCAACCGCAACAGCTTTTCTGCAAGCAACGCTTGGGCCTCTGCAATATGTTCGAGTTCGAACACACTGTCATCTGCTTGGCTCGCCACTATGAACTGTCCTTATGCGCATCGGCCTGACCACTATTGCGGTCATAAGTCGATAGCGCAAGGTCAGTAGATGTTGGACAGTACAAAGCCCCTCGCACGCCAGGTCAGCCAGGCTGAATCAATGCTGGACGAAGTCAATGCGCAAAATGCGCCCCAACCCGATAGTCGGTCTGCCGCCCATACCCTTCGGATAAAGCGGTTTGATGAGCGCGTACATATCGGACCACAGCACGATGGTGTTCAGGATGGTCAGAAATTCATCGCGGCGCGAGAGCTTGCGAAACTGTTCGAATCCAGAGGGCGGGTGAGCGCCCATGTCGAGGGTCTATTGTTTCTTCTTGAGTCCAGGCATCCGGCCCGAGTCTCGTGGACCTTTTTCAGCAAAGCCTTGACTCAAGGCGTGGTAGTATTATTTGGCTCGTTGAAGTGTGCTTGCCTTCGGCGTTAAAAATTGGAGGACTGATGAGCGCACCCAAGTATGTGGCCCTCCGCCTTAAGGCCATGCAACGGGCTTCCGAGATCGCTTGCGGTATGTTGCTGGTGTTATTCACCGCTCTGGTCCTTTATTCGGTCGCAATGCGCTACTTTTTTAACAATCCGCCGATGTGGGGCGAGGACGTCCCCAAACTGTTGTTTGTCTGGCTTAGCTTCATCGGAGGGGCGCTAGCCTACATGCTCGGCTACAACATTCGCATGATGACGTTGGTAGAGCGCTTCCCCAAGCGACTGGCCACTGGTGTCGAACTGGCAATGCGTACCATCACGGTGGGGATGCTGCTCACCATTGTCTGGTATTCGGTTCCAATTCTCCAACTCGCATCTAACAAAACGGTTCTCTCGACCGGCATTTCCGATGTCTGGACCTATCTGCCGCTGACTATCGGCGCGGTGCTGATGGCCTGCAACGAGGTTGTCCGCATGTTCCTGGCCGCGACTGGCCAGACCCTCGGCGGCGGAGAAGATTCCCTGCATTCGGGGATGTGAACGTTCAGACTTTTGCCATTTGCCCAAACCACCTCTACTAGACCGGCGGATTTCTAGACGATGTTGCTAACCGCCATGATCCTGTTGCTGTTCGTGTTCATCCTGCTGGGCATGGACATCGCCTTTTCGGTGGGCGCAGCGTCCCTTGCATACATCATCGCAACCCAGTTCGGCGACCGGCCGGTCAACCCGGTGCTGTTCGCGCAGGAACTTACTGCAGGCGTGGACAGTTTTGCGCTGCTGGCGATTCCGATGTTCATCTTCGCCGGCGAGCTAATGACTAAATCGGGCGTCACACTGCGCCTCATCAACTTCGCCTCCAGTCTCGTAGGCCACCGGCCCGGCGGAATCGCCAATACCGGCATCACAGCCAACCTGTTCATGGCCGGCATTTCGGGCTCTGCCGTCGCCGACGCTGCCGCGCTCGGCTCGGTGCTGGTCCCAGAGATGAAGAAGCGCGGCTATTCCTCCGCTTATGCCGCTGGAGTGATCGCCGCCGCCGCCTCGATGGGGCCGATCATTCCGCCTTCGATCATGTTTATCTTGCTCGGCTCGATCGTCAACATCTCGGTCGGGCAATTGTTCGTTGCCGGGATAGTGCCAGGCCTCATCATCTATGTTGCCTTGCTGGGCACGAGCGCGGTAATGTCGCGCCGTCTGAACCTTCCGGTCGAGGAGCGGGTGAGCGGGGCGGAGCGCCGCCGCGCAATCATTGCTGGCATCCTGCCACTGGGCGCCCCGGTGATGATCGTGTTCAGCAAGATTCTCGGCATCGCGACCCCGACGGAATCCGCAGCCCTTGTGGTGGTCTACACAATGGCTCTGGGCATCTTCGCCTACCGCAGCATGACGCTTCGGGGGTTTATGGAAGCCGCGTGCTCCGCCGCCCTGACCAGCGCGGTGGTGATGATGACGGTGGCAACCAGCCAGATTTTCGGTTCGCTCGCGGTGCTGGCCGGGCTCGGCCAAATATTGACCGAGTCCATGTTGGCGATCTCCAACAACCCGCTGGTGCTGCTGCTGATGGTCAACGTGGCCCTGCTGATCCTTGGAACGATCATGGAGCCGCTACCTTTGATGCTAATCCTCGCGCCGATCCTGTTCCCGTTGCTGGGCGGCATGGGCGTTGATCCAATACACCTCGGCGTAGTGATGGTGTTGAACCTCGTCCTCGGCATGGTCACTCCGCCGGTTGGCCTTACGTTGTTCGTCATGGCGCGCATCGCCAATGTCGGCGTGATGGAGTTGTTCTGGGCCGCGTGGCCCTACTTTGTCGTGCTAATGGGGGTACTGCTACTGCTCACCTACGTGCCATGGCTGTCCCTCGCACTTGTAAATGCTTTCATGCGTTGACGTCGCCAGCAGACCAGTACCGGAACATTCCATGACCAAAATATGGATGTGTTCCGTAAAAAATCCGTAGAAATTTCCCACCGAATAGCGGAGCTTGCATATGCATATCGATCCCCCCACCCATCGGCCTTTTGAGGCGTTCCAGGAGTTCGTCCTTGCTTTTAAGCTGCAATGGACGAGCAATCTTTATCCCGAGGTGACCGCGCGTTACCGCGCCGCAGCCGCGGTAGCACCGTTGCCGCCGAAATCGGCGGCCGATGTCGAGGCGCTCGTGGGGGACGACACGACCATGCGCTATTTCGGCTGGTTCGAGCGTCACCTGCAACGCATGAAATATTCCGGCCGTTACGGTCTGGCGCACCATTACTCAGCGCGTCGCGACACGCTGGCCCCAGTGCTTGAAACCAACAGCGCGATCCTTGCCCTTGACCCCGACATGACGCTGCCGGACTATTACACTGCCATCGACATCCACCAGCATCCCGGCGGCGTCTATGGTGACCCGCTGGCCGGCATGGTGTACGAGCGTGGTGCGCGCACCACTACGCCACTGCTGGACAAGCATGGCGACCTGCACCACCGCTTCACTACCGCCGCCATGGCCAAGGCGTCCAGCGACGTTAGGCGCATCGTTGATCTCGGCTGCGGCTTCGGCAAGAGTACCAAGCCCTTCTATGCTGTCCACCGTGACGTGGAGGTGGTCGGCGTCGATCTAGCTGCACCGTGCCTGAAGTTGGCTGCGCACACTGCAGAAGAAGAGCAAACCCACAACGTCCGCTTCCTGCAGGCCGATGCAGCCGACACCAAATTGCCCGACGCCAGCGCCGACTTGGTGACAAGCACGATGCTGTTGCACGAAATGCCGCCGCCGCACATCGAGAAGGTGCTGCACGAGGCTCACCGCCTGCTAGCACCCGGCGGTTGGTCGATCCACCTCGATTTCCGCGCCAACGACGACCCCTGGGCCAAGTACATTCACTACGGCCATAGCAAACGCAACAACGAGCCGTTCATGCCACCCCTCGACCGCATGAACCTCGAAGCCGCGCACCGCCGCGCCGGCTTTGATAAGGTGGAGATCCTCCCGTTCGAGGAGATGAGCGACGCGCTCTTGCCGGACAACAAGACGTGGCGCTTTCCATGGGTGGTCATCGCTGCGCGCAAGGCCGCCTGATGCTGCTCAATGTCAACCGAAAGCGCACCCGAACCGCCGAGACCGGCCTCGACAGGGCTGTCTTGGACTGCCTTGGCAGCTTCGGCGGCTGCCTCGTGGACCTTGCCGGCACCGGCGCGGGGGGCGAACCAATCGACCAGCAGGAATTGCGTCACAGTGTCGTCGTCACCGCGCTGGATGCGGTGGAAGAGCGCATCCGGCCCGGCATCTACACCGAGGACATAAGGCGCCTGACCCGTGAGACGATGGCGGGCTTCGGTCACCGCCCTGAACTCGTTTCTGTCACCACGTACGGTATCTTCGGCGAAGTGTTCGAGCTTCCCGCGGAGGACAGTTTGGAGACGGGTCATTACCTTGAGCAGGGCATGGTGCTCAATACCGAGGTGTTCCATCGCGACCCCGGCCGCGGCAGCTTTCACCTTGAAGACAGCGTGCGGATCGAGGTCAGCGGCCTCTGTCTGCTGCATCCTGTGACCAGGCAACTCGTCGCCATCGCATGACGACGCCACTGGTCGATCTCGTTGGTTGCCGACTGCCGGTGGTTGGGGGCGGATCGGGGATCGGCAGCGTCTGCGTTGACCATGCCATCGCCGCCGGCGCCCACGTAGCGGCGACATTGATGCCCGGGGCTGACGAGAGTGCGATGGGCACGCGCTTTATCGCTGCCTGCGATGTGCGCGACACGGACGCCGTTATCGTCGCAGCCGGCGTGTTCGAGCTGCGCGGCATCGACGAGACCGGCCCCACCGACTGGGCGCGGGTGCTGGAAATCAATCTGGGCGGGGCCTACCGAGTGGCGCATGCGGTGGCACCGCTGTTCCGCGCAGAGAAGGACGGTTCGCTCGTCCATTTCTCCATCCAGATCGGATTGATCGGCCATCGGCGGGCCACCGACTATGCGGCGTCAAAGGGTGGCGTGAATTCGCCGGCGAAGACTCTGGCGCTGGCATTCGCGCCGTTCGGCGCCCGCGCCAATGCCGTGGCGCCCGGCCCCATCGAAACCCCGATGACCGCGCTTGCACGAGACGACCCAGAACGCCATGCCGGCTTGATCGCCGCTGTGCCGCTGTGCCGCTG
>Ga0105045_10003075_pt1 | contig 14225 bp, 16 predicted proteins | sample MAT02_FD_78089 | JGI IMG/M metagenome (GOLD analysis project Ga0105045, IMG submission 78089) | Freshwater microbial communities from Lake Fryxell liftoff mats and glacier meltwater in Antarctica - MAT-02 (megahit assembly) | ecosystem: Environmental > Aquatic > Freshwater > Ice > Liftoff...
TCCTCCGCGTCGGGGACGACGGTGAAGAACAGCTCGTGGAAGCGCTTGACGTGGTAGCCGATCTCGACCCGGCGGTTGGCCTTCACCGTGCCGGCGATGGCCTCGAACTGGGCGTTGCGGTTGACGATGTAGATCCGCTTGGAGTACTCCCGCGCGTCGCGGAAGGAGAATAGCAGCGTGGCGATGCACACTGCCGCCAGCGAGAGCAGCGCAACCAGCGTGACCACTTTCACGCGGCGGATGTGGCTGTGGATTTTCAGTAGGTCTTCCATTGGCTTTGTGTACTGTAAACGTGGATGGAGGCCCCGTTGGGGCTATAGACAAAGGTGTTGGCTGCGGCCTTCTGGGTGCGGCTGAACCCCTGGCGAACCACGTACACCGTCAGCAGCGCGGCCGCAATGACCGCCGCCGTGCAGAGCACCACCAGTTGGCGGTAGTGTTCGGTCAGATTTTTCTTATGGTAGTTGTTCATGAGACAAAGGGGTTATTTACGGTTGAAAAAGTTTTTCTGCCCCTGGTTCAGCCGCCCCAGGGCGGCTTGTCCGCCGCGCGTGGCTCCCTGCACCATACTGCCCACACCGCCGACGCTCACCAGCATGGAGGTCATGGAAGGTACCTGGACATAGCCGATCAGCGCCATGACCAGCAGGGCGATGAAAGCCACGCCCAGAAACTCAGGCTGCTGTAGCTCCGCCCCCATGCCGTCCAGGGCCTGCGGCACATCGTAGTAGCCGATGTAGGATTCTACCAGCCCGAAGGTCAGGCGGCTGTACATCGCCGCCACTGCGGGCAGCAGCGCGAAATTGATGTAGCGGCCGAACCAGTTGGCCAGCGCCATCGTGAATCCGGGAAAGATCGCCAGTGCCAGAACAATGGGGAAGCCCATCCGCAGCACGATGCGGAAGGCGATGCTGACCAGCAGTAGCGCGCTCTCGGCGATGTACATCAGCGCCAGCAGGATTTCCTGCACCACGGCCAAGATTTGGAACTTGATCGATTCCTGCGCCTTGGCGAACCCGATGTTGAAGGAAATCATAAAATCGGTGTCGAAAAGCTTGTCGTCCTCCTGCGTAGTCCCGAAAGCCTCCTGGTACTTCTCGGGGTTGGTGCGGATGGTCTCCCATTTCTTGTCGATCTTGTCCTGCACCCGCTGGTTCATCCGCTCGACCCGCTCGGCGATTTCCAGGTTGCCCGAGTTGACCATGCCCCGCAGCTTGTCGCCGAAGCCGTCCAGGCCGTCGCAGATGTCGGGGGAGAACGGGATGATTAGCATCAGTACGAAGGGCCGCAGCAAGGGGAAAAAGTCGATGTCCTGGCTGTTGGCGATTTGCACGATAACCCGCCCGAAGATGTAGATGAAAGCCCCGATGGCCGCAAAGACGCGCACCATCGGTTCAATGGACTCGGCCATTGCGTTGGCCATCGGCGCCTGCTTGGCGTAAAGGGTGTTGATAATCGTGATGAGTGATTCCATTCGCTTTGTTGAGGAGTTGCGGACTAGTAGCCCATCGTCATGCAGTCGTCCAGTTTCCACTTCTTGCGCAATTCCTCACGCGTGGGCTTCATCAGTTCGCGGGCCTTGATGCGTATATTCACCATCATCTCCTCGTTGGAAATCACCTGGCCGTCCGGCCCGACGAAGTTCTTGATGCCCTCCTCGATCTGCGACTGCACGTTGTTGCCGCCGCCCGCTGTGGCGTTCTTCCCGTAGGTCGTTTCCCCGCCGCTGTCGAACCAGTTCCACGCCGAGCTGATCGTGTCGGTGATGCGGGCGCGCTTGAACTCGAAGCGGTAGCCCTCCATCAGCAGGGAAGCCAGGGCCTCGCCCTCCTTTTTGGCTTCCTCGATCTGCAGCTCGTCGTAGTAGTTGGCCTGGTTGTCCATGCACTCCTGCTGCTTCCTGCGGAACTCCATGGCCTGCGGTGAATTGTACGCCCTGTCGAGGACGCTCGTCGTGTCCTCGACGTAGCCGCTGTCGTAGCCGCTGCCCTCGCTCCGGGCGTAGACACCGCCGCCGCCGCCCGCCTGGGAGGTATGGTAGGCGATGCGGTAGAGCTTGGCCGTGCTGGCCAGGTCGGCCGAGTTGCCGCTGCGCTGGATGCTGCGCGAGCGGATCAGACTGAAATAGCGGTCGACCATCCGGTCGTACTGCACTACCCGCCTGTAGGCATTGTCGATGAACTCGACGCGCTGCGCATCATTCATTTCCAGTACGCCACCCGCCTGGGTCGTCGCTGAGCGCATGTCTTTCAGAATACCGGTGCCGACTGCGGCCAGGGCGTTGACGTCCTTGGTCATCAGGGCGTACTCGGCGGGGTAGATGTGTCCGTCTCGGCTGACGGCCGCCGATAGCTGGGACATTTTTTGGGACGCCTGGGAGATGGTTTTGACCACCTCCGCTCCCCGGTGGAACTGCTGCACGGCCGATCCCACCTTCCTTAGTTTCTCGATGTTCTTAACCATCGTCTTGAAGGAGGGGTCGGTGATCATCTTGATCAGCGTGGTGACCCCGGTGTGCATGGGGTCGGAGACCACGAACTGGGCTTGCGCTGCCGGAGTGAGCAGCGACAAGGCCGCTCCGAGTAGAAGGGTAGTGAGCTTTTTCATCATATGGTTCTTTAATTGGTTGATAGTTATTGTTCCTGCATGGCCGCCCACTCGAGGGCGGCGTCCTTCTGGCTGATTCCCCGTTCCCCGGCCAGCCGCTTGATCTGGGCCACTTCGGTGGGTTCTGTCGTGAACAGGGCCGCCCCCGAACGGCTGACCTCCACGCCGTAGACCTTGCAGGTGTCGCCCAGGATGAGGGCCATCTCCTTGTAGGGCCCCCGGTCGGTGTTTTTCATCGATCGGTTGATCGAGAATATTTGCGGCAGGTTGCCCCGGTTGATCTTGAAGAGCGCCAGCACCTCGTCGGCCTGCTGGACGTACTTGCGCAAATCCATCAGAATCTTGATGTCGGTGTTCTGCACGATGGCATCCTTGATGATCTCCGATTTCAACAGGTCTTCGATTTCCTGAGTCACTACGCCGATGGCCCCGAAGTGCTTGCGGGCGGTCTTGAAGGCCCACAGCAGGAAGGTGGCGAAGAATTCCGACGACACCGCCCGCCACGCCTCCTCGATGACCAGGATTTTCAGCACCCCCGACAGGTTGAAGAGCTTGGTGACGTAAGTGTTGGTAATCATCAGCGTGACGACGGGCAAAAGGATGGGGTGGTCCTTGATGTTGTCCAGTTCGTAGATCACGAACGGCTCGTTCGAATAGTCGATCTCCTCCTCGGCGTTAAGCAGGTAGTCGTACTGCCCGCCCTCGTAGAATGGCGACAGCACGTAGTAGAAGCTCTCCAGGTCGAACTCGATGCCCGACCGTCCGCCCGTGGCCGCAAAGCGCTCCGGGTAAACGTCGCGCGCGAATTCGTAGAAGGTGTTGAAGCAGGGCCGGATGAAGCGGTGTCGGTCGAGGTGGTTGTAGTACTCGGTCACCATGTTGAAGATCGTCACCTCCTCGCTCTTGCTGATCGTGTCCCCGTCCTTTTTGAAGAGGATGAAAAGGATGCGGGTGATCGTCTGCTTGAATTCCTCCTTCAATTCGCTGACCTTCTCCCGGTTGAATCCGAACTCGTCCCCCTTGAAGTAGAAGGGGTTGAGCCGGATGGGGTCTTCCGGCGAGTGAGTCACGTAGCGCGCCCCCATGATCTCGCCCATCCGCTTGTAGGAGTGGCCGATGTCCACGATCGTCACGTGCGCCCGCGCTGACAGCAGGTAGTACAGCAGGTTGTTCATGGTGAACGACTTGCCGCTGCCCGACGGCCCCACGACCGTAAAGTTGCGGTTGCTGATCAAATTGTCCTTCATGGGCTGGTGGAAGATGTCCACGATGCGAGGCGCGCCGAAGCGGTCGGTCAGCAGCACCCCGGCGTGCTGGTAGGGGCTGTGGCGGTAGTCCGTCTCCATGTTCCACATGGCGATGGCGTTGTCGAGGTAGACCGTGGCCAGCATATCGTGGCCCAGTTCCGAGGCGTTGCCTGGGATGCAGGACCAGTAGAGCTGCTCGCCGTAGGTCGTGGCGACCTTCGAGATGAAGCCCGTCGACTGGATGGCCGAGGAAACCTCGTCCTTCTGCGTTTCCAGCCGGTCGGCGCGGGTGTGGAAGGTCTGCACGTTGAAGTGCGCCAGCACGGCCACCGTCGCCCCCGCCTTCAGCTCTTCGAGGAACTCCTCTTTCTGCTGCATCGAGAACTTGTTGTCCTGCGACCAGGCCGAAAAGGAGAAGTGCCGCTTGATCTCGGCCTGGATGCGTGCGGCCATCGCCTGTTGGGCCGGTACGTAGAAAACCTGATTGTAGACATGGTTGCAGCGCAGGTTCAGCCCGAAGTTCAGCCCGTAGCTGGCTGGCATCTGGGTGCGGTCGGTCGAGTAGTCGCGGTAGGACACCACGGGCTGCAGCTCCTGGGGGTACTGGTCTAGCTCGTTGATCACGAAGGTGTAGCTGGCCTGGTTGCCCACCCGGAACTGCCCTTCCGAACTGGATATGTCGTAGAGGTTCTTATCCTCGAAGCTGAGCGTGAAGTACTCGTCCAGCAGCCCCACGACCTGCTTGCTGCCCACGACCTGCTCCCTGTCCAGGCGCGTGAGGCGCAGCAGGCGGCTCTGGTTGATTGTGCTGGCGAAGCTTTTGACCTTCTCGCGGAAGAAAGCCAGCGTTTTGCCCCTGGTCAAATCCCTAGGCAGCGAGAGCTTCTTGAAGAGGCTCGACGACGTGCTGGCCCGCTTGGCCGGGTCGCTGCTGGGGTAGATCACGTAGAGGTAGCCCTTGTGGTCGAGCAACGCGCGGCCGTTGAAGTGGGCCTCGTTCTGCCGCAGCACGAAGTCGTTGTTCTCGATGTAGGAGTAGTCCGGCTCGTAGGTTTCCTCGATGAAGAAATCCTGCTTGTGGACCATGAAGCCCTCGCCCAGGTTCTTCACCGCCGTGTGCACCGTCTCGAGGCAGGTGGCGTAGGACGTCTCGCTCTGGATGAAGATTTCGGGGTAGTCGATGCGGAATGCCAGGCAGAGGTCGGCGTTCTTGGTCACGATCAGCCCGTCCTCGTCCACGGACAGCAGCGGGAAGATATCGGCGATGTTTTTGGTTTTGCTCATTTTTTCTTGTCTCGGCCCGCCAGCTTGTGGAAGGGGGCGTTGATGATGATGTGGGTCGGGGCGTCGTGCCGCCGGTGGATGTGGCCGTGCTTGCCGTTGCGGTCCATCTGGAACTTGATGTAGGTGTAGGCGCACAGCCCCGCCACCAGGGCGAAGATCAGCAGGTAGATGCTGCTGCCCCCCACCGAGTAGAGGATGAACACGGTCGTCATCAGGGCCAGTACGGTGGCAGCCAGTTGGTAGAAGTAGCGGCCCTTGAAGCCCTTGAACTCGATTTCGTCGTCCACGCCTTTGGTTACGTTCGTCCTCATGTAGAATGCTGAAGTGGGGAAGAATGGGGTTGTTGGGTCAGTAGCGCACGAGGGCCGAAATGATCAGGCCCATCACCGAGAGGAACAGCAGCGAGCCGACCCACTGGTAGATCAGCGGCACCACGTCCTCCCCGCTGGTGTAGCGCTGGTAGATGCGGAGGCAGGACAGGATGGAGATGACGACCCCGGCCAGCATGGCGAACTCGTAGACTTCCTGATTGAGCAGACCCGCCCAGCCCAAGGCCAGTCCGCCCGCGTACCCCCCGCCCAGGATGTAGGTGCGGATGGCGTAGATCAGCACCCCCACGCTCAGCAGGCCCGTCAGCCAGGACAGGATCAGGCCCACGACCTCCTCGCCCCGGTTCCACTTGGCGTAGATGCGTAGGCCCGAGACCACGCCCGCCGCGCCGCAGCAGAATACGCATATGGTCTGGATGGTGTTGAGCATTCCTTCCACTCGTCAGAAATTCAAGTCGGGGGCGACGGGCAGCGCGGGGTTGCCTGCCGCCCATTGTTTCAGAAAGTACATCAGGGCGAAAACCAGCACGATGCCCATGAACCAGCGCAGGATCATGGAGGTCACGTCTTCGGTTCCCTCCTGCCAGCGAGTATATATCTTGCCTGCCCCCACCATCGCGGTGATGGCCAGTACGGTCATCGTGAAGTTGAAGATCAGCGGCATGTGCCGGGCCAGGGGGCGGACTACTTGGCTCCGAAGGCCCAAATCGCCGCTTCCGTTTCCGGTGTAGTCGAACGACTGCGCCGGAGCCATATGGCACAGAATCAGAAGCGTGGTAAGGAGTAGGGTTTTCCTCATTTGCGGTCAGATGAACATGGCCCGCAGTACGGTGTTGGCTACCAGTAGGAAGAGACACGCGCCCAGCCATCCCGTGGCCGATGCCATGACATTCTCCTTGCCGTTTTGCCAATTGACAAAAACGCGCAATGCCCCGACGATCCCGACCACGGCGGCCACGACGTACACCACGGTCGTAACCGGGTCGACGTAGGCATCCAGCGCGGAGGTGAGTCCCTGTAGGGCGGCGGCTCCTGCGTCGATGCCGTTCTGGGCGAAGGCTGTCGTCGTCAGGCCGGACAGCAGGACTGTCGCGGCAAGCTGCCGGACGAAGAAAAAGGCTTTTTTCATTGTAGACTGTTCTTGGATTGGTAAAGATGTTAAATAAAAACTGTACAATAAATGATTTCTGTACGGCAAAATTATCTATTATAATGTACAAAACAAATACTGATTCCGTACTTTTGAAAAAACTTAGGAAACTTCAAGAATGGAAACCGCCGCAACGACCAAGGAGAAGGAGTATTCAAATCAGATATACAGCCTGTTGCTGTATTCGGCGATCCTGCTGATCGTCTATACTGCCTATTTTACCTTCGAGTCTTATTTTCTGACGGCCAACGGCGATTCGGCCGCTTTACGGTTCTTCGCCAGGTTCAACCGCCAGTTGGGCGTCCCCCGCGCCTTCTTTTCCAGCGGGGCGGCGACCTGCTGCGTGCTGTTCCTGGCGATGGCGACCGCAATGGTCTCCCGGCCCCGGCTGGTTCCCAACGCCAGCACCTTCAAGGGCAACGTGTTCCTGCTGCTGGGGGTCGCGCTGATCCTGGGTGCGCCGGCCCTTCCACTGGGGCAGTACGGTTTGTACGGTTTTCTGGCCCTGCCCGCCACTCAGGTCTTGGGGCTGATGGCCGTTATCAACGGGGGGCTGATCTTCGCCTCACTCGTGGTGGTTCCTGACCTGGACGTTTTCAACGAGACCAACGAGCAGTTTCCCCAGTTCCAGAAGCTGATTGTCAACGATTACTCGGTCAACTACAGGCTGCAGTACCGGTACGGCGGCCAATGGAACGAGGGCTACGTCAACGTCATCAACCCCCAGCGGGCCGTGCTGGTCATCGGCTCCCAGGGGTCGGGTAAGACTTTCACCATTCTCAACCCCGCCATCTGGCAGTCGATCTACAAGGGGTATGCGGCGGTGGTTTACGACGTGAAGTACCCCGACCTGACGATGGAAGCCTACAACGCGATGGCCAAGAGCCTGGCCAACGACAGACACATCTTCGGCAGGCTGGCCGACGGTCAGCCCGTCATTCCCGAATTTGCGGTGATCAACTTCGATGAGCCGGGCGTGAGCGCGCGCTGCAACCCGCTGGGGCCAACCTACATAAAGACCATTGACGAGGCCAGCGAAACGGCCAAGCAGTTGCTTCTCAACCTCAACCGCACCTGGATTAAGAAGGAGGGGGATTTTTTCTGTGATTCGGCCATCAACTACCTGACGATGGTCATATGGTTCCTGCGGATGATGGAGGACAAGTATGGGGCCCAGTTGGACGGCAAGTCCATTTGCAGCCTGCCGCACTGCATCGAGCTGATCGCCCAGAATCCCAACACGGTCATCGACGTCATAGCCGCCTACCCCGACATGGACGCCTATTCGGCCATCTTCAAGGTCGCGCGGGAAAACAAAGCGGGGAAGCAGTTGGCGGGTCAGGTGGCCAGCGCCCAGAATGCCCTCGCGCGCCTGGCCTCGCCCAACATCTACTGGACCATGACCGGCGACGACATCACGCTCGACATCAACAACCCGCAGCGCCCCAAGATTCTGTGCCTGGCCAATAACCCCCTGCGCCTGACGGTGTACGGAGCGGCCCTGTCGGTCTACACCTCCACGGTCATGCGCTCGATCTACCAGTACAAGAAGGCGGGCTGCAAGTCGGCTTTTTTCATCGATGAATTGCCGACGATGTATTTGAAGGGCCTGGACGCCTTCATCGCCACGGTGCGTTCCTACAAGGTCGCCACCTGGCTCGGCATTCAGGATATGGAGCAGATGACCGTGGACTACGGCCGGGAGCAGGCCGCCGTGATCCTCAACACCTGCGGCACGATCTTCTCCGGGGCGGTCAACTCGCAGTCCGCCGAAACGCTCAGCAAGATGTTCGGCAAGACCCAGCAGGTCAGCGTCTCGACCTCCTACCAGAAGAGCGACGTGAACATTTCCGAAAGCAGCCGCATGGAGCAATTGGTTCCCGCCTCCAAAATCGCCACGCTCAGCCAGGGTAATTTTGTGGGCAAGGTGGCCGATAACTTTGGTGAGGACATCGACCTCAAGCTTTTCAACGGCTTCATCCCCGTCGAGACCGGGCAAATGCGCCATTCTTATCAGACCCTCCCCAACAAAAGCGTGAGTGAGGCAGAAGTCAAGCAGAATTTCGACGCCGTGAAGAAAGACATCGAGGATCTGCTGCGCTGGGAGCAGGATGGCGGTGGGCTCATTTGACTCCCAGCGTCCCCGCGCTTTCGTACAGCAGCAGCAGGTAGTCCAGCGGGTCGGCCAGCCGCCCTTCTTTTCTGATCTCGTAGTGCAGGTGTACGCCGGTGGCCAGGCCCGTTTGCCCCGCCAAGCCCAGCGGCTCCGCCAGGTCGAGAACCTGGCCGGGCCGCACCCAGACCTCCGAGAGGTGGCCGTAGGTCGTCTCGTAGCCGTTGCCGTGCACGAGCTTCACAAACCGCCCCAGCCCCTTGTCATGGCCTGTCCGGGCCACCACCCCGCGCGCCGTAGCGACGACGGGCTGAATCTCGCAGCCGATGTCCAGCCCGTTGTGGTGGCGCATCTTTTTGAGAATGGGGTGCTGGCGGTTGGCGAACAGCGAGGTGATCTGCGTGGCCCGGTAGCTCTCAAAGGGAATGATGCAGGGAATGCGCAGTGCCTGGGCGGGGGATGCCGCTAGAATATGCGGATACATCCGCACCACGGCGGCGGACTCCATGCGCCCTATCCCCTCAGCCAGCGTGTCCACGCCCATCCAGGGCAGTACGAGTAGCAGCAGCCAGGTCATGGGGTGTCCTTTTTAGCCTGCTCGGCGAGTTTGCGTTGCTTGGCGGCGGGAATTCGCCGGGCGACTGGCTCGGCCTCTTGCGTCTCTTGTGGCGCACCCAGCAACTTTTCCAACTCCCTCGGGCCTATCCCCTCCCCTTTTTTTGGAAAGAAAGTGAAAGCCTCTGGTTCGGGTCGCCCGGCGGTGGCCCGGCTGGTTCTGCGCTTGAAGAGGTTGACTGACAAAAAGTAAATGCCGAAAATCAGCACGCAGCTTAGTTTGATAAATCCAAGAAGGGTCATGGTTGGGATGTGTCTGGTTAGAGTTTTTGTCCTTGGCTGCGGTACCGTTCCTGTTGTTCGATCTTTTGGCGGAAGTCCGGGATTTTCTTGCCCTTCTTCCGCTTTCGCCGCTGGGGCTTGGCCTCATTGGAACGCTGGGCCTGCTGGGTCTGCTCGGCGGTAATACCGGAGGAGACGCCGCTTTTCCGGCTGTGTTCCTTGTCCGTGGTATCTTGCTGCGACTGGCCGCGGAGTTCCCGCCCGCTCCCGGCCCGCTCCCGCTCCTGATTCAAATCGGCTGAGTTTTCTGACGCAGGCCCTTTCTTTTGCTCTGCTCGGTTGAGGTTGAATATTTCTTCCAATTCCTGACGCTCGTAGCGTGCGCCGCCTACTGTGACACTCTGCTGATCCGCTTCTACGGACAAGCCCAGCCGCTCACTCATGCGCAGGAACGCCGGCAAATCGGTTGAGCTGAAAAGTTCGTCCACTTCTGGCCCGGCTTTCGGTTCCGGCCCGATCTCGCCTTCGGGGGGCTGGCCTAGGGCTTTTTCCGACTCCGCTAAATTTCGGGCGAACTGAGCCTCCAATTCCCCCCTGGCGTACTGCTCTCCGTTGAAACCGATGGTCTGTCCGCCAATCTCCACGGGAATGCCCAATCGCTCGGCGGTGTATTCGAAATGGCTTAGGCTCAGAGCCTCGAACAATTCCTCGGTTTCCTGCTTTGCTTTATAGTCAACTGGGGTTTCTCCAGTCGGCCTGACTATTAATTCCGCTTTGGCTTCCACCCCGGACGCTTCGAACTCCCGTGTATGTTCCCGGCCTTTCTGCAGGCCGTCCTCCAAGTTTCGCGCGAACCGTTCTTCCAGTTCCCTTATCGCGTGTTTCTCGCCGTTAAAGGTGATGTAATCCCCGCCCATATCCAGGGCCACGCCCAGCCGCCGGGCTTTGGCCTTGAAATGAGCCATACCGTTGGCGCTTAGCAATTCCTCCCGCTGCACTGTGTATTCTTTTTCGGTTGCGGCGGCGGGTTTGGTTTTGCTTGCCGCCGCGCGGTTAGCCTGGAACATGGCTTCCAGATCCCCCAGTCTGTATTCCGTGCCTTCGATCTTCACCTGGTCAACCTTTTTCTCGTAGCTGACCCCTTGCTTGTCGGCCAGCTTCTCGAAGTGCCGTAGGTTGCGCGCCTGGCTCAGTATGGGGTGCTGCTGCTGCATTAGCTTCAAGTCCTCCATCCCAGCCCGCATCGCCCGCGCCCGAGGCTCTTTGGCCTGCTGGCTTAATTCGCCGACTAGGTGAAGACCGTGCTTTTGGGCCAGGGCGACCGCCGCTCCCACCGCCCGCTTCTTCTCCCACGAGTTGTTGTACTTCTTGCGGTCGTCGGTAATGCGGTTGAAGAGTACGTGCAGGTGCGGGTGGTCGGTGTCCTGGTGGAGGATGGCCACGTGCTGGGTCTTGTCCAGCCCCAAAAGCTGCACGTACTCGCTCGCCACCTGACGCAGCCCCTCTTTCGTTCTCAGCTTTCGCATGTCGTCCTGCGAGAAAGACAGTACGTGTTCTCCGATGGCCTTATCGCCCGGCTTATGGTGGCGGTGGGATTTGGCCTGCTCGATGAAGTCGGCTTTCATTCGCTGCCGCCCGGCCGCGTCCTGCCAGTCGCGCGGCACCCGCAGGTTGTCGCTGTGCAGGATGACCTCGGCCCGCTTGTCTTCGGCCTTGCGGTTTTCCAGCTTCCCCTCGTAGAGGTATTCGATCACCCCCGAAAAGCCGCTGCCGCCCCTGAGTACCTTGGCGATCATCGTTTGTACTTTTTTAAGATTCCGTCCATCTCGTCCAGCACTGCGTCCAAGCGCGAAACGACCTGCTTCATGCCCTGCTGGTGCGCCAGTCTGGCAAGCTGGTTGATGTTGTTGGAAAGCCCGATGAGCTTCCTCTTCTCATCCTGGGCTTCGGGCGTGTCGATGGCCCTGACGTATCCTTTCAGGCTGACCGTCCGCACGTATTCCGATCGCGCCATGCTCGCCGCTTCCGCCTTCCGGGAGACGGCTTCATACTCCCCGGGATCGTAATAGGCGCTGATGACCCGGTCCCGCTTGGCACTCCCCAGCGCCGGGCGTCCGCCCTTGTTTTTCGCTTCTTTCTCTGTCATGGCTTGACTATTTTTCCGGGGGTTGAGGGGGTCTTGCCCCCCACAAGATTTGCGCTTGCGCAACGGTTTTGCAGTAGGCAAAACCACATCTTGCTCCTTTTCGCTTCAAATATAACCCTCCCCTACCGAACCTCCAAACCGCACGCTTCTTCGGCTCAGGTTGCTTTGCGCACGTGGGTGAGGGTAGTTAGTGGTAAAATGGCAGGTAATTTGTATAAAATTTGTATATGGTTTGTAGTTTTAATCTTTTTTTGTATAAAAATTGTGGTTTTCTTGTATAAAATTTGTAGAAAATATTTTTTCTTCTTTTCCATTCTTTTAACTTTGCCAAACCTTATCATCGTATGAGAACAATTGCCCAGATAAAGCAACGGATAGACAGCGGAAAGCACAAGTGGGGAAGAGACCTTTATCGCTTCATACTGCCCTTCATTGAGCAAGACCTAACAATGGAGGAGATTGGTCATAAGCTCGAAGTAGAGCACGGCATAGAGCTAAATCTAAGCCAGCTCTACAACCTCAAAAGGTACTACGGTAAGAAAGTCGTCAAACAGCCTGTCGCCCCTTCCGATTGCTCTTCCCTTTGCGCCGACCCCTCCCCAACTGACGTTGTACGAAAACCAGAACCATGGGCTGAGGAAAAAACAGTTTCCATTCCGACCCAAAGGGCAAAGGATTACCGGAGACCAAGCATCGAACCTAAGAAAAGCTTTGGATAAGCGAGTTTTAAATCAATCATCTGCCCGTAAAACCCAGTATAATGTCAAAGAAAGAGAACGTGAAAGAGAATGTGAAAAAGAGTGTGTCCGTCTTCCTGCAAGCCAAGGGCGGAGTGGGCAAGAGCTTCCTGGGTTATTTCAAAATGCTCGGTAGCGATCCTCAGAAAGTCGCCGTGGTTCTGTTGGACAGCTCCCAGAAGGCCAACCAGAACATGACCCGGCACGCCAAGGTTCTCGGTGAGCAGAACGTGAAAGTCGCTGACATATACAACGCGGCCAGCGAGTACAAGAAAAGCCATTTCTTTCAGGTTTTCGAGGATATTGCCGCCCTTACTTCTGAGGTGGTGATTCTCGACGTGGGCGCTCCGGAAAGCAATGTGCTGCGCGAGGCCCTGCAACACGACGAAGAGGTCACCGGGGAGAACTTGTATTATATCACCGAAGAGCTGGGCATGGACGTTATTTTCAATGTAGTCGTTTCCGGGGCCGATGATAATGTAAATGAGAACATAGATTATTTTGCGGCCGTCAACGACCACCTCAAAGCGTTCTTTCCCGTAAATATGCTTATCAACGACGTCACTTTCAAGGCTGATGGGGAAAGTGAGCGCATGAGGAAAGAGTTGGTTGAGGATGGCCTGGTCACTGAGGATCAGGTCCGGGTTGTGGGCAAATCGGGCAGCCGTAACAATGACAACGCCTACCTTGAAGTGATGGCGGTGGCTAACGGGGACAAGAGCCTTGACGATGCCAAAAAAAACATGAGTGCCCGGATCCGGCTGCGCAATATTCTTGAACCTCTGGCTTCTGTTTGATGCAAAAAGATAAGGTGTATTTTGCCCGCAAGTACGGGCTGGCTGAGCGCGACATAGCCCCTGAGTTCCTGCCCCTGCTGATTGCCTTCGATGATGTTAACGAGCAGAACCGGGAGCTGGCTGACAAGATCAGGGGCGGAATCGTGACCAACACCCATGAGCATTACTACGAGGGCATGACCCCCCTCTCGGCTCTCCTGCTCCGCTGGGGCTGGGTGCCTCCCCTGTTCTTTGTTCTGATTACGGGGTCTGCCTGGCCTACCTGTTCAGCGCTGACCGAATGCAGTTGCAGCGTTTGGAAAAGGTGGTTCAATATAATGACAGCACTTCCACTTACCGTATTTCCGCAGATAAGTATAAGCTGGCGAAAGAAACGGGATTCAAGGGGATTTATTTGATTGTCCCTTAAAAATCGGCAAAAAAAAAGACACTGAGATCCAGTGTCTTTTTTTTGTGCCGAAGGCCTCCCTTTCCCACTCCGCACCAGAATGCTGGACACTTATCCCGTCAGGTTATTCTTGGCGGCAGACCGTGAATGAGTATCAGAAGGCTACTTTAAAAATGGAACCAACCTTCTTGGATTGATTTATATTTTTCTATTTCAAAAACAGGTCTTGATCCAAGTGTAGATATAGGTCTTGATCTAAGTGCAGAAGTAGGTTTTAAACTAGAACTGAAAGTAGGTCTCAAACAAGGTTCAGAATTAGGTCTTGATCTAAGTGCGGAATTAGGTTTTAAACCAGAACAGAAAACAGGTCTGAAACAAGGTTCAGAATTAGGTCTTGATCTAAGTGCAGAAGTAGGTTTTAAACTAGAATGGAAAGTAGGTTTAAAAAAAGGTTCAGAAGTAGGTGTAGAAGTAGGTCTTAATCTAAGTGCAGAATTAGGTTTTAAACTAGGACTGAAAACAGGTCTTAAACAAGGTTCAGAAATAGGTCTTGATCCAAGTGCAGAAGTAGGTCTTAATCTAAGTGCAGA
>Ga0105045_10003077_pt1 | contig 14223 bp, 11 predicted proteins | sample MAT02_FD_78089 | JGI IMG/M metagenome (GOLD analysis project Ga0105045, IMG submission 78089) | Freshwater microbial communities from Lake Fryxell liftoff mats and glacier meltwater in Antarctica - MAT-02 (megahit assembly) | ecosystem: Environmental > Aquatic > Freshwater > Ice > Liftoff...
CGCGTCATCGCGGGCATACAGCCTCGCCGCAGCGCGCATCACGACCTACCATGCCGGTGCGCTGGCTTCATCGCTCGCCTGGAAAACACACTCATCGCCACCACGGAACGAACCATGACCACGATCCGCAGCATCCACGCCCGCGAAATCCTCGACTCTCGCGGCAACCCGACGCTGGAAGCCGAAGTCACGCTTGAGTCCGGCCACATGGGCCGGGCGGCCGTGCCCTCCGGTGCCTCTACCGGCACCCGCGAAGCGGTGGAGCTGCGCGATGGTGACCGCACGCGCTACCTTGGCAAGGGCGTGACCCGTGCGGTCGGCAACGTCAATGGCGCTATCCAGGAGGCCCTGCGTGGCTTTGATGGCGCCAATCAGGCCGGCCTGGACCAGCGGATGATCGAGCTGGACGGCACCGACACCAAGAGCCACCTCGGCGCCAACGCCATTCTCGGCGTGTCGCTGGCCAACGCGCACGCGCAGGCCATCGCCCGCGGGCTGCCGCTGTGGCAGTACCTGCTCGGCGACCGTCAGGCCGTGCTGCCGTTGCCGATGATGAACATCATCAACGGCGGCGCGCATGCCGATAACAACGTCGATATCCAGGAGTTCATGGTGCTGCCGGTGGGCCTGCCGAACTTCTCGGAGGCCCTGCGCGCCGGCGCCGAGATCTTCCACGCGCTGAAAGCCGTGCTGAAAGGCCGCGGGCTGTCCACGGCAGTGGGCGACGAAGGCGGCTTCGCACCGGACCTGCGAAGCAACGAGGAGGCCATCGAGGTGATCCTGGAAGCCGTGCTCAAAGCCGGCTATCGGGTGGGCGAGGACATCTACCTCGGCCTCGACTGCGCGGCCTCGGAGTTCTACGAGAACGGCAAGTACCAGCTGGTCGGCGAAGGCCAGCGGCTGTCGTCGGAGCAGTTCAGCGAGTTCCTCGCCGGCTGGTGCGACCAGTACCCGATCATCACGATCGAGGACGGTATGGCCGAGAACGACTGGGACGGCTGGGCTATCCACAGCGCGCGCCTGCGCGACCGCGTGCAGTTGGTCGGCGACGATCTGTTCGTGACCAACCCCAAGATCTTCCGCGAGGGCATCGCCAAGCAGCTGGGCAACGCCATTTTGATCAAGGTCAACCAGATCGGCACGCTGACCGAGACGATGGAAGCCATCGCCATGGCCGAAGCCGCCGGCTACGCTTCGGTGGTGTCGCATCGTTCGGGCGAAACCGAGGACACCACCATTGCCGATATCGCCGTCGCCGCGGCCTCGACCCAGATCAAAACCGGCTCGCTGTGCCGCTCCGACCGCGTTGCCAAATACAACCAGCTGCTGCGCATCGAGGAAGCGCTGGGCCAAGCCGCACGCTACGCTGGTCGGGCGGCGTTTCCGCAGCTGAAATCCTTCCGCTAAGTTTCCCAATCCGCTGGATAAGTCGGGCCGGAAGGCCCCAAGGCCGCCGTGTTCCGACTCATCACCCTGGTGCTGCTGGCCTTGCTGATTTTCCTGCAGCTGCAGCTGTGGACGGGCGACGGCGGCCGCAAACAGGTTGAGGATCTGCGCGCGTCAGTGGACCGCCAGCGCGTGGAAAACCGCGCGCTGGAGGCTCGCAACGAGGCGTTGGAGGCCGAGGTCGTCGACCTGAAGGAGGGCCAGTCGGCGGTGGAGGAACGCGCCCGCTCGGAGCTCGGCATGATCCTCCCGGGTGAAGTGTTTTATCGCGTCGTCGACGGCGACAAAGTGCCTGAGCCCAAGCCGCAGGACCCGGCGGACCCGCGCCCGTGAGCGCAGGCCCGCCCGCGATCTGGGCCATCGTCCCCGCCGCCGGCAGCGGCCAGCGCATGGGCAGCGCCACGCCAAAGCAGTACCTGCGGATCGCCGGTGCCAGCCTGCTGGAGCACAGCCTTCGGGCCTTGCTTGCCCATCCGCAGGTGGTGGGCGCCGTGGTCGCGCTGGCCGCAGACGATCCGCACTGGCCCGAGCTTGAAGCAAGGCTCTCTGAGTCGGTTTTTCCGTCAGCAGAAATGGGCTTCGGGAGTCTAGACGCGCCCGCAGATCGCGCGGCTGTCGCCCCCGCGAACGCCATCGTCAAGCCCATCCTGCGCAGCCTTGGCGGGCGCGAGCGCGCCGACAGCGTGCGCGCGGCGCTGGGTCTGCTCGGCCAGCAGCACGGCGCAACACAAAACTGGGCCTTGGTCCACGACGCCGCTCGGCCCTGCCTGCGTGTGGATGACCTTGATCGTCTGATCCAGCGCTGCCTGCGCACAGGCGAAGGCGGCCTGCTCGCCGCTCCCGTGCGCGACACTTTGAAGCGCGTTGATCCCGCGCTGGCGAGTGTCGATCAGCGCGTGCTGGGCACCGAGTCTCGCGCTGGCCTGTGGCGAGCACTCACCCCGCAGCTGTTTCCAGCCGTCGCGCTGGCCGATGCGCTGGACGCTGCGCAGGCCGCCGGTGTTGCCGTCACCGATGAAGCCATGGCGATGGAGCGAGTTGGCGCCAAGCCGCTGCTGGTTGAGGGTGCGGAAGACAACCTCAAGGTCACCACGCCGGCGGACCTCGCGCTGGCGGAGTACGTGATTGGGTGCAGGGAGCAGGGAGCGGGGAATCTGGAATCGAGCTTCTGATCGGCATCGTGCGGCCGAGTAGGGTTTTCCCCATTCTTACGCTAGAGGAAGAGCAGCTCGCAGCCAGCACGTTTGCGTGCCCGCAAACTTGGGGGGGCTACTGGACAGGCGCTACCGGTCATGCGCTATTGGGCATCGGGCATCGGGCATCGAATAGCGTGCCGCCCGCGTCAGCTCCGCGCTGGTCTCGCTCCAAGCGCTGTGGATACAAGACACCCGCCTTCCGGGGTTTGAAGGCTTCCCACCACGAGCCGCGTCGCTGAGCTGCAGCCGGTGGGCGACTGTGCCCGGCGAGGACGGCAGCGCGCTATGACGCGGCTCCGGTTCGCGGCGATCTGCCCCGGTGCTCATGCTTTGATGTTCGGTGTTCATTGCAGCAATCTTCGGATCGGCGCCGCTCCGGCTGTGCAGCAACCTTCCCGATCAGCAGCGGTCGATGCCGGTTCGCGTAAACCGTCGCGCGTAGAGTCGCAGCGTTTCGCGTCCACCGAAGTTCCGCTGAGGAGTTCTTTGAATGTCGTATCGAAGCGTGTTATTCGGCGTTTTTCTGATCTTTACGCTCTTCAGCCAGCCGGCGCTTGCCCTCGACACCCAGCGCTGCGGCGGCAGGCTGCTTAAAGTCGGCGACTTCGAAACCCAGGCTGATGCGCTGTGCGGCAGGCCCTACTTCGTCGACAGCTGGGAAGAGCTCATCTACACCGGGCTGGACGCGCGCCGTAGCCTGCGCCAGCGGATCGCCTGGTCGGACCGCTACTTCGATCCTGGCGCGGGCCGGATGCTGTTCCGGGTGCGCTCGCGCCAGGGGCAGATCGTCGCCATCGATTCACTGGTGCGCCGCGGCGGCCCGGCGGATGCGGGCGACTGCACGCTGGCTACACTGCAGCGGAGACAGTCGGTCGGCGAGATCGTGCACCGCTGCGGGCTGCCCAGCCGCCGTATCGACCTTGGTCTTGCAGTGGTGAGCGAGGGTCGGTTCCCCGAGCTGACACAGGATCTGCGGCAGGAGCAGTGGCTGTATCCGGCCGACAGCGGTCAGACCTTGGTGGTCGAGGTGCAGCAAGGACGTTTGGTCAGCGCCGATTGGCGCTGACCAGTCCGCAGAAACTTCAGGCCCAATCGCCGCGCAGCGCCTGCAGCGCGGCCAGCGCCGCGATGCCGGCGGTTTCCGTGCGCAGGATGCGCGGCCCTAAACGCAGGCCCTGAGCGCCAGCGGCGCGCAGCTGGTCGAGGTCGCGCGGGCTCAGGCCGCCTTCGGGGCCGATCACCAGAGTCAGCGAATCGAAGGCGGGCAGGCTAGCGAGGCTGTGATCGCCCTCCGGGTCCAGCGCCAGCAGCAAATGGCCGGCGGCCTTGGCCTTGGCCAAGAACGCGTGCAGCTGCAGCGGTTCGTCGATCTGCGGCAGTCGCGCGCGGCCGCACTGCTCGCAGGCGCTGGCGACCACGCCCCGCCAGTGCTGCACGCGGCGGTCGGCGCGCTCGGCGTCGAGCCTTACTTCGGTGCGTTCGGTGATCACCGGGGCGATCCGCGCCACTCCGAGTTCGGTGGCTTTTTGCAGCACCCAGTCCATCTTTTCGCCGCGGGCCAGAGCCTGGGCCAGGGTCACCTGCAGCGGCGACTCGTGCGCGACTTCCTGCTTGGAGTCGATGCGCACCTCAGCGCTGCGCTTGGCCACGCTGGTGAGGGTGGCGCTGTAGTCAAAGCCGTCGCCGTTGAACAGGCTGACGCTGTCGCCAAGCCCCAGCCGCAGCACGCGCAGCAGATGCGTGGCGGCGGCCTCGGGCAGGGTGAAGGTTTGGCCTTCAACGAGTTCGGCGTCGATATGGCTGCGGATGGTGCGCATGCGGGACTCGGTGTGTGTTTGCAGGCAGGCATGAAATGTAGCAGCCCTGCCAAGGCCGTCGGCCTCGATTTCGACTATGCGCGAGTCGTGCTGGGTCGCATGAACTTGCGGCGATCAAAGCGGATTCGGAGCAGGTGAATTCGATCGCGGAAATTCGCAGGTTGGCGCTGAGCCGCAGGCGAAGCCCAACGGCGCCGCGCTCGGCTCTTGTCACTGCGCTCGGTTTTCGTCGTGGTGGTGGGGTTTGCGTGTTGGGCTTCGCTGCGCTCAGCGCCCACCTACGTCGCTCGCTTCGCAAGGGGGGCCAAGGCGATGCATGGCTTTTGGGGCTTCGCTGCGCGCAGTGCCAACCTACGAGGCGTGCGTTGGAGAAGCGAGGGCGATTCCACCGCGCGCATTCGCCTATCGCTGCCGTCTCAGTCGGTGAGACGGCCATGCGCTGAGCTTGCGCGCCTTTCCCGCCGCCGAGCCGCCGCCCATGTCCACACGCCTGCCGTATGCCCCGCTGCTCGATGAAAGCCACAGCCGAGCGATCAGCGCCGCTCCGGTGCAGGCGCTGGTGCAGGCCGATGGGCTGGCCCGACGGCTGAAGCGCAAGTACGGCGGGCGCATTACCGGACATGCGGTTGAGCCGGCGCGCGAGGGCCGCTATGCCGAGCTGCCGGCGGATCTACCGCCGCGGCTGGCGCACGCCCTCCGCACACGCGGCATAGATCGCCTCTACAGTCATCAGGCCGAAGCCTGGAACCGCGCGCGGTCCGGCGAGAATCTGGTGGTAGTGACGCCGACCGCGTCGGGCAAAACCCTGTGTTACACGCTGCCGGTGCTGGCCGGCGCGCTGGAGCAAGGCGGCAAGGCGCTCTATTTGTTCCCGACCAAGGCGCTGGCGCAGGATCAGCTAGCCGAGCTGCTGGAGCTGAATCGCGCCGGCGAGCTCGGCATCAAGGCGCACACCTTCGACGGCGATACGCCGGGCGATGCGCGGCAGGCGATCCGTCTGCACGGCGATCTGGTCATCAGCAACCCTGACATGCTGCACCAGGCCCTGCTGCCGCATCACACCAAGTGGGCGCAGTTCTTCGAGAGCCTGCGCTTTGTGGTGATCGACGAGATCCACAGCTATCGCGGCGTATTCGGCGCGCATCTGGCCAACGTGATGCGGCGGCTGAAGCGCATCTGCGCGTTCTACGGCTCGAATCCGCAGTTCATCCTGGCCTCGGCGACCATTGGTAACCCTGCGGAACATGCCAGCGCGCTGATCGGCGCGCCGGTCTGCGCGATCACCGAAAGCGGCGCGCCGACCGGCGAAAAGCATCTATTGCTTTGGAACCCGCCGATGGTCAACCGCGAGCTGGGCATTCGCGCTTCGGCGCGCTCGCAAAGCACGCGCATCGCTAGGCTGGCGGTGAAGTCAGGCCTGAAGGTGCTGGTGTTCGCGCAGACCCGGCTGCTGGTGGAGGTGATCACCAAGTACCTGAAGGATGTGTTCGACCACGACCCACGCACGCCCCAGCGCATCCGCGGCTACCGCGGCGGCTACCTGCCGACCGAACGCCGCGAGGTGGAGCGGGCCATGCGCGAAGGCCGTATCGATGGCCTGGTCGGCACTTCGGCGCTGGAGCTTGGCGTGGATATCGGTTCGCTCGATGTGGTGGTGCTGAACGGTTACCCGGGCAGCATCGCCTCGACCCGCCAGCGCCTGGGCCGCGCCGGGCGCCGCGGCCGGCCCAGCCTGGGCGTGCTGGTGGCCGGCAGCACCGCGCTGGATCAATACGTGGTGAGGCATCCGGAGTTTTTTGAGGGCGCCGGGCCCGAGCTCGCACGGATCTACCCGGATCACCCGCTGATCCTGCTCGACCACATTCGCTGCGCCGCTTTCGAGCTGTGTTTCGTGACAGGTGAGCGCTTTGGCGAAGTCGAGCCCGCGCCGTGGCTGGAGGTCCTGGCCGAGGCCGAAGTGCTGCATGCGGAAAGCGGCCGCTGGGAGTGGATCGCCGACAGCTACCCGGCCAATGCGGTGTCGCTGCGCTCGGTGGCCGACGGCAATTTCGTGGTGGTGGACCGCTCTGATGGCCGCCAGCAGATCATCGCCGAAGTCGACTATTCCGCCGCCGCGCTGACCCTGTACGAGGGCGCCATCTACCTGCTGCAGAGCCAGCCCTTTCAGGTCGAGCAGCTCGACTGGACCGGCCGCAAGGCCTACGTGACTCGGGTCAGCGTCGACTATTACACCGACGCCATCGACTACACCCGGCTGAAAGTTCTGGAGCGCTTCGACGGCTGCAATGTGGGCTCAGGCACCTGCCATCACGGCGAGGTGCATGTGGTGCGGCGGGTGTCGGGCTATAAAAAAATTCGCTACTACACCCACGAGAACATCGGCTACGGGCCGGTCAACCTGCCGGATCAGGAACTGCACACCACCGCGCTGTGGTGGTCGCTGCCGGTGGATGTGCTGGAAAGCGCGTTCGAGAGCCGGCAGGACGCGCTGGATGCCTTCCTCGCCGCCGCGCATGCGCTGCATCTGGTGGCCGGACTGTCGGCGATGGCTGAGGCACGCGACCTGCAGCAGTCGGTCGGCAGCGGCGACGGCGGCTGGAGCCGCATCGACGGCTTCGGACGGGCGGAAGGCGTCGGCGATGATGCAGATCCGCGCTTCGCCCCGGCAGTGTTCCTGTACGACAACTACCCCGGCGGAATCGGCTTGTCCGAGCCACTCTACGGCCGCCGCACGCAGCTGGTGCAGGCAGCGCTGCAGCTGGTTGAGGCCTGCGACTGCGCTGCCGGCTGTCCCGCCTGTGTCGGGCCGGCGCTGCAGGTCGATGAGGCCCAGGCTGACGCCCGGCTCGGGCCGAAACAGCTTGCGCGCCGCGTCTTGGGCCTGTGGGCGGGCCAGGGCGCGCCGTGAGCGGGCTGGCCGAGCGGCTGCGCAGGCTGAGCGGGCAGGCCGGTGCACAGTCCCTTGCGAACGCCGGATCGCAGCCGGTTTCTGCCCCGGCCAAGCGCTCCATCTTTGAGTGGACCGCAGCTGAGCCGGCCGCAGCTGAGCGTGCCGCCGCTCAGCAGGTCGCAGCTGAGCCGGCGCTCGCTGCGCGGGAACCCGAACACGCATCGGCGGGCCTCAAGGCGCTGCTGCGTCGCCACCTCGCGGCGCGACCGGAGCCTGCCGCGGCGGTCGCTTGCGCAGAGGTTCGAGGCTGTGTCCAAGAGCGTGGCGCTCGCGCTTCTGCTGTCGCGCGCGACGGCGACGGCACGGCATCAAGGGCGTCACCTGCGGACACGCGGCCGCCTGTGCAGGCGGCTCCGTCAACGCGCGCCATCAGCGCAGTCTGGGCGGAGCTGAGCGAAACCCAGCAATGCCAGCGACGCGCCGCTGAAATGGCGGTCGGCAGCGAAATCGCCCCCGGTCTGTTTGAGCACGTCGAGCGGCTGCCGCTTGAGCCACCGCCGCCCTGGCTGCGCCTGCCGGACGTGGCCGCCCAGCTGTTGCCCACCGACGCGCTGCTGCACTTCGATACCGAAACCACCGGGCTTGCCGGCGGCGCCGGAACCCGCGCCTTCATGCTCGGCTTTGCGCGCTGGAACGCGGGCGGGCTGGAGCTGCGTCAGCTTTGGATCACCCGGCTTGGCGCCGAGGCGCCGATGCTGGAGCGCTTCGCGCAGTGGTTGACCGAATGCGCCGCGCAGCTGGTCAGCTACAACGGCCGCAGCTTCGACGCGCCGCTGCTGGCGGCGCGCTATCGGCTGTGCCGGATGCCCGATCCGCTGCGCGGGCTGCCGCACCACGACCTGCTGCACGCCGTGCGCCGGCGCTTTCGCGGCGAATGGCCAAACTGTCGTTTGGCCGAAGCGGAGCAGCGCCTGCTGGGAGTCGAACGCATCGACGACTTGCCCGGAGCGCAGGCGCCGGCGGCCTTCCTGAGTGCCCTGCGCGGCCAGGACACGGCCCCGCTGCTGCGCGTGCAGGCTCACCATCGGCAGGATTTGATCAGCCTGGCCGGCCTGCTGCCCCGGCTATGCCAGCTGGCCGGCGAGGCACCTATCGGCTGGGCCCTGCGCAGCCCGATCGCCGTCCTCACCCGCACGTGAAAGCCAGTCTCGCTATCCTGCGTGACCTTTTATTTTGAAAGTGCGCCTCTATGCCGCGTCAGCCCCACGAATTTTGCGTGTCCGCTTCAAGCGATATCGGCGCCCGCGTGTCAGCCATCTGTCTACCTGCCGTAGCCGGCGCTGCGGCGCGCCGCGCATCGCGGACCCCTCTCAGCCTGCTGCTGGCGCTGTGCGCGGGCGGCAGCGCCGTGGCGCAGGATCTGCCCGGGGTGGATCCGGCGACGCCTGAGGCCTGCGTCGGCATTACGTCCGACAGCGCGCGGCTGGAGTGCTACGACCGCGCCCTGGGCCGACAGCGCGGACTGCCGGAGGCGGCCCAGCCCGAGAATCGACTGGATGCCGCGCTGCGCAGCGTGCGCGTAAACGAGGCGGAACAGGCGCGGCCGGCAGCGGCGGCATACGCACTGAGCTCGCTGGACTACCGCTGGGAGTTGAGCAGTGACGCCAAGCTCGGCACCTTCAACCTGCGCGCCTACAAGCCGGTGTACCTGCTGCCGGGTTTCTGGTCGAACCGGCCCAATCGACTGCCGGGCAGCCCCAACCCGGAAAACCAGGTCGCTGACCCGCTGAAGCTGCAGCCTGCCGAAACGAAGTTTCAGCTCAGCCTGAAGACCAAGGTCGCGCAGGGCCTGCTGTTCGGCGAGGGCGACCTGTGGTTCGGCTACACGCAGAGTTCGCGCTGGCAGGTGTTCAACAGCGACATCTCGCGCCCGTTTCGAGAAACCATCTATGAGCCTGAGGCGATGCTGGTGTTCGACACCCGCGCCGAGCTGTTGGGCTGGGACCTGCGCCTGCTGGGCGTCGGCCTGAATCACCAGTCCAACGGCCGCAGCCTGCCGCTGTCGCGGAACTGGAACCGGGTGATTGCGCAGGCGGCGTTCGAGCGCGAGGACTGGATGCTGCTGGTGCGGCCGTGGTGGCGGATCAGCGAAGACGTCGAGACCGACGACAATCCCGATATCCAGGACTACCTCGGCCGCGGCGATCTGACTTTGGTGCACCGTCGCGGCGATCAGGAATTCGCCCTGCTGCTGCGCCACACGCTGCGTTCGGGTGATGACTCACGGGGGGCCTGGCAGTTCGACTGGAGCTTCCCGCTGAGCAGCAGCCTGCGCGGCCACGTGCAGATTTTTGACGGCTATGGCGAGAGCCTGATCGACTACAACCATCGGACCACCGCCTTCGGGCTGGGCATCTCGCTGTTCGAGTGGCTGTAGGACGGGCAGGGCTGCCCCGGCGAGTGGCCGCGCTGCTGCCTAGATCGCCTTGGAAAAGCGCACCGGCTCAGCCGTGTGCTGCAGATAGCGGTCGAAGCACATTGCGACGATGCGCATCAGCAGCCGCCCGCGCGGGGTGACCCGGATCAGGCTGGAGGAGACCTCGACGAGGCCATCTTCAGCCAGCGCCGGCAGCTGCGCCAGCGCGTCGGCGAAGTACGCCGGAAAGTCGATGCCGAAATCGGATTCCAGCCGGGGGATATCGATCTCGCCCTGGCACATCAGGCGCTGGATCAGCTCGGCCCGCAGCACGTCGTCGGCGTCGAGCACCAGCCCGCGCACAATCGGCAGGCGGCCAGCTTCCACCGCGTCCACATAGCCGGCGAGATCGCGCGCGTTCTGCGCGAAGCTGTCGCCAATGCGGCTGATGGCGCTCATGCCGAGGCCGATCAGGTCGGTTTCCGCATGCGTGGTGTAGCCCATGAAATTGCGCTGCAGGCTGCCCTTGGCCTGGGCGCGCGCCAGCTCGTCTGTGGGCAACGCGAAATGATCCATGCCGATGTAGACATAGCCAGCCTCGGACAGCTTGCTGACGGCGAGCTCGAGCAGGCGCAGCTTCATTTCCGGTGGCAGCAGGTCTTCGGCGCGAATCTGCTTTTGCGCCTTGAACAGATCGGGCAGGTGCGCATAGCTGTAGACCGCCAGACGGTCCGGGCGCACTGCGATCACGGTGTCGAGCGTGCGCGCGAAGCCGGCCAGGTTCTGCCGCGGCAGGCCGTAGATCAGATCAATGTTGACCGAACGGAAACCGTGGTCGCGGCAGGCCTGCACCACTGCAAGCGTCTCCTCGACGCTCTGCACGCGGTTGACCGCTTCCTGCACCGTGGGGTCGAAATCCTGCACGCCGAGGCTGGCGCGGTTGAAGCCGATCTTGGCCAGATGGGCGATGCCGGCCGGGTCGATGCTGCGCGGGTCGAGCTCGATCGAATAGTCGCGGTCGGCCCGGGTGCTGAAACGGAATTCGCGGCCCAGCGTCGCAACCAGAGCCTCCATCAGCTCGGACTTGAGGAAGTTCGGCGTGCCGCCGCCGAGATGCAGCTGCACGACTTCGCGATCGCGATCGAACAGGGACGCAACGCTGGAAATTTCCTTCTGCACGTGGCCCAGATAGCGCTCACCGCGGCTCAAGTCGCGCGTGATGATCCGATTGCAGCCGCAGTAGAAGCAGGGCGACAGGCAGAACGGCACGTGCACATACACCGACAGCGAGCGCGGGATCGGGTCAGCATTGCTGTCGTGCGCGACCTCGCGATACGCCTTGGCGTCGAACTTCGCGTTGAAGTGCGGCGCCGTCGGATACGAGGTGTAGCGCGGGCCCGGACGATCGTAGCGGCGCAGGAGGTCGGCATCAAAGGGGGGCTTCATGTGCATGGGCACAGTTTTGCCGCGTCGATCAGTTCGCGCGTTGATCCCGATCAACTCCCGCTCACTGCTGCCGGGTGGAGGCCGCCAGCAGTTCGCCCAGTTCGACGTCCTTGTGCGCCCACAGCGCATTGACCCAAGCCTGGAACTCGGCGCGGAAGGCTTCGTCCTGCTGGTAGTCACGGCCAAGCAGCGAGCGCGGCAGTTCGCGCAGGCTTGCACGCAGGCGCACTTCGGGAATGCGCCCGGCCAGCAGGTCAAACAGGCTGGGGCGTCCTCCGGGGTAAACGATGCTGACATCGACCACGGCTTTCAGGGTATCGCCCATGGTCTGCAGCACGAAAGCGACGCCGCCGGCCTTTGGCGGCAACAGGTGGGTGTAGGGCGAATTGCGGCGCGCATGCTTGGCGGGCGTGAAGCGAGAGCCCTCGACGAAGTTCATCACCGACACCGGGGTGTAGCGAAACTTTACGCAGGCGCGACGGGTGGCCTCGATGTCCTGGTCACGCAGCGCTGGGTTGCGCGCGATCTGCTCGCGGGTGTGCCGCCGCATGAAAGGGAAATCCAGCGCCCACCAGGCCAGGCCAATGACCGGCACCCAGATCAGCTGCTGCTTGAGGAAGAACTTGAGCATCGGGATGCGTCGATTCATGGCCATCTGCAGCACCGGGATATCGACCCAGCTCTGATGATTGCAGAGCACCAGGTACCAGCCGTCCGCCGGCAATGACTCCAGGCCCTCGAACTCGAAGCGGGTAGGCGTCAGCCCGCGCATCAGTGCAGTGTTCACGGCGATCCAGCGGGCGGCAATGTGCATCAGCAGGCGCGTCAACCCAATCTGAGCGGCCTGGAAGCGCAGCACCAGTTTGAACAGCGCGAACAGCAGCAGCACCGGAACATGGATCAGGGTGTTGAGTGCGATCAGGCTAAAGACGAAGGCAGCACGCAGGGCGGCGAGAACAGGCGTCATCGACGGATTTGGGGAGCTTGGATACGGCGAAGTATGCCCTCTGGAGACGGAAATTCGGTATCTGCAGGCTCGGGTCAGCACATGAGAGAGACGGCCGCCAACCGGCCAAGCGCGGTTTCTTGAATCTCCAATGCCCGATTCCTGATTTTTGATTCCCGATTCCTGACTCCCAGGCCCGGCGCCGTCAGAACATCGCCTCATCGATCGCCATCAGGCTGTCCGCACCCGCCCGCGCCGCGCGGAAGTGATACGAGGTTTCCGGCAGCAGGCGCGCAAAGTAAAAGCGCGCGGTGGCCAGTTTGCCCACATAGAAGCCGTCGCCGGACTCGGCTTTGTCCAGTGCGATGCGCGCCATCCGCGCCCAGAAATAGGCATAGACCAGATGTCCGACGATGCGCAGGTAGTGGGTGCTTGCCGCGCCGACTTCATCGGGGTTGACGGCGGCCTTGGCGCCGAGTTCCTGCGTCAGCTGGACGAGTTTCTGCCCGACATCGGCCAGCGGCGCGATGAACTCTGCCATGCCGGCGTGGCCCTGCTGCTCCATCGCGAAGGCCTGGACTATCGCTCCGAACGCCTGCAGGCGTTTGCCGCCATCGCTCAGCACCTTGCGCGCCAGCAGGTCCAGCGCCTGAATGCCGTTGGTGCCCTCGTAGATCATGTTGATGCGGGCATCGCGCACGTACTGGCTCATGCCCCACTCTTCGATATAGCCGTGGCCACCAAATACCTGCAGGGCGAGGTTGTTGGTCTCATAACCGTTGTCGGTGAGGAAGGCTTTGACCACCGGCGTCAGCAGGGCCACCAGTTCGCCGGCCTGTTCGCGCACGGCGGCGTCGGGGTGCGACAGTTCGCGGTCTATCAGCTGGGCGATCCAGCTGCTGAAGGCCCGGCCGCCCTCGGTGTAGGCCTTGGCGGTGAGCAGCATGCGGCGCACATCGGGGTGCACGATGATCGGGTCGGCCGACTTTTCAGGACGCTTTACCCCGGTAGCTGAGCGGCCCTGCAGACGGTCGCGGGCATAGGCCACTGCGTTCTGGTACGCCGCTTCGGCGAGACCCAGCGACTGCATGCCGACGCCAAGCCGGGCCGAGTTCATCATCACGAACATCGCGCTCAGGCCGCGGTTCGGCTCGCCGATCAGCCAGCTGTGGGCCTCGTCGAGGTTCATCACGCAGGTGGCATTGCCGTGGATGCCCATCTTGTGTTCGATCGAGCCGGCCTTGATGCCGTTGCGCGCGCCGAGGCTGCCGTCGGCGTTCGGCACGAACTTCGGCACCACGAACAGCGAAATTCCCTTGGTGCCGGCAGGTGCGTCGGGCAGCCGCGGCAGCACCAGGTGCAGGATGTTCTCCGCCATGTCGTGCTCGCCGGCCGAGATGAAGATCTTGGTGCCGGACAGCGCGTAGCTGCCGTCGGCCTGCGGCTCGGCGCGGGTGCGCAGAATGCCGAGGTCGGTGCCGCAGTGCGGCTCAGTCAAGCACATTGTGCCGGTCCACTCGCCGGAAACGATCTTCGGCAGGTAGAGGTTTTTCTGCTCGTCGGTTCCGTGGGCCTTGATGCACTCATAGGCCGAGTGCGAGAGCCCGGCATACATCAGCCACGCCTGGTTGGCCGAGTTGAACATTTCGTAGATCACATTGTTCAGTATCAGCGGAAGGCCCTGGCCGCCGTAGGCAGGATCACAGGCCAGCGAGGGCCAGCCGGACTCAACATACTGTTGATAGGCGGCCTTGAACCCGGGCGGGGCGGTGACCACGCCGTCACCGTGGTAGGTGCAGCCCTCGCGATCGCCGACCGCATTCAGCGGATGGATGACTTGGGCGGCGAATTTGCCCGCCTCTTCGAGCACCGCGTTGACCATCTCTACGTCTACCGCCTCGTAGGCGGGCAGACTCTGAAACTCCTGCTCGGTACCCAGCAGCTCAAACAGGACGAAGCGCATATCGCGCAGGGGGGCGGTGTAGTTCGGCATGCTCGGTGCTCCGGCCAGTCGGGGAGAGAAACGCCGCGCGGCCGCTGGGCCATACGCGTGCGTATGTTCGGGC
>Ga0105045_10003080_pt1 | contig 14217 bp, 9 predicted proteins | sample MAT02_FD_78089 | JGI IMG/M metagenome (GOLD analysis project Ga0105045, IMG submission 78089) | Freshwater microbial communities from Lake Fryxell liftoff mats and glacier meltwater in Antarctica - MAT-02 (megahit assembly) | ecosystem: Environmental > Aquatic > Freshwater > Ice > Liftoff...
CATCATCCTTCGCTTGTTGATCGGCTACGAGGTGGGCGGCTTCGGCGTCACCATCGACCTCGACCGCAAAGCGGGCATCTTCCTCGCCACCTTGGCTTCGCTCGGGCTTGTGGCTGGCGCCTTCCTCAAGTTCCAGGAGGGTGGCGGCGAGATGCCCTCCAAGGGCGGCAGCGCCGGAGGCGACGCGCCACCGACCCCGTTCTAAGCGCGCCGTTCTGACCACCCCTCCAAGGGATTGAGCAAAGGAGCCCGCCCCCATGGGGCGGGCTCCTTTCGTTTCGGTGGTCGTGGGCAGCAATTCCCCGGACGTGGCTACAGGGCCAGGGCCTTCACGATCTCGACCATCAGCTCGCCGGCCTCCGTGGGGTTGTTGCCCACCTTCACCCCAGCATCGGCCAGGGCTTCCATCTTGGCGGCGGCGGTGCCCTTGCCGCCCGACACGATGGCCCCCGCGTGGCCCATCTTCTTGCCCGCGGGCGCAGTCACGCCCGCGATGTAGGCCGACACCGGCTTGGTCATCTTGTGCTTGATGAACTCGGCTGCCTCTTCTTCGGCCGAGCCACCGATCTCGCCGATCAACATGACGGCCTTGGTTTCGGGATCGGCCTCGAACGCCTCGAGGCAATCGATGAACGACGTGCCCGGCACCGGGTCGCCGCCGATGCCCACGCACGTGGTGACGCCGATGTTCTGCAGCTTGAGCTCATAGAGCGCCTGGTAGGTGAGCGTGCCAGAGCGGCTCACGATGCCGACAGGCCCGCCCGCCTTGGCAATCTCGCCGGCGGTGATGCCGATGTTGGCCTTGCCGGGGCTGATGATGCCCGGGCAGTTGGGACCAAGGATGCGGGTGCCGGGGAAATCGCGCTTCACCTTGTTGTAGAAGTAGGCCTCATCTTGGGCCGGAACGCCCTCGGTGATGACCACGACCAGCTCCATGCCTGCCGCCGCCGCCTCGAGCACGGCGGACTGAACGCCAGGTGCGGGGATGAACACGCACGACACCGTGGCGCCGGTCGCCTCTTTGGCTTCGGCCACCGTGGCGTAGACGGGGATGCCGTCCACGTCGGTTCCGGCCTTCTTGGGGTTGACGCCTGCCACCACCTGGGTGCCGTAATCGCGGTTGCGGAGCCCGTAGAAGCGTCCCTGCGAACCGGTGAGTCCCTGGTAGACGACCTTGGTGTTCTCGTCGACGAAGATTGCCATCGTTGTGCCTTCCTGTTCTTTCGGCCGGGCTTACTTGGCGAGCTCGACCGCAGCCTTGGCGGCCTCGATCATCGTGGACTTGGACTGGAGCTTCTCGGAGGCATGCTCGGCCAGGATGGCCCGGCCCTGCTCGGCGTTGGTGCCGTCGATGCGAATCACGATGGGCGCATCGATCTGCACGCGGCCGAGGGCGGTGACGATGCCGTTGGCGACCTCGTCGCCCTTGGTGATGCCACCGAAGATGTTGATGAAGATCGACTTCACGTTGGGGTCGTTGTTGATGACCTCGAGCGCCCCGGCCATGACCTCGGCATTGGCGCCTCCGCCGATGTCCAAGAAGTTGGCCGGGCTGCCGCCCACCTGGTTCACGATGTCGACCGTCGACATGGCCAGGCCAGCCCCGTTGGCGATGACGCCGACCGTGCCGTCGAGTCCGACGTACTGCAGGCCCTTGTCGTGGGCCGCCTGCTCGCGCTCGTCGCGGACCTGGGTGGCTTCGTAGGCCTCCCATCCCTCGTGGCGGTACTGGGCGTTGGCATCGAGGGTGACCTTGGCGTCGAGCGCGTGCACCTCGCCGGTGGGCTTGAGGATCAACGGGTTGATCTCGCAGAGGTCCGCATCGCCTTCGGTGTAGGCCCGGTAGAGCTTCAACAAGATGTCGACCGCGCCATCGTTGGCCACCGGGTTCAGCTTGGCGGCCTCCACCCAAGCCCGGGCCGCCTCCTCGGTCAGGCCATCGACCGGGTCGATCCAGATCTTGGCGATGGCGTCGGGGTTCTCTTCGGCCACGGCTTCGATCTCGATACCGCCCTCGGCGGACAACATGCCGAGATGCTTCTTGGCCGCGCGATCCAGCGTGAAGCTGGCGTAGTACTCCTCGGCGATGTCGGAAGCAGACTCGATCCAGATCGTCTTGACGATGTGGCCCTTGATGTCGAGTCCGAGGATGAACTCGGCGTGCTCACGAGCCTCGGCCGTGTCGCTGGCGAGCTTCACACCGCCGGCCTTCCCCCGGCCGCCGACGTGGACCTGGGCCTTGACCACCACCGGGTAGCCGATGCGATCGGCCGCGGCCACCGCATCTTCCACCGTGGTGGCCGCCTCGCCCTGCGACACGGGAATGTCGTACTGGGCGAAGAATTGCTTGCCTTGGTATTCGAGAAGGTCCACTCGGACTCCTGAGATGAGGTTCAGCACGTGACCGGGCGATACTAGGCAGGTGCCTGGAACGTGTTCCCATCCAACCGAAACCCGAGAGGCCCACCAATGAGCCCCGTCGACCAGTCCCGCAACCACGTCGGGCGGGCCGCAAGCGTTGCCCTCGCAGGCATCTTCGTGCTCGCCGTCGGTCTGGGAATCGTGACGTTGGCCCTCGGCGGCCGTGACAGCGGCAACGTCCGCCTCGGCGACCAGACGTTCCGGGGCGGCTCCACCGAGCGCTTGGCCACGGAGATCGCGGCGCGTGGTCCCATCTTCTACGGCGATGTCTCGGGCAACAAGGACCGAGACATCGTGCTCCAACACATCGGCGACGACCCATCGACGGGCTGGTACGCCTTCTTGGCCGCCCCCATTGACAAGGCTCGCGACTGCACCTGGCAGTGGCAGGCCACCGAGGAGGAGTTTCGGGCCAAGTGCGACCAGTCGCTCACGGCACCGGCGAACGGCGAGGGGCTCCCGCAGTTCAAGGTGACCATCGCCGACGGGCGCATCGATGTGGACCTCAATGCCGATGCGCGGGAGAACAGCGAGGCCGACGGCGGTAGCGGCGAATCCACCACCACCGGAGGCTGACATGCGACGCGTCGTCTGCACCGAATGGGGGCCTCCAGAGGGCCTCCAGGTCCAAGAGTCCCCAGACCCAACGCCGGGCGCGGGCCAGGTCCTGGTCGAGGTGGCCGCGGCCGGGGTGAACTTCGTCGATGCTCTCTTCGTTGCGGGCACCTACCAGATCAAGGTGCCGCCGCCGTTCACACCAGGGAGCGAACTGGCGGGCGTGATCTCCGCCGTCGGGCCCGACGTCGAAGAGGTGGTGGTCGGTGACCGTGTGCTGTCATCGATCGGACTCGGCTCCTACGCCTCGCACGCCGTGCTGCCGGCCAGGTCCGTCACCGCCGTGCCCGATGCGCTGGACCTGGCGACCGCGGCCGCCCTCGCCCAGTCGTACTGCACGGCATGGTTCGCGCTGACCCGCCGGGTTCAGGTGCAGCCGGGCGAGACGGTCCTCGTCTTGGGCGCTGGTGGCGGCGTCGGACTCGCTTCGATCGACGTTGCCAAGGCACGGGGTGCGCGTGTCATCGCCGCTGCATCCACGGCGGCGAAGCGAGCCGATGCCCAGGCCATGGGTGCCGAAGCCGCCATCGACTACGGCACCGAGGACCTGAAGGGGCGAGCACGCGATCTCAGCGACGGCGGAGTCGATGTCGTGATCGATCCGGTTGGCGGCCCCCACACCGATGCCTCGCTCCGGGCGCTCGGACCCTTCGGCCGCCTTGCCATCATCGGCTTCGCCGACGGGACCATCCCCGCCGTACCCACCAACCAGGTGCTGCTGAAGAACCGTTCGGTGGTGGGGGTCGACTGGGGTGCCTGGGCAATGGCCAACCCTGTTGACCAGGCCGAACTCCTTGCCGAAGTGCTCGAGGCGGTGGCCGACGGCCGGTTGCATCCCGTCGAACCCACCCAACGGCCGTTGGCCGAGGCTGGCGCCGTGCTGCGAGATCTGCTGGAGCGCCGGCTGCGCGGCAAGACCGTGCTCGTCCCCTAGACAGCCCTCGACCGGACCAAGACTCGATCCCGGCGCAGGCCCGCCACGTCAAGGCTCGAGGGCCTCGATCAACGCCACGACTTCGCGACGCTGGATCTTGTCGGTACCCGTGCGGGGAAAGTCGTCGACCACCACGAAACGGACCGGGATCTTGTAGCGAGACATGCGCTCTGCCGACCAGGCCGGCAGGTCCAGCGACTCGGGCGTCTCGCCCGCCGCCAGGCGCACGGCCGCCACCGGCACCTCGCCGTCGCGATCGTCGGGCAGGCCCACGACGGCGGCCTCGAGCACGCCCGGATGCTCCTCGAGGTCCTGTTCCACTTCGACCGCGTAGACCGAGTAGCCGCCGCGCTTGATCACGTCTTTCATCCGGCCCTCGAAGTTCACGATGCCGAGCGGCCCTCGACGGGCGAGATCGCCGGTCCGGAGCCACCCGTCGTCGGTCAGTGCGCCAGCCGTGGCATCGGGGGCGCCGTGGTAGCCCTTCAGCACACCTCGGCCCGTAAGCCAGAGCTCGCCAATGCCACCGACCGGCACCTCATCGCCATCCTCGTCGACCACCTTGAACCGCACACCAGGCAACGGCATCCCCATGGACCCGCCGAGGGCGGCGGGCACCATGGGCGGCGAGATCCGGATGGCGACCCCGCCAGCGGTCTCGACCATGCCGTAGCCCTCGGCGAAGATCGCCTCACCGACCGAGCCCACGATCGGCAGCGTGACCGTGGCACCCATCCGCTTGAACCGATGGGCCAGATCGGCGGGCATCGCATCAGCGCCCGACATCCAGAGCCGCACGGACCCCAGATCGCGATGGGCAGCACCCGCTTCCTCGAGCATGCGATACATGGCGGGCACGCCCGCGAACAGCGTGGCCCGGCGGGACTCGAGCGCGTCGAGAACAGCAACGGGGTGGAACCGCTCGAAGAAGTGCACCGGGATGGCTGCACAGGCGGCACCGACCACAATGGCGAACCCGAAGATGTGGGCCACGGGCAGCGCCAAGACGAGTTCGTCTCGCCGCAGTTCGGTGGGCAAGACAGCCACCATCGACATGCCGCCGAGAAGGCCTACGTGGGTGAGTTCGGCGCCCTTCGGCTTGCCGGTGGTGCCCGACGTGTAGAAGAGCGCGGCCACGGCCTCAGGGTCGGCGGCCGCGGCCGGGCCGAACGGGGCCTCGCCATCGAACTCGTCGGCAGAGTGGATGACCAGCGATGCTCCGGAGTCCGCCACCACATGATCGACCTCTGCCGGCGCCATCTGCGCGTTGACTGGTGCGGGCAACCGCCCGGCGCGCGCCACCGCCAAGGTGAGGAGGAACTGGTCGTAGCCGTTGGGGGTGGCGATCACCACCCGGTCAGCCAGCTCGGTGCGCCGGGCGATGGCTCCGGCCCAGCGGTCGACCAGCGCGGCAGCATCGTTCGTCGTCAGCTCCCGCCCGGTGGCCGCCTCGCTCACCAGTGGACGGTGCGGGTGCACGCCCGCCACCTTCTCCAGCAGCGTGCCCAGCGTGAGGCCTCGACCGCGGGCCAAGTCGATCCGATCCTTCCACCTCATGGTTGCCTCACGCCTTCTTCAGCGGTGCCCAGGCCAGCAGCAGGACCTTCTGTCCAACCTCGGGGAAGTGCACCGTGACCTCGGTCTTGTCGCCGCCACCCTGCAGATCGAGGACCACGCCTTCGCCCCACTTGGCGTGCATCACGTCATCGCCCACTCGCAGGCCGCTCTCGTTGGGCACGGCGGCCACCGAGCGCTGGCCGGCATCGATGGCTTGGTCGACGATGCGGTCACGGTTGGCCTGGCGGCGCTCAGATGAGATGCGGCTGGAGCGCTCGGGGCGGTCGCCCCAGCTCGACACCGACGAGTTGGTCCCGGAGCTGTCGGACCACGACCCCGCCCGGGATGAGCGGCGGTTGCCGTCGATGGAGGTGACCAGCCGCTGGGGGATCTCGTCGAGGAACCTGCTGGGCGGGTTGTACTGGGTCGACCCATAGATGGTGCGACTCCAGGCATGCGTGAGGTACAGCCGCTCACGGGCTCGGGTGATGCCGACGTAGGCAAGGCGCCGCTCCTCCTCGAGCTCCGTTGGCTCTCCGAGCGAACGCAGGTGCGGGAAGATCCCATCTTCGAGCCCGACCAGGAACACGGCGGGGAACTCCAGGCCCTTCGCCGAATGGAGCGTCATCAGCACGACCGACGAGTCGTCGTCGGGCAGCTCGTCGGAGTCCGCCACCAGGCTGACCTGCTCCAAGAAGACATCGACCGACTCGAGCTCTCGGGCCGACCCGATGAGCTCCGCCAGGTTCTCGAGCCGACCCTCGGCCTCGATCGAGTGCTCGGCCTGGAGTTCGTCGACGTAGCCCGACCGACCCAGCACCGACTCGAGCAGGGGGCCCGGTCCGTCATCGACCGCCGAGGCCGAGTTGTCGATCACCGACAAGAAGTCGGCGATGCCCTTGACGGCGCGCCCCGAGACGCCCGCCTCGTCGGAGCGACGGAGCGCCGCCATGAAGGTGAGGCCCTGCATGGCGGCCCAGGCATCGAGCTTGGCCACGGTGGAATCGCCGATGCCGCGCTTGGGCACGTTGAGGACACGCTTCACCGAGACCTCGTCGGCCGGGTTGACCACGGCCTTCACGTACGCGAGCGCGTCCTTGACCTCCCGCCGGTCGTAGAAGCGGGTGCCGCCGATGACCTTGTACGGGATGCCGGCGCGCAGCAGGTGCTCCTCCACCACGCGGCTCTGGGCGTTGGTCCGGTAGAAGACGGCGACGTCGCCCCAGCGATGATCGCCGCTGTCGTGGAGCTTGGCGATCTCGTGCGCCACCCACTGGGCCTCGTCGCCCTCATCGTCGGCGTGGTAGCGGACGATGGTGTGCCCGTCACCCTCGTCGGTCCACAACTCCTTGGGGGCGCGCCCCAGGTTGTTGGCGATCACTGCGTTGGCGGCGTCGAGGATCGTCTGGGTGGACCGGTAGTTCTGTTCGAGCACCACCACGGTGGCCTCCGGAAACGCATCTTCGAACTGCAAGATGTTCCGGATATCCGCCCCCCGGAAGCGGTAGATCGAGTTGTGAACGAGCGTGTTCTCGGCAACGTAGGTGTGCAGCTGGGCTACCTCAAGGTCATAGACCGGACCGGAGTACTCGCCGACCTCGACCCCCTCGACGGTCGCCGGCGCCAGTGCGCCATTGTCGTCGGTTTGAAGGACCGTCATCCCCGGCCGGAGGTGGCTGAGGGGGAGGAAGTCCCAGATCTGGCCGGCGATGTTGGCCCGGCGCCGGATGTCCAGCCCGCCGGCATGCCCCATGGCCCGCGCCAGCTCGAGCGCTTCTCTGTAGCTCTGGCGAGAGGTCTCGACGCGAGCGGTGCCCGCGCTCTGGCCCGGACGGACCCGAAATCCTGCGCCGCGCAACCGATCGGCGACCTCGGAGCGGTTCGACGACCACTGAACCCGGTGGTACCCGACCGCGCCATGGCGTTGGTCGCTGAACATCGTGAGGTTCAGCGACTGACGGCGCGCGCCGTTCTGCGCGACGAGATGGGCGAAGTCGAGGTGGAGGTCGAGGTCCTCGATCAGGTCCTTGGCCCGGGACCTCGTGTCGATCGAAGCGAACAGGCGGTCAAGGTCCTGCTGGTCCATCGCGAGCCCGTACTGCGCCCCAAACCAGGACTCCCACCATGCTGCCGCTGACGGGGTGGCATAGACCCCAAGGATCCACAGCCGGGCGCCGCACTCCTGGTTGAGCCGCTCATGCAGTCCGCCGCTCATCGTGGCGCCGACGCCGTACCCCTTGTCGGCCCGTTCCATGAGGTAGACGACGAAGCGGTCCGGGTCGAGCGTCGGCTGGGCCGGCACGATGTGGTGGGGAGTCCCTTCGATCGTGCGCCCTCCGACGGTCACGCGGTACACCCGTCCGTCGTAGCGACCTGGCATCACCTTCGAGATCCGCGACGTCGTCAGGACGTGACCACCACCCGCGCCGAGGATCGGATCACCCTCCTGCAGATCCTCGATGGGTCGCTGGCCGTCCGGGGTGCCGATCAGGGAGCCCGGGAGCAAGCACTGGTCGCTGTCGCCGACGATGCAGACGTTGCGGTGTTGGCCGGCCAGGGCCACGACCAACTCGTTTTGGACCTTGTTGGTGTCCTGGTACTCGTCGACCAGGACGTGACGGAAGCGACGCCGGTAGTGCTCCAGCACCTCGGGCTCGGTGCGGAAGAGCTCGACGGTGTTGCGGAGCAGGTCGTCGAAGTCCATGGCTCCGGCCTTCAGCAGCCGCGCCTGGTATTCGCGGTACACGTCGGCGATCTTGCGCTCGAAGATCAGCTCCGCACGCGCCGCCATCTCTTCGGGACCGACGTCATCGTTCTTGGCTGCTGAGATGGCACCGTGCACCGAACGCGAAGGGAACCGCTTGGCGTCGAGGTTGAGGTCCCGAACGACGTAGCCGGTGAGGCGAAGCGCGTCGGCCTGGTCATAGATGGTGAACGACGACGGGTAGCCGAGACGATGCCCATCGCGCCGGAGGATCCGCACGCACGCCGAATGGAACGTGGAGACCCACATCTTCTCCGCCACCGGACCTACCAAGGCTCCGACCCGGTGTTTCATCTCTTGCGCCGCCTTGTTGGTGAAGGTGATGGCCAAGATCTCGAACGGTGACACGCCCGTCTCGATGAGGTGGGCGATGCGCGAGGTGAGCACGCGGGTCTTGCCCGAACCAGCACCGGCGATGACCAACAGCGGCCCCTCGTCGTGGACCACGGCCTCTCGTTGGACCGGGTTCAGCCCCTCGAGCAGGGTGCGATCGGGTGAGGCAGGTGACATCGGGGCCCACCCTACCGGCGGGGTCTGACGGGCTGGCCCGGCACCTCGATCGGCCACGATGGTCGAGCGAGGTGCGCGTGGCGGGAAGAATGGCCGCATCGCACCCGTGTCCACAGCGACTCCCGCCCCTACTCCACCGGCTGATCGGTGACCCCACGCCGCACGCCCTCTCGGCCGCGTCGCGCCGTCAAGCGGACGTCGTTCGTCGTCATCTTCCTCTTCGTCTTCTACTACTTCGTCATCCCGACCCTGGCTCGCTCGCGCAGCTCCGCCGAGACGTTCTTCGAGGTCAACCCCTTCCTTCTCGCGCTGGCCGTGGCCCTCGAGATGGGCGCGTTGGCCTGCTACACGATCCTCATGCGGGTGACCTTGCCCGGCCAACCGCGGCTGTCGCTGTTCACGATCTTCCGGATCCAGCTCGCCACCCGGTCGGTCACCAACCTGGTGCCCGGTGGCTCGGCGGCCGGGGGAGCGCTCGGCTACCGGCTCCTGACCGAGGCCGGGGTGTCGTCAAGCGCCGCCGGGTTCAGCTTGGCCACCGTCGGGCTCGGCTCGGCCGTGGTGCTCAATGGCATCTTGTGGGCGGCGCTGCTCATCTCCATTCCGCTCAACGGGTTCCGGACCGCGTACGTGACCGCCGCCATCGTGGGGGTGTTGCTGTTGCTGTTCGCCGCCGGGCTGGTCTACCTCCTGATCGAGGGTCGCGATCGTGCCGAGAAGGTGCTGCGAGCCATCACCCGGCGCATCCCAAGGGTCGACGAGGACACGGCCGCACGCTTCGTGCACCAGACGGCCGACCGCATCCAGGATTTGGCGCGCCAGCCAGAGCTCGTCCGACGCGGCGTGTTGTGGGCGGCCGCGAACTGGCTCCTCGACGCCGCCGCGCTCTGGGTCTTCCTTCGGGCGTTCGGCACATCGATCAACCCCATCAACCTGGTCGTGGCCTTCGGCGTGGCTGGCGTGCTGGCAGCGATCCCCATCACTCCGGGTGGCCTGGGCGTGGTCGAGACCGTGCTCCCCTCGCTGCTGGTGACCTTCGGCGCCCCGGCGGGCGCAGCCGTGTCTGCGGTGCTGGCGTGGCGCCTCGTGCAGTTCTGGCTCCCCATCCCACTCGGAGGCCTGTCGTACGCCTCGCTGAAGCTCGGACCGCTGGGTCGGCGAAGGAGGCTCGCTGCCGTGCGGGGCCTCGCTGCCGAAGCGGGGGCCCATGCGACCGAGCGCGTCTGGGATCAGGTGTCGGGTGAGTTCCGCACCGTGGCCGCCGATCCGCCTCCTGTCAGCCCGCCGGAGCGCTGAGCAGCTGACGCTCGAACAGCCCCAGGACCTGGTCGAGTGCGTTGCGCGTGGGGTGGCCCGGTTCGTCGACGAGGTCTTCGGACAACACGGAGTGGGCTGCCGCCCGGATCCCGTGGGGGTTGCCCTTCGACGAGTCGATCTCGACCGCCACGAACGAATCCCCGAGTTCGTCGCGCAGACGGGCGAACCGTTCCGCGGGCACAAGCCGGTCACCCGTGAAGCGCAACCCGAGCACGCACAGGTCGTCTTCTTCCTTGCAGCGCGCCTTCACCGTTGCCAGGTCCGCAGGTGACAAGTTCAGGTCGCGCCGGTGGCCCTTCGAGAGCGCGAACGGCAACGACGGTTGCGACAGCACCGGGGCCAGCACCACGGGGTCGACCATCATCGCCAGCGCAAAGTTGCCGGTGAGGCACATGCCCACCACCCCGACCCCGGGTCCGCCGCAGCGTTCGTGTTCATCGCGGGCCAGGGCACGGGCCCAGACCGTGGCGGGCGAGGTCTTGTTGCGCGCCCACGTTGCGAACTCCTTCGATACGCACGCCCAGGCAATGGTCTGGGCGATGTAGCCCGGACTGGGTTCGCGTCCAGGGGTCCCGAAGAGTGAGGGCAACACTGCTGTGAAGCCCGCATCGGCGACTCGTTGGGCGAAGGCCGCCACCGATGGGGTGATACCCGGGACCTCGGTGATGACGATCACCGCCGGACCGGACCCGGCCCGAAAGATGGGTCGCGTCACGCCATCGAACGTGAACGTCGATTCACTGAACCCCCGAAGATCGGCCATGACCAGACCCTACGAGGCCCGTCAGGGCGATGCGTGGGCCGACAACCAGGCGATCAACTCGTCGACCGTGAGCGCCATGGTGACCACACGGCCCTGCACGGCATCGACGCCGAACCCGAAGAGCACCGCCCGTTGGTAATCGGACTCGACCCCGACCGCCAGGCAGCGCCATCCCAAGCCATGCGATAACAGCACCAGCGAACGGGCGACCTCTACCCCCAGCGGGTCATCCTCTCGGATGCCTGCGACCAGGGAACGGCCGAGCTTGAGACCGCGGACCGACAGGCCGGCGAGATCAGCGAGGGAGATGCCGCCCTGCCCGGGGTTCTCGACCAGCACCTCGATGCCCGCCTTGGCCAGGACACTCACGGCCTTGTGCGGGACCGCGCCCGCCAGGTTCCGCTCGCCAACCTCCACCACGATGGCGTCGACGTCGAGTCCGGCGTCGTCGAGATCCGAGCGCAGGTCGGCGACCAGGCCCGGCGAGGCCAGCTCGGACGCGTCGACGTTGAGGTGCAACGGCACGAGAAGCCCGCCCGGGACAGCCACAGACCACGCTCGCCGGTCGGCCAGCGCCCGCAGCCGCACCCACCGACCCAACTCGATCGCCAAGCCATTCCCCGCGGCCGCAGCCACGAGCCGCTCCGGGCCGACGGCGCCGAGGGTGGGGTGCTGCCAGCGAACCAGCGACTCGATGCCCGCCAGGGTGCCGTCGCGTCCGACCAACGGCTGGTGCACGAGGTGCAACTGGTCGGTCTCGATCGCCCCAGCGAGGTCCAAGGCGAACGGGTCAGTCTTCGTCGCCGCCGAGCCACCGCCAGCTCCCCTCGACTGGTTCACCTCGGGACCGGAGTCTCGCTCCCGGTCCGAGGATCGCTGATGCTTGCGGGCGTACATGGCGAGATCGGCCGTGCGCAGTAGCCGGCCGGGGTCGTCGACCTCGAGGTCGGCCACGGCCACCCCAACGCTGACGGTCATCGCCACCCGCTGGTCGCCCAGGTCGATGGGCTGCGACTCAACGCTGGAGCGCACCCGGTCGGCGATCGTGTGAGCTTGGTCAGCGTCGGCGAGGTCCTCGCACACGATGACGAATTCATCCCCGCCCGTCCGACAGAGGGTGTCCGATGGACGAATGGCTTGGCCGATCCGATCCGCCACCTCGATCAGGAGACGGTCACCTCGATCGTGTCCGTGCCGGTCGTTGATGGCCTTGAACGAATCGAGGTCACAGAACAACACCGCCACGCTCCGGCCCGAGCGCCGGGCCCGAGCGAGCGCCAGCGTGAGCCGATCGAGCAGGGCGGCGCGATTGCCCACGCCGGTGAGGGGGTCGTGGGTGGCCTGATGGGCCAAGCGACGTTCGTCGATAGACCGCTCGACCGCCACGGTCACCAGTGCGAGCACCGAGTCGCGCACGGCAGGTCGGGCGATGGGTGCTCCGGGTTCGAGCCCCAACAGCCCGACGACGGCGAGCGTGACGCCGGTGCGGGGCGACTTGACCGGCAAGATGGTCGCCGAACGGAATTCGGCAGATGGCAGCACCGGTGGGCTGTAGCGAGGATCACCGAAGGCATTGGCGACCATGACCGGCGCTCCCGTCAAGACCGCCTGGCCAAACGGATTCGCCAGCCCCGGTTCGACGCTTGCGAACCAGGCGACGAACGGCTCATCGCTGTCCGGCTCGGCGTCGGTGACCAGCGAAAGCCGATCACCCTCCTCCACTGTGGCGATGACCACGGTTGCACCCAGCGTGTGGCGTTCGAGCATCCCCCGAGCGGCAAGGAGTGCCGTCGCCACCGGCGCCCCGCGCGCGATCAGTTCGAAGACCTCCGCCTGCCCGTCGGCGAGCAGCGCAACCGCCCGACGGCGCAGAGCTCCCAAGAACGCGTCGGCGGCGAATCGGACCAACCCGAGGACCTCGTCCGACGGCGGCGGCTCGTAGGTGCGCCAGGTGAGTCCGAGCACGCCGACGAGTTCGCCGCCGTACCCCAGGCGCACCCACAGCACGCCCGTGTCGTCGGCATCGACCAACGAGCGCTCGGTCGCCTCCTTGGGGATCGACCCCGGTCCTCGAACGAACACGTGGCCAGCCCGCTCGAAGCGCGCCGTGAGCCAGCCGAACCCGGCCACATCGGCCCGTCGGCCCCGCTGGTGTGCCGCATCGTCTTTACGACGGCTCCACACGTGCGAGACCCGCAGCGTCGCGCCGTCGGGCGACAGTTCGTCGATGAAGGCCGCGTCGGCGCCGAAGAACGACGCGATCTCGCCCAAGCCCGACTCGATGGCGTCGTCGAGGAGGTGAGGGGCGCACCCGATCAGCCGGGTCGAGATCGAAGCCACCAGCGCCTCGAACGCCACCTGTTCGGCCAGGGCCAGCTCGGCGCGATAGCGCTCGGTGACGTCGCGCACGATGCACAGCACCACCTCACCATCGCCGGGGACGAAGCGGGCCTCGACGCGCCGGGCGCCGTCGCCGGGTTCCGAGGCGTACAAGTCGGTCTGGAGGCGTCCCGTCTCGAGGGCAAGGGCCACAGACGACCGGACCCGATCGAGCACGTCGGGGTCGGCCGGGGTTCCCGCGGGGCGAGCAGCGGCCGTGGGATCGAAGGGTCCGAGCAGGTGGTCCCCGTCTTCGGCCAGTTGCTGGCCGTCTCGACGCAGGCGGACGACGGGGTCGGGCATCAGATCGATCATGGCCTGGGCCTGGGATTCGAGCCGGACCATGGCACGGATGTCGGCCTCGTGCTCGAGAATTCGCGATGCACCATCGGCGACGAGGTCTACGAGGGCCAGCTGCCACGACGAGAATGGCTCGTGCGGCATCTCCGCGGCGAACGCGATCACGCCCGCGACGCGGCCCGTGACCCACATCGGGCAGGCCACCATCGACCCACCTCCGAGGGCACCCAGCCCTTCGGGAGCACCCGGCCCACCAAGCGCCGCCACCGTGACTTGGCGGGAGAGCACGTGGTCGAGGCGACCATCGGTCATCCGTTCCCCTGCTACGGGGCCGAAGGCCCGCGGACCCGATGCGACGCGTACCTCGAGCTCGGCTCCGGCGCGAAGCAGGACGAACCCCCGCCCGACGCCCAAGGCATCGCAACCGGCATCGAGCAACTGGGTCAGTCGCTCGTCGGGATCGCCGGGGCTGAGGCTGACGACGCGATGGAGCGTGGCGACGTCGTCGGCGTAACGATCGGCGAGCGGTGCCGTCTCGCTGCCCGTGACCCCGACGTGGCTACCCTCCCGCGCCTCGTCTGCATCCATAGATACCCAAAACCGTATCGGTCGACGTCGTCGATCGCAGCGTCAGGGACGCAACATCATTCCCATTCG